>Ga0315277_10000083_pt1 | contig 151869 bp, 121 predicted proteins | sample YL17G05_15_MG_FD_203695 | JGI IMG/M metagenome (GOLD analysis project Ga0315277, IMG submission 203695) | Sediment microbial communities from Yellowstone Lake, YNP, Wyoming, USA - YL17G05_15 | ecosystem: Environmental > Aquatic > Freshwater > Lake > Sediment | place: USA: Wyoming | collected...
CGCGGGACGCTTTGGAGTGCGGTGTCCGCGACACCGCTTTTGCTGGGGATTTTCCCAGGAGAAGGCTTTGCGCGCGGCATCAAACGACGCTCCTGCTAAAGCCAAAGCGACGCCCCGGGCGTCGCACTCCAAAGTGCGCTTGCGCGCACGGGCAAAATTTTGGGGGAAGTCCAAAATCAGGGGGATTGACTTTCCCGGCCGGGAGTTTTAAATTTGAGGCGGTAATTTCTTGATGAAGGGGAATTTATGGGAAGAGAGAATCTGAAGTATTTGTTTGAGCCGGAGACGATCGCAATGATCGGCGCGAGCAATAATTTTGCCAAATGGGGCTTCATCATCCTTCATAACCTGGTGATGGGCAAATACCAGGGCAAAATTTATCCGGTGAATCCGAAGGAGAAGGAAATTCTGGGGCATCCCTGCTATCCAAGCGTCAAGGACATTCCCGGCGAGGTTGATCAGGCAATGCTCCTGATCCCGGCGCGGGAAGTTCCCAAGGCGGTAGCCGAATGCGCGGAGAAGAAGGTCAAGGCGATCGTGGTGATCTCCGCGGGATTTTCCGAGTTGGGCGAGGAAGGGGAACGACTGCAAAAGCAAATGACGGAAACCGCAATGCGAGCCGGGATTCCTCTGGTGGGTCCCAATGGACAGGGAGTCGCTTTCCCCAAATCGCAATTTTATCCCTGGATGCCGCTATATTTTCCAAAGCCGGGCAAGGTGGCGATCCTGAGCCAGAGCGGGAACCTGCTCACCTGGCTTGCCGAGGGTCTGGAAATTTTCGGTTTCGGCATCTCCCGGGGAGTGAGCGTGGGCAATATGGCGGACCTGGATTGGGCGGACTATCTCTGGTACCTGGCCGATGATCCGGAGACCAAAGTCATCCTGCTATATATAGAAGGAGTCAGAGATGGAAGGGCTTTTCGGGAAGCCGCCTCGGAGGTGAGCCTGAAGAAGCCGATTGTAGCTCTGAAAGCCGGCCGCACCAACGCCGGAGTACAGGCGGCAAAGTCCCATACCGGCGCTATGAAAGGCGAGGACTTAATTTTTTCCGCGCTCTGCGAGCAGACCGGTATGATCCGGGTCCGGAGTATGGAAGAGGCGGTTATGGTTTCCGCCGGCCTGGTGGCGACTCCGTCTCCCAAAGGGAAGCGGGTGGGGATTTTGACCGGGGGAGGCGGCTTGGGAGTGATGGCCGCGGATGAATGCCTGGAGCAGGACCTGGAGGTTCCGGCTTTAAGCCCGCAGACTTCAAGCGAGCTCGGCCTGATCCTGCCGCCCTGGTGGGCGCCGGGCAATCCGGTGGACCTGGTCGCCGGAATCGGATACGCCGGCCCCAAAGAAGTGATCCCGATCCTGATTGACAGCCAGGACTTTGACAGCCTGATCCTGATCGGATTGGGATGGGTGCACGGGATGCCCGACCTGTCCAAACTCTCACCCCTGGCTTCAAAATTTGATTTCCAGAAAATGACCGAAGACCGAAAAACCGGAGACTTGAAATACTGCCGCAAGATCCGGGATCTGATCCAGAAAAATAATTACCCGATCATCCTGGTCTCCACCCATGCCCGGCGCGCGATTGACAAGAATTTCGGAAGCCTGATCGAGCTTCTCCTCAACGAGGTCATGCTTTATCCATCCATAGAGTCCGCGGTCCGGTTCCTGTCCCTCTTCACCAAATACCAGCAATGGAAATCCGGAAGGAAAAATGAATTGGGGTCAGACCTTGACTTTTAACTTTTCTCCGTCAAGTCTTAAATCAAAACCTGACCCCGCAAACCTTGATATTCAATTATCTGGATATTTAAATGTAAAATGTCAAGCCCTGACCCCAAAGGGGGGCGGATGAAGATTGCGGGACTGACCGGCGGCATCGGCTCGGGCAAAAGCACGGTGGCAAGAATCCTGGCCGAGCTGGGCGCTTATATCATTGACGCGGATGAGCTGGCGAGAAAAGCGGTTGAGCCGGGAAAGCCGGCCTGGAAAGAGGTCAAGGAAAAATTCGGGCAAGAGGTGATCAATCCCGATCAAAGCATCAACCGCGGCCGACTGGCCGAGCTGATTTTTTCCGACCCCGGGAAGAAAGCGCTTCTGGAAAAAATCACTCATCCCCGGATCGGCGAGGAGATTATGCGCGAGCTGGAAAAGGCGAAAAAGCAGGGAGTTAAGCTGACGGTGATAGACGCGGCGCTCTTGCTGGAAAGCCCATTGAGCCAATGGGTGAGACCGGTGATTGTAGTGGTAGCGGAGGAAAGAGTCAGGGTGGAGCGGGTTTGCCGGCGGGACCGGGTCTGTGCAAAGGAAGTTCATTCCCGGATCAAAAATCAAACCCCGGATTCGGAAAAAAAGAGCCAGGCGGATTATCTGATTGACAATAACGGCGCGCTGGAGGAGTTAAAACTAAGGGTGGCTCAGGTTTATCAGGAGCTGGTTCGGGAATGATTCTGGATTTTTCCCCGAGAAAAATCTATAATTGACGCTAATGAATAAACCCGCGGTAATTGGAATAGACCTGGGAACCACTTATTCCTGCGCCGCTATCGTGGAGGCCGGGAGGCCAAGAGTCATTTCCGAGACGGGCGGCAATTTCTTAATCCCCTCGGTGGTTGCCATTGACCAGAAAGGCAACCGCCTGGTCGGCCAGGCGGCCAAGCGCCAGATTTTGACCAATCCCAAGCAAACCATCTATGCCTCCAAACGGCTGATCGGCCGATCTTTTTCCTCCGATGAGGTCCGCAAGGCCAGGCATTATATCAATTATCAGATACTTCCCACCGACGATCAGGAGGTGGTGGTCAAGCTTCGGGAGGAAGACTATAGTTTGAGCGAGATTGCGGCATTGATTCTGGATCATATCCGGAATATCTCGCAGGACCGGCTGGGACGGGAGATTGAAAAGGCGGTGGTGACGGTCCCGGCGTATTTCAACGACCGCCAGCGCCAGGCCGTGATCGCCGCGGGAGAAATCGCCAAGTTAAAAGTGATCCGGATCATCAATGAGCCGACGGCCGCGGCCCTGGCTTACGGTTTTGGAAAAGGACTGAACCAGAAAATCGCCATTTACGACCTGGGCGGAGGCACCTTTGATATGTCCATCCTGGAACTCAGAAACCATATCTTTGAGGTCAAAGCCACGGGCGGAGATACCTTCCTGGGCGGAGTGGACTTTGACAGCCGCCTCACCGAGTGGGTCTTTCGTCAGTTTGAAAAAGAACACAGCCTTGACCTTTCCAAAGACCCGATCGCGCACCAGCGGATTCTGGACGCCTGCGAGCAGGCCAAAATAGAATTGAGCTCCAGAACCACCGCCAGAATCAACATTCCCTACATTGCCATGGACTCAAACGGGCCCTTAAATATTGACCTGACCGTTGACCGAAACACTTTTCAGGAATTGATCTTTGACCTGGTTGATTCCACGCTCAAGACCTGCGACCGGGTGCTCACCGACGCCAGGTTCAAAACCGACGCCCTGGACTCCGTGATCCTGGTCGGAGGCTCTACCAGGATTCCAATGGTCGCCCAAAAGGTCTCGCAATTTTTCCAGAAAAACCCGAGCAAAGCGGTTCATCCCGATGAGGCCGTGGCCATCGGCGCCGCGATTCTTGCGGACAATATTGCCAAAGGACGGGATCAGGACATTATGCTCCTGGATGTGCTTCCCATCACCATCGGGATCAAGGTCGGACATAATAATGTGATGCCCATTTTTGAGCGCAACTCCTCCGTGCCCAATCAGAAACAAAAAATCTTCACCACCAGCAAAGATAACCAGGACTCGCTTACCCTCTCCATCCTCCAGGGCGACAGCCCCAATGCCATTGAGTGCATCCCCATCGGAGAGTTCCAGTTCTCCGGACTTCGCCAGGCGACCAAAGGACAGGCCCGGCTGGAAGTCACTTTTTCCATCTCCTCGGAAGGAATTCTCTCGCTCTCGGCGATTGATCCCGACACCGGCAAGCAGGAAAAATCAATCATTCAGGTTTCAAGCTCGGAAAGCAAAACCTTTCATCCAAACCTGGTTGAGCTGAAAAAGCCACCCGCAACCGGAAGCGCCGAAACCGTATTTACCAGAACCCTGGTGCGCGAAAAACATCTGAAAGCCCCGGAAACTCCCGCGCCGAAAAAGCCTGAAGAAAAAGCTGAAACCTCCCCAAGAAAAGAGAAAACTCCCGCTCCAGCCGCGAAACCAAAATCGGCCAGGAAAAAATCAGCGCCCAAACCCGGCTGGCTCAAAAGAATCTTCTCAAAATTCTCTCCCAAGCAAGATTGAGATGCCCAGAATTCAACTGATCAAAGTCGGTCATAAAACCGCCCGGCAAAAATTCGGCCAGCCCCTGGGAATAATGTATCTGGCGGGTTATTTGAGAAAATTCCTGCCGGAATCGGAAATTGAACTGGTGGATATGCTTCCGGAAAACTTGAATCTTCCGGGCCTGACAAAAAAGGTCGGAGATTTTCAGCCGGAACTGCTCGGAATCAGCGCCATGAGTTTTGAAGCCAAAGAACTGCATCAACTCGCGGAGCAGGTAAAAAAATCCTTCCCCAAAATGCCGGTCGTTGCCGGCGGACCTTACATCACCACCTCGGCCAAGCAAGCTTTTGCCGACCCGAATCTGGATTTTCTGGTCCGGTGCGAAGGCGAGCAAACTTTGCTGGAGCTGGTCAATTTCCTTTTCCACGGACAGGGCCGGCCCGATCAAATTCCCGGACTCGGCTTCCGGCAAAAGGGCGAGGCCCGGATCAATCCGGACCGGCCGTTTCTGGAAGATCTGGACGCCCTGCCCTTTCCGGCCTGGGACTTGATTAAAGTTGAAAAATATTTCCATCTGCCCCGGTTCGGAACCGCCTATGTCCATAAAGAATATATGCAGGTGATGACCAGCCGGGGATGTCCCTTTCATTGCACCTATTGCCACCGGATCTTCGGAATCGGGTTCCGGCCCCGAAGCCCGGAAAATGTGATCGCGGAGCTTATCATTCTGCAAAACCAATTCGGGATCAAAGAGATTTATTTTGTGGACGACTGCTTCAACTGCAAGCCCTCCCGCGCAAAACGCATCTGCGATCTCATCCTCCTGCGCGGCCTGAAATTCTCCATCAACTTCCCCAACGGCCTGCGCGGCGACATTTTTGACCAGGAGCTTCTGGACAAGCTCAAGGCCGCCGGCACCTACCGGATCACCTACGCAGTGGAAACCGCGAGCGAGCGCCTGCAGAAATTCATCAAGAAAAACCTGAACCTGGAAAAAGTCAGAAAAGCGATTGAGTTGACCGACAAAAAAAATATTCTGGTGGACGGCTTTTTTATGATCGGTTTTCCGGGCGAGAAAAAAAGCGAGGTGGAGCAAACCCTGAATTTTGCCCTTGCCAGCAAACTTCATTCTTTGAACATCTTTTTCGTGACCCCCTTTGAAGGAACCGAACTTCATCAGCAGGCTAAAAACCTCGGATACCAGATTCAGATGGAATCCGAATCCTCCACTTACTTCTTCCCGAAAACCTCTGAGATGTGCGAAGTCCCCAACCAGGATCTGCACCGCATGGCCCAAAAAACTTTCATCAAATTCTACCTCAACCCCAAACGGCTCTGGCGCATCTTCCGCCTCTTCCCCAATAAAAAACAACTCCCCTACCTGCTCTGGCTCTTCATCAAATACAGCTTGAAATGGACCTAATGGGGTCAACGCTTCACTTTGGACCTAATGGGGTCAACGCTTCACTTTAAACTTAACAGGGCGTCATTGCCGGAATCAATTATTTCCGCCTAGTGTCGTGTCCCATAAATTGTGGTGCAGGCGTCCCGCCTGCTAACTTATTGATTTTGCAGGCCGGAGGCCCGCACCACAACCTATAAAAACCATGTAACTTACTTCTGGGACACGACACTAGAGCGTTTGATCCTGCGGAACTTCGGCGGTATCGGATTTCCGAGAGTTCAGCGGAGCCATCTCGCCAAGGCCAAAACCGCGGCTTTAATTTCCTTCGGCAGTCCGCAACCTGCAAGCCACATCCCTGCATTCCGGCGCAGGCTCAAAGCCGAAACCCGGCCCGATTTCGCTATGAATAATTAAGTTTAAAGTGAAGCGTTGACCCCATTTTGGAATTTTATCCGCCAGGTTAGTTGATTTTTGGTTTTGGGAATAAAAATCAGGGTGATCACCTTCCCGGCCGATTCGGATTTAAAATCCGCTCCCGCAACTTCAGCGCCGCTGAACTTAAATCCTTCCGGCTGATAAAAATAAAGATGATACTCATACCCGGGCACCGCTTCTTGAATACCGGTCAGGACTCGGCCGGCATCATCCCATTTCATCTTCTTGATCTCAATCGCGCCCTGGGTGAGGTGCCGGTTATATGACAAAAACCAGGGATGAGCTTTCAGCTCCCGCACCGCCAATACTCGCGAGGTATGCGGGGCAAGCTCCAGCTTGATCTCTTCCTGAAAAATGCCTAAAAAGTTTTCGTTCCAGAAATCAAAGACCAGATATTTCCGGCTCGGATCAAGCCCCAGCTCAGACATCTTCACCGAGAAGGTTCTGGTTTGCTCCGGGATTTCTCTTCGGTTGATCCAATTTTTACCCCAGTTGAAAAGCCCGACCAGATCCCATTGCTCAAAATCAGTTTTGATCGGCAGATGCCAGATTTCCGGGGTTTCTTTCTCAAACAGGTCCAGGGGCCTCCCGCTTTTCGGATAGACGGGCAAAAGCTTCCGGATCACAGCAACTTCCTGATCCGTCATCTCCACCAGCTTGTCCCCGATTTTCACAATCCCTCCGCTGATGCCCACTAAACTCGCAAAACAAATAGATTCCTCAAAAGTGAGGGGAGGTTGTTTGAGCGCGAATCTGCGATCATTATTGAAGAAGATCAGGTCTGGATGATTGATCCAGAGATGATAATTGAGCCAGTATCGGCGGGAAGCGATTCGGGCGGTCGGCACCAGGCCCTGGGCAAATCCGAAATTTCGCAGATGGAAAAAAGATTTCTGATTGGACCAGGCCGGCATATTGTCCAGGCTCAGCCGCTGACCGTCAACCAATCCATAATTGAATCCCACCACGCCGATTCCGAGCACAAAAACCTCCGGCCCCGCCTCCTCCTTGATGATCCGCATCCCCTCCCGGTAGATCTCCGGCACGGTTTCGCTTCCATCATCCACTTCCTGGTAGGAAAGCAAATGGTAAGCAAAATCCACCTTGATCCATCGGTATCCCCACTCTCTCACATATTTCCGAATCACTTTCCGAAGGTGCTCCTGAACCTCGGGCTTGGACAGATCCAGCACGCGTAAATTATCGCTGACCAGAAATCTCGGCCCCAAGCCCTTTCTGGGAAGGAACCAGTCTGGATGCTCGTGAAAGATTCCGGAATTGATGTCCGCGTCAAACGGCGCGATCCAGATGCCCGGGATCATCCCCTGCGCCCGGATCTGATCCGCCAGCCATTTCATTCCATTCGGGAAACGATCGGGGTCGGCCTCCCAGTCTCCCCAGAACGGACTGTAGCCGTCATCAATCTGGAAGTATCTCATTCCAAACGGCTGAAAATTTTTGCCGGCAAAATCCAGGTTTTCCAGAATAATCCGCTCATTGATCCGGTCATAATATTCTCCCCAGGAGTTCCAGCCGCTCGGGATCGGCCCCTGCCAGGTCTGAACCCGATTCCATTTCGCAATCGCCTCCGCGTAATCCTCCAGCGCCGCAAACGGCGAGTCCGCAAAAAAATCCAGATACAAAACTTCCGAGCCTAATCCGGATTGGAGCATAACCGGAGGCCGATAAATACTCTGCGCCGTATAATTTCCAACCCAAAGCCGATTTTGATTGATCCCAACCAGCCCTGGCTCAAAGCGCGCGGAAATGATGTTTCCAGCTTTCTCACCGCTCAAAAAACCCGCGAGCGCGCTTCTCCCGCTCCCGGGATCATAAATAACACTGCTCCAGTCCGCGCGCGATTCGGAAGTAAAAAGACTGGCGGGAAAAGGAGGCGGAGAGCCGGCCGGATGAAGATGGACCAGAAAATCCAGGTACCAGTTAAAGCCGTTGTCCAGGATTTTCAGCCCCCGGGAATTTTCGCCGATCACTAAAATTCCCTCCGGACCTTTTATGCTCATCGGCTCCAGGATTTTTGCCCGATCGCCTTCATCTTCCGAATCAATCTCCGAAAGCTCCAGCTGAATCGTGATAAATCTCTGCCGGTCATAAAAACGAAAAATGCTGATCAGCGCCGGCGCGCCCTCTCTTTTGCATTTGATCTTCAGTTCCATTCCCGCGCCCAATTGGTCGCTGATTTCGGTTTTCTGAAAACTTCTTTGCCCGGGGCCGGCGCTGTTTAAAACGCGCGCGGTTTTTGAGTGTGCCGGCAACAAAACCGCCCGGGCATAAGCATTTTTCAGAATGATTTTGCCTTGCGCATCCTTCAGATCCCAGAATCCGGTCTTCAATTGGTATTCAAATTGATAAATGCCGTTTTCCACCGTGAGTAGATTTGAGGATTCGGAAAAATGAAGAGCCGAGCCGAAAACCCGGGGAGAGAGAATTGAGCAAGCCATTGCCAGCAAAAATATTTTCTTCATTTCAGGAGCATCTCCAGAAACGCCTCCAGCCGGGTCCGGGTTCTGGGCTCAACCGGTCCGGGCCGGTCTCCCTCCAGGCTCAAAACCGGCAGGGGAAAAACTCTCCGGAAAATAATGCCCTCCATCTGCCGATGGCAAAAGGTCTGAGCATAATGAATGATTGCCTGCACCCGGCGCTTTTTGATTTCTTTCTTGATTTCTTTTGCCCGGTAAAAAACATCATAGGGATAGGTGTATTTCAAATATTGCTCGGTGAGATTTTTTGCCGGCTTGATCATTGCGAACTCGCGCTGGACTTCATTATAAACCACTCGGGCGCCCATCTGTTCCAGGACTTGATACAGGTCGTCAAAGATGGGAGGAACGCCCAGATATGCCAAGCGGACTTTTTGCGGAAAAGCCGGCCGGTCTTTCGCCTGGCTCAGAAACCGATCCAGCTCTTTTTCAAATTGTCCGGGATTCCGGTTGAAATCACTGGCCGAGACCAGCCAGAGATGATTTTCATAGCCGGAGACCTGATTGGTCTGCCAGGTGAGCCGATCCAGTTCCGCAAGCTGATTCCTGATTTTTAAAAGCTGTTTCCGGACTCGCTCGGCTTTTTTCAAATCGGTTTTAAAATATCCGGCGAATTTTTTCAGCTCCGTTTCCAGGCTGACCCGGTTCCGGTCCGCGGGAAATGCAAACGGGATGCTCTTGATCCCGAGCATCTTAAAAATCTCCAGTAATTTCTCCGTGCTGGAGCAATCCCCGCGGGTCACTCCCACCACTTCCCTGATCTGATTCTTGAGCGCCGCCTGGAAAACGCCTTTCACCCAGGCGCATTGATTATTCGGGAATCCAAAATTTTCGGCCCGGCCCAGAAGCCGGTCGCGCTCCGGATCAGTGATGAAGATATTATTCAGATCCACCGGAACGGCAGAGCCGGCCATCATAATCTCAATCGGCACCGTGGTGGTGATTCCAACCAGTCTCATCAGAATAGATTTTAGCCGTCCGGCGCCGGACCGGCAACCGAACCAATCCTGGGCAGATTTATCTAATAAATACGCGCCGGCTTGCTCAAAGCCGGAAATAAAAAGAAAATGGTTGGAGGGAGGATAAAATTTCCAAGGTCAGCATAGTGATCCCGAATTACAATGGCGCGGCATTTCTCGGAAAATGCCTGGACTCCCTGGCTCAGCAGAGCTGGCGGGACCGGGAAGTAATTGTGGTGGATAACGGCTCGCAGGATGACTCCCTTTGGATTCTGGAGAAACATCCGCTCCAGCCGAAAATTATTCGGCTGGAGAATAATCTGGGCTTTTCCCGCGCGGTGAATTCGGGAATGGAGCAGGCGAGCGGAGAATTGATTGCGCTTTTGAACAATGACGCCTGTGCCGCGCCGGACTGGCTGGAAAAGCTTTCCGCGGCCGCGGAAAAGCATCCGGAAATGGATTTTTTCGCTTGCCTTATTCTCCAGCGCGAGCATCGCGATAAAATTGAAAGCGCCGGGGTGGGATACTCTCTTCAAGCCCGGCCCAAGCCGGTTCTGGAAAATGAGCCTTTGCCGGGCCGGCTGGGTGGAAGGGAAATTTTTCTGGCGTCGGGCGCCGGGGTGATGCTGCGGGAAAATTTAATTAAGCGGATCGGGAAATTGGATCCGGATTACTTTGCGTATCTGGAGGATCTGGACTTTTTTCTTCGGGCAAGGCTTTCGGGCGCCAGAGGGATGCTGGTTTCCGAGGCGGTGGTTTATCATTTGGGCGCGGGCACGGAATTGAGGGATGATCCGGGCCGAAAACGGATGGAGAGTGGTCAAAGGGTTTATCTGATCGCCCGGAATCGCTGGTATTTGATCTGGGACAATTTGCCTGGGAGCATAATCATTCTTCTCTGGCCTTTGATGCTTCTGGGCTGGCTCCGGGGATTGGGCTATCATCTGTTCCGCTCCGGTCAGATTTTGCATTTTCTCGCCGGAACTTCAGCCGGATTTTTTTCGCTTTTCCGGAGACGGAAAAAAAGGCGGATGGTAAAACGGCTGCGGAGAATCAAGCCGACCGAATTATTGAGCTGGATGAAGACCGGGATCAAGGAGCTCAAATGAGGGTCTCGGTGGTGATGGTCAATCTTGATGGAGACCCCTTTATTTATCAGGCCCTGGAGAGCCTTCAGGCTCAGAGCTTTAAAGATTTTGAAGTCATTGTGGTTGACAACGGCTCCGGAGACGGCTCTCCCGAAAAAATCCGCGGGCGATTTCCGCGCTTCAAAATTATAGAGCTGGGCGGGAATAAAGGATTTGCTTATGCCTGCATCAAAGGCTGGAAAGAAAGTCAGGGAGAAGAGATTGCCGTGCTCAATAATGACGCGATTGCCGACCCGGATTGGCTCCGGGAAATGGTCGCCGGCCTGGACTCGGATCCGAGGATCGGAATGGTTGCCGGCAAGGTGATCAATAAAAAGTCCGGAAAGATTGAGTCCGGCGGAATTTATCCGGCCCGGAACGGCCTGGTTTATCTCTTTAAGCCGGAAAAGGAAAATGAGCCAGCCGAAGTTTTCGGAGCCTGCGGCGTGGCTGGATTGTATCGGGGCAAAATGCTCCGGGAGCTCGGCTTTTATCCGGAGGATTTTTTCATTTATTACGAGGACGCGGATTTGGCTTATCGGGCGCAGAGAGCGGGCTGGAAGGCGATTTATTGCCCGGGCGCATCGGTCAATCACCTGGGCTCGGAAACCACGGTCGGCCTGGGGATCAAGGATTACTATCTGCCCAGGAATCGCCTGCGAACCATAGCTCGCAACTGGGACCCGGGTTTGATCTTGAAATTCCTCCCCTGGATTTTGCTTTATGAATGGGCTTCATTTTTCGGCGCGGTTTTATCAGGAAAGACCGGATCGTTCAAGGCCCGTTGGGATTTCTTCCGATTCCTCCGGGCCGATCTCAAAGCCAGAAAAGCCGATTTTTCCAGAACCGCGCCGGGATTTAAACCGGAGCAATGGATTTCCAGGAAGTATCCGGGCTTGGTTGAACTCTGGAGCGCGCGAAGATGAGGCGGAATCTTCTCAGCCTTTTGGGCCTGCTGATCCTGGTCCTGATTTTCGCCGGGTCCGCGATTCTGTTTCTGCCCATCCCCTTTACCCGGGATCAGGGGATTTACGCTTATGTGGCCTGGTGCTGGCTCGGGGAATGGTGGCCGTATCAGTATGCGTTTGAGCATAAAGGCCCCTGGCTGTATTTAATCTACGCGATCTTTCTCAAACTGAGCCGGGGAGCAATGTGGGGACCGAACCTGGCGGACCTCTTGAGCCGAATGGCCACGGTGATTCTGCTCTGGATTCTGGCCAAAAGAATGTTCAACCAAAAAATCGCTTTCCTTGCCAGCCTCTCCGCATCCATCCCCCTGCTCTGCGTTTTCAGCTCCTGCTGGTGGAACGCGCAGGCCGAGACTTTCATCATGCCTTTATCAGTTCTTTCCCCGCTTCTGGTCCTGGAAGCGGTGAAGAGCAAAAATTCCGGAGTTCAAAAATTTTTTTGTTTTATTGCCGGCCTGGTTCTGAGCCAGATGCTGATGCTCAAGCCGAGCGGGCTGGGGCTGATCGCGGGTCTGATTATTTTTCTGGGAATTTTCTCGGCCCGAAAGAAAAAGGCGATTCTGCTTTTGACCCTGGGACTTCTGGCCGGCCTGAGCCTCTGGATATTTTATTTCCGGCAGAGGGGAATCGGCCGGGAGTTTTATGAAGAAGTGATTTTATTCAATCTGTTTCATCTCCGGGGCTTGAGAAGTCCGGCAAAAGATCTGGGTTTGTTGTTGGGAGGCGAATTATGGAAAACTTTCGGTCCGGGAATGATTTTAGGGATGGCCGGGATTTATCTTGGCTTTAAAAAAGCGCGGGAGCCGGTTTATTTCCTGGCTTTGATCTGGTTCTGCGCCGGCTGGCTGGAACTCCTGGCTCAGGCCCGCTTTTTCTTTTATCATCTGTTAATTCTGATTCCCTGCTCGGCCTTGATCCTGGCAATCGGGTTTGAGGGGATTGCGGGAAAATTCCAGCGGGTCTGGAAAACCCTGGCCGTATTGATAATTCTGGTCTGGGGACTTGACTCGGCCCGGCTATATTTTTTGATCCAGAAGCACTACCAGACCTGGGAGTATTTAAAAGGAAAGATTGATCGCGGAGAGTATTACGCGAGATTTCAGGAGCCTCGGGAAGGGACCAGGCGGGATTTCAACGCCTATGCCAGCTGGGTGGCGGCCAACCGGATCCGGGAGCGGACTTCGGATAAGGATTATGTGCTCATCTTCGGCTATGAGCCGGGAATCAACTATCTCTCGGCCCGGAGAGCTCCTTCCCGGTTCCATTCCGACTACCCGCTGGATTTCCCGCCCAAAAATCAATCCGCGGAAAAATTGAGAGAGCGCTGGCGAAAGATTTTTCTTTCCGACCTGGAGCAAAGAAAACCCAAGCTGGTTTTGCTGGTGCATAATGACGCCAATGCCCTGGAGCCGATTGACTCTTATCGCCAGGCGCGGCAATTCCCGGAGTTCCAGGATTGGCTGATCCGCAACTATCAGCCGGGAGAGCGAATTGAAGATTTTGAATTCTGGTGGAGAATAGAGGAATGAGCCGGATCAAAGTGGCTGCACTTTACCGCCCGGGCAAAGCGCGAACCGGAGTGTCCAGCTACGCCGACCGATTGGAAAAGGCCCTGGCGGGATCGGTGGAACTGGAATTCGTAAAAAAAATCCCCAAATCCGGCTTTGACCTGATTCACATCATAGATGTCAAAAGCGCGAGCATTACGGATGTGCTGAACCAACCTGTGCCCGTGATCGCCGACCTGCACGATTATTACTGGGCGGAATACCAATTTTTCTGGAGCCTGGACGCGCCGCTCCGGTGGTTTTTTCAGAAACGGAGAAAGCCCCGCTACCAGAAAATTATCAACTCCGCCAGCGGCGTGATTGTTCACAGCCGGGCGGTTGGCAAATATGTCTTGAATCCCAAAGTTTTTCTGGTGCCCATCGCCATTGAATATGAAAAGCTTTACGCGGATCCGGGCCTTCCCCGCCAGCCTTTGATCCTCCTGGTCGGAAGAGATGACTGGAGAAAGGGGCTGGGAACCCTGATCTCGGCGCTGAGGGTTTTAAGGAAAGATTTTCCCGGCTATGAAGTCCGGACCGAAGTGATTGGAGACGAATACCTGCACGGCAAAATCCTGGGCAAACTGTTTTCGCTCGGGAGCGACCTGAAATACAGATCCGGGATGTCCTTTGATCAGTTGATTTCCTGCTATCAGCGGGCAATGATTATTTACCTGGGAAGCTGGCAGGAAGGTTTTGGGTTGAGCCTGGCCGAAGGAATCGCCGCGGGCTGCGTGGCAATCGGCTCCGATGCCGGCGGAATTCCCGAATTGATTCAAGACGGCAAGACCGGAATTCTTTTCACCACCGGAGAAAAAATGGAGCTGGCCGCGAAAATTCAGGCGGCGCTGGAGAATGACGAGTTAAGAGAAAATCTTGCCCGGCGGGGCCAGAAATTTGTCAAAGAGAACTTCTCAATGGAAAGGATGCGGGAGAGCCTGCTTTCCGCCTATCAGGAGGTTCTCAAGGGTGCCTGATCCGATCCCGACCTATCGTAAATTTGTCTATGCCTTGGCGGTTCTGATGATTGTTTTCGGCGGCCTGGAGTTAATCCTGAGAGCTGAAGATTTTAACTTTTATTTCAACTTTTCCGCGGACCTGCTCGGAATGCCCCTCCTGGATTTATCCCGATTCCGGAGAGTGGCCAATCAAACCGTGGAATTTGACCCGCAGGTATTCTGGAAATTCAAGCCCGATCAAATCCTTGACGCCCGGGACATTTACCGGAAGCCGGTCCGGATCAATCATTTCGGCTTTCGGGGCAAGGATTTCCCACTGGAAAAAAAAGCCGGAACCTTCCGCATCGTCTGCCTGGGCGACTCGGTGACTTTCGGCTGGAGCGGGGCCGACGAGGAAACTTATCCGGCACAGCTGGAATCTATTTTGCAAAAAAATCATCCGGACCGGGCAGTGGAAGTGATCAATCTCGGAGTCACCGGCTACACCTCCTTCCAGGGCAAGGAGCTTTTCCTTGCTTGGGCGGAAAAACTGAAACCGGATCTGGTCATTTTCGGCTTTGGTCAAAATGACCGCTTGCCGGCGCTCGCCAGCGACCGGGAATTATATGATTCCCGCGCCTGGCAGAAAAGCAGAATTGACCTCGCGCTCAGCCATTGCCAGATTTATCAGCTGGTCAAAGCCGGAGTGATTTATTGTCAGCAAAGACAACAAGGACTGAGTCTTGATCCGAAAACTTATCTCCCCAGGCTGAAAAGAAAAGTGAGCCCGGAAGAATATGAGAAGAATTTCGGCGAAATCAAAAAAGTATGCGACCGCTTGGGCTGTAAAATGATCCTGCTCAATGTTGACTTTCCCGGCCTGCCAATGGATCCGGCAACGGAAAGCCTGGAAAAGCTGGCCAAAGAATCTCAGGCTCAGCTTCCCGCGAATTGGCGGGAATGGGATTCGCTTCAACTTAACCGGGAAATCTCATCAGAATTCGGAATTAAAATGATTGACCTGAGAACAATCTTTGATGATTTTTCCGGAAGAGAAGGCATAGAGCTGATGATTGACAATGGTCATCCTAATGAACAGGGGCATCGGCTGATTGCGGAATTGCTCGCCATCTCCATAGAAGCGGAGCAAATTCCGGATGAATAAAAAAAGCCCGGTTCCGCGCCAGGTGATTTTTTCTCTGCTCATCGTCGGTTTTTTCTTTGGCTCCGCCGAACTCCTTTTGCGCCTCCACGATTTCAAATTTTACTTCAACCTCCCGGCCGCGGCCCTGGGCCTGCCGGTGCTGGATATGTCCAAAGCAATGAGACGATACAACCGGACCATCATCTTTGACCGGGACTTGTTCTGGAGATTGCGCCCCAACCGGGTTCTCCAGGTCAAGGAGGTTCATTTAAAGCCGGCCCGGATCAATAATTATGGATTCCGGGGCAGGGATTTCCAGATGGAAAAACCGGCGGGAACTTACCGGATCATCTGCCTGGGCGATTCCGTGACTTTCGGATGGGCCTTGGAGGATGAGGAGACATATCCGGTTCAACTGGAGAATCAGCTCCGAGAAAAATATCCCGGCTGCAACATAGAAGTGATCAATCTGGGAACCTCGGGATACTCTTCTTTTCAAGGCCGGCAATTGTTTTTTCTGCTCGGGAAAAAACTTCAGCCCGATCTGGTCATTCTCGGCTTCGGCCAGAATGACCGGATCCCGGCCATTTTTTCGGACCAGGAGCAGTTTGAAAAAGGATTCTGGAATCGGAGCAAGCTGGATCTGCTCTTGAGCCAAAGCCAGGTTTATTTGCTGATTAAATGCGGGGTGATCCTGGCAAAGCGCGCCAGGGAGGGATTCAAATTCAGCCCGGAAATATTGGCGGCGCGGGTGAAGCGGAAGGTTAGTCCGGAAGAATATCAGAACAACCTGGCGATGATCCGGCGGGAATGCGGGAGAAGCGGATGCGATCTGATTTTGCTCAATAATGATTTCCCTTCCCTGCCGGTGGATCCGGTGACCGATACTTTTCTGAAAAACGCGCGGGAAATGAATCTCCATCTGCCGGAAAACTGGGAAGAATGGGACCTGCTCCGGATCAATCAGGAGGCCGCGGAAAAAATTCAGGCGCCCTTGCTGGACCTCCGAGGCTTGTTCGCGGAATCGGAACTGCTGATTGCAACCGGCCGGCTCGATTCGGAGCTTAAAGAAAAATATCAACAAGCCCTGGGCGATCAAGTTAAAAAGTATCCGCTCGGTTATATTATGGTTGATGGCGGGCACCCGAATCAGTGGGGCAATCAGATTATTTCCGAACAGCTTGCCCGGATGATTGAACCGATGAATCGTTTCCAGAAATTCCGGGAAAACTGCAAAACCAAGCCATGAAAAAACTTAAGCCCATAATATTTTCCCTCCTCATCGTCATCGCCTTTTTCGCCGGCGCGGAAATTTTGCTCTGGCGGGCCGGGTTCCGCTTTCAGAGAAATCTCGGCTATCTGCAATTCGGCTATCCCAATCAAGTTGAGCTCCACCAGGTTTTTGAGCCGGACCCGAAACTGCTTTTCCGGATGAAGCCCGGATACGATTTTGGAGAGGGATTTGAGCCGCTCAACCGGGAGGGATTCCGGGGCAAAAATTTTGAGAGAGAAAAACCGGCGGGAGTTTTCAGAATCGCCTGCCTGGGAGATTCGGTGACTTTCGGCACGGCCCAAGGCTCTTATCCGGAGATGCTGGAGGAAATTTTGACCCGGGAGACGCCGGCTCAGAAATTTCAGGTATATAATTTCGGAGTTCCCGGCTACTCCAGCTGGCAAGGAAAAAATTTGCAGGCGCGGGTGCTCAAGGAATATCAGCCGGACCTGGTAATAGTTTCTTACGGCTGGAACGATTACTGGCTGGCCCGGGGATTTTCAGACGCCGAGCAGGTGGTAAAGGGGGATTCCGCGCTGATCAAAATCCGCAATCAACTTGCCCGGCTCAGGATTTACCAGTTATTAAACAAAATCACGGCAGCCGTTTCTCAAAAATTTTCCCGGCGGCGCGCGGGGAAATTCCGGGTTCCGATTGAGCAATATCAGGAAAATTTAAAGGAGATGGTCAAACTGGCCCGGGCGGATTCCGCGAAAATTATTCTGCTCACGGCTCCGGCCGGTTTTGGACTCGGGCCGTTGCCGGATTTTTTTGAGTATCTGGGGTTTGTGAAAAATGCGGATGAGCTTGAACCAATCCACAATCAATATAATCTGGTAGTCCAGAAAGCGGCAAAGGAGACCGGCGTTCCGATGATTGATCTGGATTTGATTTTCAAGGAAGCGGGTGTTAAAAATTTATTTGACCGGCCGGACAAAGATATTATTCATCCGAATCAGGCCGGGCTTTTGCTGATCGCCGGATCTATCGCCGGCCGGGTAAGGGTAATGAGGAATGAAAGCGCGCAAAAGGAGGAGATCAAATGAGCGGGATTAAAAGGATTCACGCCCGGGAAATTCTGGACTCGCGGGGAAAGCCCACGGTGGAGGTGGAATTGGCGCTGGAAAACGGAATCGTCGGAAGAGCCGCGGTGCCGAGCGGAGCCAGCACCGGAGTCCATGAGGCGCTGGAACTGAGGGATAAAAAGGATAAACAGAGGTTCAACGGAGACGGGGTGCTCCAGGCGGTGGAAAATGTTAATACCCTGATTGCCCGAAAAGTCGCGGGAATGCCGGTTGACCGGCAGAAAGAAATTGATCAGGCGATGAGGGATCTGGACGGCACCAATAATAAGTCCCGGCTGGGCGCCAATGCCATCCTGGGAGTTTCCATGGCTTATGCCCGCGCCTCGGCTCTGAATGCCAACCTTCCACTTTACAAATATCTGGGAGGACCAGGGGCCAAAATTTTGCCGGCGCCGATGATGAATGTCCTGAACGGGGGCAAGCACGCGGACAACAAAGTGGATTTCCAGGAGTATATGATCATCCCGGGCGGGGCAAAAACTTTCGCGCAAGCGCTCCGGTTGGGCGTGGAGGTTTTCCAGGCCCTCAAATCCCTGCTCAAGAAAAAGAAGCTCGCGACCGGAGTCGGGGATGAAGGCGGATTCGCGCCGGTGATGAAATCAAACCGGCAAGCCCTGGAGTTGCTGGTCAAAGCCATTGAAGAGGCCGGCTTCAAGCCGGGAAAAGATGTGGCCCTTGCCCTGGATCCGGCCTCCAGTGAATTCTTCCAGAATAACCGCTATGCCTTAAAGGCCGACCAAAAACGACTGACCCGCGAGCAGATGGTGGAATATTATGAGAAGCTGGTTCGGGATTTTCCGGTCATCAGCCTTGAGGACGGCCTGGCCCAGGACGACTGGGAGGGCTGGAAAATTATGACGGAAAAGCTGGGTGACAAAATTCAACTGGTCGGCGATGACCTGTTTGTGACCAATATTGAGCGGCTCAAGATCGGGATTGAAAAAAAGACCGCCAACGCCATCCTGATCAAACTCAACCAGATCGGAACCATTACCGAGACCATCCAGGCGATAGAGCTGGCCAAGAAAGCCGGCTATGGCATCGTGATCAGCCACCGCTCAGGCGAGACCGAGGATACTTTTATCGCGGACTTCGCCGTGGCAATGGGATGCGGCCAGATCAAGACCGGGTCCTTGAGCCGCTCTGAGCGGATCGCAAAATACAACCAGCTTTTGCGGATTGAGGAAGAGTTAGGGAATGACGCAAAATTCGCCGGATTTGGTATGATCAAAAATATCGGGACAAGCGAATGAGCTTCTTTACCATTGCTTTTCAAAAGGGAAAGGTGCTGATGCTGGATCAGCGCCTTCTGCCGGAAAAAGAAGTTTATCTTGAGCTCAAAACTTATGAACAGGTTGCAAGGGCGATTGAAGAGATGGCGATCCGGGGAGCGCCGGCCATCGGGATCGCGGCCGGATTCGGCCTGGCCCTGGCCGGCCTGGAATTGAGAAAGGTGAATGATCATTTTCAATGGTGGCGAAAATTCGGACAGGCCCTCAGGAGAATGGCCGGAACCAGACCCACCGCGGTAAACCTGTTCTGGGCGATAAATCGGATGAACCACCAGGCCATCATCTCCCGCGATCTTTCCAGCTCCGAACGAGCGGAGCTCCTGGTTCAGGAAGCCAAAAAGATTTTGGCCGAGGATATTGCGACCAACAAAAAAATGGGAAAAAACGGGGCCAGGTTGATCAAGGACGGCGATGTGGTCCTGACCCATTGCAATGCCGGCGCGCTCGCCACCGGAGGATACGGCACGGCCCTGGGCGTGATCCGGGCCGCGAAGGAACAGGGGAAAAAGATCCAGGTGTTCGCGGACGAGACCCGGCCTTTTCTCCAGGGCGCAAGACTCACGGCCTGGGAGCTGAAAAAAGATCGCATCCCGGTGACCTTGATCTCGGACAATATGGCGGGATGGGCGATGAAGAACCATAAGATCAACAAGATCATCGTAGGCGCGGACCGGATCGCCCGGAACGGAGATACCGCAAATAAGATCGGAACCTACTCGCTCGCGGTGCTGGCGCGGCATCACAAAATTAATTTCTATGTGGCGGCTCCGCTTTCAACCATTGACCGCACCTGCCCGGGCGGAGAAAAAATCCCGATTGAAGAGCGGAGCCTGGAGGAGGTGTTTTTCGCCGGCGGAAAAAGAATTGCGCCCAAGGGCATCAATGCCTGGAACCCGGCGTTTGATGTTACGCCCGCGGATTTGATCAGCGCCCTGATCACGGAAGCGGGCGTGGTGAAAAATCCGAATCAGGAAAAGATTGCGGGATTATTTAAGCGATGAGATTCAATATAATCCCCTCCCTTGATGGGAGGGGAAACAGGGGAGGGTGAATTATAAATAAATCAAATCACCCTCTCCCCGACCCTCCCCCCTCAAGGGGGAGGGCGTGATGGTAAGAAATAGAAAAATATTGAAGGAGTCAAACTTGCGTTATTTATTAACTGGAGTGGCCGGATTTATCGGCTCGCACCTGGCAGAGCATCTGCTGGGCCGGGGCGATTCGGTATTGGGAGTGGATTGCTTCACCGATTTTTACCCGCGCGCCATCAAGGAAAAAAACCTGGCGGGTCTGAAAGGCCAGAAAGGTTTTGAATTCATTGAGGCGAACCTGCTCAATCTTGATCTCCCTCCTTTGCTCAAGCGGGTTGAAGGTATTTTTCATCTCTCTGCCCAGGCCGGGGTGAGGAACAGTTGGGGGAGGGATTTTGACTATTATCTTCAGCACAACATCAAAGTCACCCAGTTGATCCTGGAAGCGATGAAAGAATTCCCCAAACTCCGGATGATCTTTTCCAGCACCAGCTCGGTTTATGGAGACACCGACCAATACCCCACGCCGGAGGATGCCCGGAAGCATCCGTTCTCCCCCTACGGCGCGACCAAGCTCGCCGGCGAGGGCCTTTGTTATGTATATTACAAAAATTTCGGGGCCGACTTTGTCGCGCTCCGATATTTCACCGTGTTCGGAGCACGCCAGCGGCCCGATATGGCGTTCCATAAATTCATCCGCGGCGCCCTGACCGGAGAGCCGATCCCGGTTTACGGGGACGGAAACCAGCTCCGGGATTATACCTATATCAAAGACATTGTCGCCGGGATCGCCGCGGGATTTGCCAAAGGCCGGACCGGAGAGGCCTATAATTTGGGAGGCGGTCATCAGACCAAGCTGATGGACGCGATCAAGCTGATCTTTGACTTATGCGGAAAGAGCGTTGAAATCAAATTCCTGCCCAAAGTCCAGGGAGATGTCCAGGAGACCCTGGCAGACACCACCAAGGCCCGCACCGAACTCGGATATAATCCAAAAGGCTCGGTGGAGATGGGACTGAAAGAAGAGATTGAGTGGGTCAAGGGTATTATTGCGGTTCACGGTTAACGGTTCACGGCTTGTCCTCCGTAGCCTCTCCTTGCTCGGACAATCTGTCGGCGAAGGAGGATGAACGGTGAACGGTCAACGACTGGTAAAATTGGTCAAGCTGGTGAAACTGGTTAAATTGGTCAAGGGCTAAGCTCCCGCGTTTTCGCGGGATGACCGAATCTGTTATTGCCTAATCCGTCCCGCGCATCCGCGGGAGTTAGAAGGCTGGAAACCTGTGCGATCATCAAATCCGAGGAGCGGACTTGACCAGGTAAGAAAGATCTGCTTGACATTTCGGTTGGATTTGAGCTATCATCTTTGCCAAGAAAGAGACGAGGATTGAGAAAATGGGAATCAATAAATCCGGCGGCCTGATTGAAATAAATGATCAAGCCGGCAAATTTACCGTTAGCACCGAGTTGAGGGGGAAAATTTTCAAACGGCGATCAAAATGGATCAGCTATTGTGAATCTTTGGAATTGTCTACTTGCGGAGAAACCAAAGCCAAAGCGATTGCGAATATGCAGGAAGCGATTCTGCTCTTTTTTGAAGTATGCCTGGAGAAGGAGACCCTGGGCTTGGCTCTTTCGGAATTGGGATGGAAGCTTGTCTCGCGGGGAACCGATGAAAAAACCATTAAGCCCGAACCAGGCTTGCGGATTCCGAAAAAACTGGCGCTTCCCGTGGAATTGCTCTCGCCCGCGGTTCCGGGAATCAACCTGCCCATTCCTAAAAATGTTCCTCCGGCTTTTGTCATCAACCAGGTCAAGGGAAAGAATTGGAAAGGGCATCTGGAAATCCAATAAGCAATGTCCAAAATCCCGGCTCATGGATGGAAAGAGGCTGTCAGAATCCTTGAGTCCGAGGGATTTGAGCTGGTCAGGCAGAGAGGAGATCATCTGGTCTATTGGAAGCAGGAATTATTAAGACCGGTCATCGTTCCCAAATATAAAGAGCTTCCAATGTTCGTCATCCAGAACATCATCAAAACCAGCAAAATCGGACGGAAAAAATATCTTAAGTATTTATCTCCAAATCTCCGCTAAAGCCTTCATAAACTGGCTACTGTTTTTCCCCTACCTGGCTACCGGCTACTGGCTACTGTGCATTGACCGGATCTGTCATTAACCTGTGCTATCCTCAAATCTGTAAATTCAGCTTGACTTTGGAATTCAGATTTGGTATTGAATAAATAAAATAACAGGAGGGAGCAAAAATGAAAAAAACAATTATCGCGGTTCTGTTTTTTGGATTTGCCTTGAGCCTGCTCGGAGCGGATACCGGCAAGGTTATTATGGCGACCACGGATGACGGTCGCAAGGTTCTCCTGCTCCCAGATGGCACTTGGAAATGGGCAGATGTGAATCCTGTTGCTCCCAAAGAAGAACTAAAAACGCAGGACAATCCCTCCCAAACTGATTTTAGAGATACCAAATGGGGAATGAGCAATGCCGAGGTAAAGAAAATTGAAAAGGAAAATTTCTTCAAGGAAGAGGGCAATTTCCTGGGCTACAAGGGGGAGGTCGGAGGAAAGGATTGCCAAATCATATATACCTTTGTCCAGGATAAGCTGGTCCGGGCGGAATATATCATCACTGAAAAACACACCAACCAAAATGATTACATCAGCGATTATAATAGCCTTAAGGAATTATTGACCAAGAAGTATGGAAAACCAACTAAGGATGAGGAATTTTGGCGTAATGACCTTTACAAGGATGATTATAGTCACTGGGGTTTTGCGGTTTCCCTCGGCCATCATGCTTATTTCACTACCTGGGAAACACCAAGCACGGAAATACTTGAATTCCTTCATGGCGATAATTATCAGATCACCCTGGGCATTGGGTACACAAGCAAGCAGTTTGAAGACCTTGAGAAAAAGACCAAAGAAGAAGAGGAAAAGAAAAAGATTTGAGAGGTGAAAAAAGCGGAGAAGCTAATAATATCGAATTTGCAAAAACCGGAGGCGAAAAAAAGAGAGGATGATAAAAATGAGAAAAGGAAAGATCAAACGGATCATTTTGGTTCTGGGATTCGCAATCGCAATCTCCTTGTTCGCGCAAGAAAAACCCGCAGACCAGCCCCAGCCCCAACCAGGCCAAACCATTGAAAAGCCCAAAGCCTATGGATGCTATAAGGATTTGAGATGGGGGATGAATTTTGAGGATGCCCAAAAAGCACTTGGATTTAAATTGAAAAAATGGCCAATAAAAATGTTTGGCGAAGAGACTGCCTTTGGCGATGACAAGATTGGGAATACCATTTATTCAATAATGTTGGACTTTAATAAGGAAGGCCTTTTCCGCGTTAGAATTGCATCAAGAGAGCAATATCAATCTGTGCAGCTAGCCATCGATAATTATAAGAGTCTAAAGCCGGCTTTGATTGACAAATTTGGAAAGCCCCAAAAAGACATTGAAGAAAATTTGGGCAAGAATGTTGATTTTGGAATGGCGGTGCTCAATCAACAAGCGCGATTATATACGGAATGGCAGACCGATGAAAGCCTTATTATTCTAAGAGTTGAAGCGAAGGCAAAAGGAGCATTGTATGAACTGCTCACTTATGAAAAGAAGGCGCCACAGAAGAAGATAGAATTGTAAACATGTTTTAAGGCAGGATTTCCGAGAAGGGACAGGATTTCAATCGCGGCAGCAAGGAAGAAAGATGTTTAAATATGCAATTTTCTTGAAGAATGCTCCGGGAGTTGAGGATAGCAATGTTTGAGAAAATATTGAGGGCCATGCGGGAAAAGGTTCGGGTTCAAAATTATGTAATGACCCTTCATTCTGAAGAAGAAATGAGCAATGACGATTTAAGCATCTATGATGTTGAGCGTGGCATCCTGACCGGAAAAATTGTGGAGCGTCAAAAAGATCTGGTTTCCGCGGACTGGAAATACCGGATCAGGGGAAAGACAATTGCCGGTGATGAGATAGAGGTGATCGCCAAATTGGGCGCCAGCGGCCGGCTGGTGATAATTACGGTATATCTGTTATAATCGTATTTTATGAAAGGGGAAAGCTATATGGTATGCGAGATTTGCGGAAAAAAGGGGGCGCAGGTCCGCCGGATCGCCAGGACCTACGGCAAAGGAAGGAACATCCTGGTGATAGAAAATGTGCCGGTGGTAAGTTGTCCTCATTGCGGAGAAAGCTATCTGGAAGCTGAAACGCTTCAGGAACTGGAGCGGATCAAGCATCATCGGAAGAGCCTTGCGGTCAAGCAGGAGATCCCGGTGGCGCACTTTTAATTTTGGGGTCAGGTCTTTAATTAGTAATTAAGAAATTCTGGCCATAAAAAAACGCCGAGTCGGGATTTCTCCCGAACGCGCTTACGCGCTCTCGACGCAATGTATATGATATAACTTTAACATCGCTTTGTCAAGAAAAAAATGACTTTCCGGATTTTTTTCTATAAAATCATTATAATTCAATAAGTTATAAAATCTTTTTCTATATTGTGCGAGCGACTTTAGTCGCGATAAGAGGGGTCTTGACAAAGCCATAGCCGATGCTTATTAAAATAACAGGTTTTAAAGATAGTAAAGATAAACAACTAAAAAGGAGGTAGTAAGATGAACACTTTAGCATTAAGAGAATTAGGGGAGCTTTGGGAGGACTATCTGGGAAGCGTCGGCGAATTTTTCGGAGAATTTCCAGTGGTGAGGGAGACGGAATGCGGTCCGACCGTTGAGATCGTTGAAGGCAAGAAGCGGTATGAGTTGAGGGTCAGTCTGCCGGGCTTGAATGAGAGTGAATTCAAGGTGGAGCATGAGCGCGGGGTTCTGAACATCAGCGGCAAATGGCCGGAGATAACCGGAGAAGGCTTAACCATTCTCAGAAGGGAGCGGCCGGTGGGCGAATTTTACCGGAGATTCAGCATTCCCGATGATGTTGATGCGGAGCGCATAGAGGCGAAGTTCAGAAATGGAATTCTGGAGTTGACCCTCCCGAAGAAAGAGACGGAAAAAGCAAAAACGGTGAAGGTGGAAGTCCATTAAATCTTGAGGGGACCCTGGCTTGCGATGTGGAGCTGAGGGTTCCCTTGTTTCTATTTTGCGGAAGATTCCTTTGAGCCGAAATACAGATTTTGATTAGCCCCTGGGGTCGGTCTTTTTCCCGGAGAGATCAATCCGCTCGCCTTCGCTCTTGGCGATGATCACGGCGCCGGTCAGGTCTCCGTAAACATTGACCACGGTCCTCATCATATCCAACACCCGGTCCACGGCCAGGATCAATCCAACTCCCTTGACAGGTAGTCCCACGGCCTCCAGGATAATCACCATCGTGAACAAGCCGGCCTGGGGCATTCCCGGAGTGCCGATCGCGGCCAGGATCGCGGTGAGGAAGATGATGCTCTGCTGGGCGAAGGTGAGATCAATGCCATAGGCCTGGGCGATAAAAATGGCGGCCACGGCCTCGTAGAGGGCGGTTCCGTTCATATTGATGGTGGCGCCGAGCGGGAGCACGAAGCTGACCACCTTCTCGCTGACGCCGATTTCATTCTGCATGGTTCCCATAGAGACCGGCAGGGTGGCGTTGCTGGAGGAAGTGGAAAAGGCGGTGGCCATCACCGGAAAGACTTTGGCGATGAACCGGTACGGATTCAGCCCGGTGAAGGCCCAGAGGATGACAGGAAGGATCACAAAGGTCTGAAATACCAGTCCGAGAAAAACCGTGAGCATATATTTGGCGAGCGGGATCATGGGCTGAAGTCCCATTTGCCCGATGATCTCGGCCAGGAGCGCGCCCACGCCGATAGGCGCGACCTTCATCAGGGCCGAAGTGAGATAGAGCATCACCCGGTCAAAACTCAGGAAAAATTCGCGAAGGCCCGCGGCCTGATCCCCGAGCGCGACCAGTCCGAAGCCGAGAACAATGGCGATGAAGATGATCCCCAGGACCTCGGTTTCCGCGAGGGCCTTGAACGGATTGGTCGGGACGATCTTGAGGATGATGTCAATCACTCTTAGTCCCTGGGTCCGGGCGATCTCTTCCGAGACCGCCTGTCCCAGGATGCTGACCCCCAGGCCGGGCCGGATCAGGTTGACCAGCAAAATTCCCAGGGCCACGGCGATGGCGGTGGTGGCGATGAAATAAAGCAAGGTCTTTGCCCCGAGCTTGCCCAGGCGGGAGATACTGCCGGTGCTGAACACGCCCACGGTGAGCGAGGCCAGGATCAGGGGAGCCACCAGCATCCGGAGCAGACGGAGGAACAGGTCTCCGAGGAATCCGCAAGCCGAGATCAGCCAGGTCAGCTTGAGCTGGTTGGCCAGGATGCCCACGATCAAGCCGACCACGATCCCGATCAGGATGGATACCACCGGCGACAGCTTTTTCTTCTTTTCCATTTTTCAACTGATCCGCTTTAAATCCTTGACGATCAGCCGGGTCCGGGACTCACCCTGCCAGATTGACCGGTCAATGGTGTAAGCCAGATCAATCAATTCTCCGGGCGCCAGATCATCAATCTTGGTCCGGAAGAACCAGGCCTGATAGGTTTGATCTTTTTCCCGCACCAGAAGCCAGAGATGCTTTTCCTTTTTAATGTGAACATCCATCAGGAAGACCGACCGGGCCACGAACACCGGCTCCGGGTTGCCCGGCCCAAACGGCCTCAATTTATCCAGTTCATCAACCAACCCCGGAGTAATTTGATACAGGGGCAATTCCGCGTCGCAAATCAAAACCTCCTCCAGATCATCCCCTGAAACCGTGTCCTCCACCACCTTTTCCAAAGCCGCCCGGAAACCAGCCAGGTCGGATTCCTTCAAAGAAAGTCCGCAGGCCAGTTTATGCCCTCCGAACTCCTGCAAATACTCCTGACAACGCGTCAATCCCAGATACAAATCAAATCCATTGATGCTCCGGCCCGAGCCTTTGCCCATTCCCTGGTGAAAACTGATCACCACCGCGGGCCGGTAGAATTTTTCCCGCAATCTCTGGGCCACAATCCCGATCACTCCCGGATGCCAGTCCGCTCCGGCCACCACCAGGCTTTTTTTATTTTTAAAATCCGGCCAGGAATTGATCTGGTCCAGGGCTTCATTGAGGATTCGCTCTTCAATTTTTTGCCGGAGCTGGTTCCGTCTCTCCAGTTCGTCGGCCAGCTCGTTCGCGCGCCCGGGATCCTTGCAAAGCAGAAGCTCCAGCCCCAAATCCGCCTCATTGATCCGGCCCGAGGCATTGAGCCGGGGCGCGAGCGCAAAAGCCACCTGGCCATATCCGAGTTTCTTTCCCTCAATCCCGGCCCGCTTCTTGAGCAGTCTCAATCCGAAGCGGCTGCTCCGCTCTATTTCCTTGATTCCGAAATTGAGCAGAATCCGGTTCAGGCCCAATGCCGGGGCAACATCCGCGACCGTGCCCAGAGCCACCAGGTCCAATAACCGGAGCAAGTTCGGCTCCGGGATTTTCGGCTCGGCCGGCTTCGGCTCCTGAGACTCAGCCCGAAGGGAGTTCACCGAAGCCTGGAAAAATCCCTGGTCCCGCAACAGACGGCGGAACATCATCAGCAGGAAAAAAACCAGACCGGCGGAGCAGAGAATTTCCAGGCCGGAAGGAGATTCCTGCAAATGGGGGTCAATAATCAAATCCGCGGGGGGAAGATTTTCCGACGGCCGATGATGATCAATGATCAGAACCTGCCATCCCAAATCCTTGGCCAATTTGATCCCGTCAAAATCCGAAATCCCGCAGTCCACCGCGATCAGGAAATTCACCCCTTTGGCTTTCAGTTCCTGGATGCCGATCTCGCGCAAGCCATATCCGTCATCAATCCGGTGGGGCAAAAAATATTCCGGGCTTTGTCCGATTCCGGTCAAAAAATCAATCAGCAGGGCCGTGGCCGTAATCCCGTCAACATCGTAATCGCCGTGAACCCCGATCCGCTTGCCGGCTTTAATCGCCAGGAGGAGCATTTGGGCGGCCCGGGTGAAAAACTCCAGGTCCATTCCGGAATAAAGATGCTCAAATTGTGGAGAAAGGAATTTTTCCGTCTCGGCGACGGTTTGAAGGTTTCGGTTGAGCAGAAGCCAGGCCAGGAAGGGGTGAATTCCCGCCTCCTGACTGAGTTTTTCCACCATAGTTTTATCCGGCGCCAGGATTTTCCATTTTTTGGACATCGGCTTAAATCAAATAATAGATCGTAATCACGATCATTGATACTCCCACCGCGATCTTGCTGATGAGGGAAATCATTCTCCCGAATAGCGCCGCGGCCCCGGCCTCCAAAGCCCGGCGCCATTCCCTTTGAATAATATATTCGGCCAGGACCGCGCCGAGAAAAGCCCCGAGAAAAGCTCCGATCAAAGCGCCGATGACGGGCGGAATCCCGCTCATCAGAATCGCGCCGATAAAGCTGAAGATAATTGCGGATCCGCTTGCCCATCTGCTCGCGCCTTTTTTTCTGGCCCCCAGGTATCCGGCCAGGAATTCCATCAACTCTCCCAGAAGCGCGATCCCGAAAAGCACCAGCAGAACCATCAGCGTGATTTTCTGAAAATCCCCGATGGCGGCCGCGATCAGGGCCAGGATGAAAATGATCCAGGTGCCGGGAAGGCCGAAAACGATTAAGAGCAGGCTCGCGAGCATTGCCAGGGAAAGCGCGGTGATTCCAACAATTTTGAGCGCGATCACGGTCTCGGCTCTTTGCCTCCCGCGGCGCTTTTCTTGCCCCGGAACCCCTCCACCAGGAGCACGATGGAGCTGGCGATGTAAATAGTGGAATAGGTTCCGGTGATGCCGCCCACGATAAAGACCAGAGAAAAGTCGCGGATGATCCCCTGGTTCAGAATGAACAGGATCAGCACCACCGACATCACGGTGAAATTGGTGAGCAAGGTCCGGCTCAGGGTCTCGTTGATGCTGATGTTGACGATCTCGCTGAGCGTGCCCTTTCTCGCCCGCTTGAGGTTCTCTCGGATCCGGTCGTAAATCACCACCGTGTCATTGACCGAATATCCGATCATCGTCAGGAGCGCGGCAATGATGGACAGACTCCATTCGCGCTGGAAAAAGACATAACAGCCGGCGGTGATGATGGCGTCGTGGATGAGGGACGCAAGCGCGCCCACCCCGTAGCTGAATTCAAAGCGAAGTCCGACATAAATCATAATTCCGACCAGGGCAAAGATCATTGCCTGAAGGCCCCGGCTTTGCAGTTCCCTCCCCACCCGGGGGCCGACATAATTTACCGAGAGAATTTGAAAAGCATCCCGGCCGAATTTTTTAGTCAGCCCCTGTTCAATCAGCTCACTGCCTTTGGCGGAATCCGGTCCGACCTCTGCGCTCAGCTTCTCCACCCGGATCAAGAAATCGTTGGTCTCTTTTTCCTGGTCGCCGATGGTGGGCTGGAGACTCTGGATCTGGGTATCTCCCGGGTTCATCGCCTCCACGGCCTGCCGGACTTCGCCGATCCCGACCTGTTTCCGGAGGCGCACCCGGAGCTCGGTGCCGCCTATGAAATCAATTCCCCAGTTGGCTCCGGGCCAGACAAAGGAGCCGATGCAAAGCAAGTTGCAGATCAGTGAGATCAAGAAGAATAAATTCCTTTTCCCGACAAAATCAATCCTGGTATTTGGTCTGATTAATTCCATTTCCTTTGCTCCTCAATTTCCGACTTTGATTCCAATACTCATCGTTTCCATCTTGGGTTTGCGCACAAACATCAGCTCGTAAATCGTCTCGGTTACATTGTAAGTGGTGAAGACGGTGGTGAAGATTCCGATGGTCAAGGTGATGGCAAAGCCCCGGATCGGCCCGGTGCCGACCTGGAACAGAATGATGCCGGCGATCAGGGTGGTAATGTTCGCGTCCAGGATGGTCCAGAGGGAACGCGCATATCCGGCGTCAATGGCGCTCCTGGGGGTTTTCCCGGTTCGGAGTTCCTCCCGAATCCGCTCAAAAATGATGATGTTGCCGTCAACCGCCATCCCGATGGTGAGAACAATTCCGGCAATGCCCGGAAGAGTGAGCGACGCCCGCAAAGTCGCGAGCGCGGCCAGAATAAATAACACATTGAGAAACAAGGCAAGATCCGCGATCAAGCCGGCGCCGGAATAATAAGCCACCATAAAAATTCCCACCAGGGTTCCGGCGACCAGCACGGAAATAACCCCGATTCGGATTAAATCCTTGCCCAGTGTCGGCCCCACGGTCCGCTCCTCTTCAATCTTGATCCCGACGGGAAGCGCCCCGGCCCGGAGCACGATGGACAGGTCATTCGCCTCGTCCACCGTGAACTTGCCGGTAATCTGTCCGCGGTCAAAAATCTGCGACTGGATCACCGGCGCGCTTTTCACCTTGTCTTCCAGAACAATGGCCAGGTTCTTGCCGATGTTTTCTCCGGTGATTTTGCGAAATCTCCGGGCGCCTTCCAGGTTGAGCCGGAAATCAACCACCGCGGCGGCAAAATCGGTTCTGCCTCCCCCGACGCTCACCCGCGCGTCCACCAGGTAATCCCCGGTCATCTTTGGCTCTTCCTTGAGCAAATACCAGGCCGCGGTTTCCCCCTGTTTATCCTCTTCCGGTAGAACTCGTTTTCCATAGGGAACGGTTCCCCCGGTTTTTTGCAAAAGCGCTTCCTTGCTGGTGGCTACATCTTCCACCAGCATAAATTCCAGCCGGGCGGTCCGCTGGATGATTTGCAGAACCCGGGCCCGATCTTCCTCTTTAATGCCCGGAAGCTGGAGCACGATCCGGTCCTTGCCCTGGCGCTGAATGCTCGGCTCCGCCACTCCGAACTCATCCACCCGGCTTTCCAGGGTCTGCATCACCTGCGAAATCGCATTCGCCCGATACTCATCAGCCACTTCCGGCTTCAGTTGATAGACCGGCTGTAAAGTTGATTCCGGCCCGGATTCCATCAAGGCTCGTTTGTATTTGTCATTCAGATAAGCTCTGCCCTTCTGGAGATTTTCCGCATCGGGAAATGAGATTAACAGCTTATCATCCCCGACCACCTTGATCTCCTCAAATTTAACCTTGCCCTCCCGAAACCCGCTCCGGAGAAAATCCTTGATGGATGACATCTCGTTCCGAACCGCTTCTTCCGTGTTCACGCTCACCACCATATGCATCCCGCCCTGAAGGTCCAGGCCGAGCACCACGGCCCGGGTCGGAAAGATTTTTACCTGCTTCCACCAATCCGGCATCCGCGAGCGATTATTCGGGTAATCCCACATCAGGCTCGGCGCAATCAAGATCAAGGACAGCGCCACCAATCCTGCGATCAAGCCGGCTTTCCATTTCAAACTCGTTGGCATCTAAAGCCTCCTTATTATTTAGGGGTGCGGACACTCCTGTCCGCATATTTATTTTTGTTCTTCAATTTTTTCCTCGCCCTCACTGCGGGCCGTGATCTGGGAAATATGGCTCTTGGCAATCTTCACCCGCACCTTGGGATTGGGAGAAATTTCAACATTAACCGTTTGATCCGCCACCCCGGTCACCCGGCCGTAAAGGCCCCCCGAGGTCAGCACCTCGTCCCCGCGCTTCAATCCCTCCATCAGCTTCTTGCGCTCGGTCTGACGCTTTTTTTGCGGCATATGGATCAGAAAGTAGTAAAAAACAGCTATCGGCACGATGAAAATCAGCAATTGCATCCACTGCGCATTGCCTCCACCCAGGCCCGGCTGACTCCCTGCGGCATAAGCGGTTCCGATCAACCAATCAATCATCAATCCTCCTGAGCTTTCAATTTATTTTTTTGTTCCCGATCAAATTCCTCAAAGTTTCCCGCCACCATCGCCTCCCGCATCCTCTTAAAAAACATATAATAATAATACAGATTATGCCAGGTATTCAAGCGCACCCCCAGAATCTCGCCGGAAACATACAGATGCCGGAGATATGCCCGGCTATAATTTAAGCAAACATAACAGCCGCATTCCGGGTCCGGCGGTTGCTCATCCTGAGCATATTGCGCGTTTTTGATGATTATTTTTCCCCGGCTGGTGAAAAGCTGGCCGTTCCGGGCGTTCCTGGTCGGAAGCACGCAGTCAAACAGATCCATCCCCTGCTTCACCGCCTCCAGGCATTCTTCAACCGGTCCCACTCCCATCAAGTATCTCGGCTGATCCTCCGGTAAAAGCTCAGACATCTCTTCAACTACCTCGGCTCTAATTTTCGTATCCTCTCCTACGGCCAGTCCTCCCAGAGCATACCCCGAAAAGCCGATCCGGTAAAGTTCGCTCAAACATTTTTTCCTCAGTTCCGGATCCACCCCGCCCTGGACGATCCCGAACAGCGCCTGATCCTCCCTGGTCTTTCCCTCTTTGCTCCGCCGAGCCCAGGCGATAGTCCGCCGAACCGAATCCAGAAGCCGATCCTGACTTGCGGGCAAGGCCGGGCAATCGTCCAGCGGCATAATAATGTCCGAGCCAAGAGATTCCTGAATCTCCATCACTTTTTCCGGAGAGAAAAAATGCCGGCTGCCGTCAAGGTGCGACTGGAACTCAACCCCTTGATCGCTGATCTTGCGCAAAACCGCCAGGGAATAAACCTGGAACCCGCCGGAATCGGTCAGGATGGCGCGGTCCCAGTTCATAAACTTCTGCAGGCCGCCAATTTTTTTGATCAGCTCCGCCCCTGGCCGGAGATAAAGATGATAGGCATTGGCAAGAATCATCCGGTACCCGATTTCTTTCAGCTCCTCCGGGCTCATCCCCTTGACCGTGCCCTGGGTCCCGACCGGCATAAACGCCGGGGTCAAGACCTCGCCGTGGCTGGTTTTTAAAACGCCGGCCCTGGCTTTGCCGCTTTTTGCTTCAATCTTGAATTCCAAATTCATTTATCCACTTTTCCGCTCATCCGGCCGCGCCAGGTCTCGGGATCTCTCCGGCAGTCAAAAACCGCGAGTACGACTATGGATTCGGCGCAAGGGAGATAAAACACCGCATAAGGAAAGCGATGCACCAAGGCTCGCCGGACCTCCCTGTGCACCTCGGGGTAACTGTATGGATTATCCTGAATGGCGAAAAGCGCGGCCTCTATGCAAGCGAGAAAGTCCTCTCCCAATCCCGGTTTTTGTTTTTCATACCATTGATACCCGTTGCGAAGATCTGCTTCCGCTTCCGGCCGGACCAGCCAGGAAATCTTCATGAACCTCGCACTCGGTTCTTGATCTCATCCCAGGGAGAGCCTGCCTCCGGATGGCGATGATAGGCTTCAAGTCTTCGTTCCAATTCCGCGGCTTGAGCCTCGGTCAGGGGAATCGCTTCCGGCACGGCAATAATGCTTTCCCAGATATCCTCCACCAGGCGGATCCGTTCCTCCACCGGCAAATCCAAAATGTCAGCCAGCCTGACTTTGCTCATGATCTAACAGCCTCCTTTTCGCAGTCTTTTAATTCACACAAATTTTATCATATCCGAAGATGCCACAATCTGCAATGATCCCTCGTCTATTCTTCTTAACAAGCTTCGCCATCTTTGCACCCTCGTTGTTCGTTCAAAAATCCTAACCCCGGCCTGACCGACTCAAGCTCGAACCTCGATCAGCTTCATAACTAACCTTTAACAAATAAAACTGTTTGACAAAAGATATATTCTTGCTATTATATTTCTAGCCGATATAGGAAAAGTCAAGAGTTTTACTTTGCTTTCTCCGAAGTTTGAAAAAAAGCAATGGGCCTTGCCAGGGTATGCGGCAAGGTGATGGCATATAAGGCGAAATCATAAGAGGCGAGTCGTCAACGCCAACATGAAGAAGGAGAATCTCCTTCTCAGCGTTGGCTTTTTTATTGGAAAAGCCAGCAGGAGGTAAAAAATGAATACTTTAATGACCATTGTGACCAATTCAATAACGATACTTATTCCGGCGCTAATTACATATTTCCTTGCCAAGAGAACTTACAAGCACGAGGTCATTTTCAGAAAATTCCACGAAACACGCGCCGAGGTTATTCAAACAATTTGGACCAAAATAACAAAATTAGGACCTCCATTGAAATGGGCCGGTGTATTGCCCTCCGTAATTGATACTGCTTCTGAACAAAAAGAATGGCGAGATTGTTCCTCTTATTGGAAAACAAACAGAATCTTTTTAGACGAGCAAACCAATGAAAAAATCAAGCAATTTCTCGATAAAATCTACATGGCCTACGGCGAGCTCTTGGGCGCCCACCAAATTGAGGGAAGGGAGCCCGAAGATGTTGAAGGCCGAAAGGATTTTATGGGGGCTTTCCGAACCATAGTTCATCAAGAAATACCACCCTTAGAAGAATATTTGGAGAAAGAGTTCAAAAGGATTATTGGAACCAATGATCGGCGGAATAAATTATTTGGGCGCTTATTTTATTAACATACAATCTCCGTAACTTAAAAACCGATAGCCTTGTTCAAGAGCGTGGCAATAAGCCTTCCGGATCAAATCCAAGCCGGCGAAGGCGGAGACCAGCATCAGCAGGGTGGAGCGGGGCATGTGGAAATTGGTCAGAAGCGCGTCAACCGCCTGAAAGCAATAGCCGGGATATATGAACAAATCAGTCTCGCCCTCTTGCGCCAAAATTCTGCCAGATGAATTTTGATGATTGATAGATTCACCCTCCCCTTGATCCCCTCCCCTCAAGGGAGGGGAGATTTGAGAAAAGCTGATCGCGGCTTCCAGGGTACGCGCCGAAGTCGTTCCAACCGCAATAATCCTACCTCCCTTTTTTCTCGCCTGATTGATTTTTTCCGATGCTTCCTGGTTCACCCGGTATTTCTCCGAATACATTTTGTGATCCTCAATCCGCTCGGACCGCACCGGCGCAAAAGTTCCGAAGCCGACATCAAGCGTGATCTCCGCGATGCCGATCCCTCTGTCCTTGAGCTTCTGGATCACCCGGTCGGTAAAATGCAATCCTGCGGTGGGAGCCGCAACCGCTCCCGGCTGATCGGCAAAAATGGTCTGGTAGCGGGTCCGATCCTGCACATAATCTTCTGGCGCGCCGCGCTTGATATAAGGCGGCAGAGGCATCACTCCCAATTGCTCCAGAATTTCAGGATCATCTTTGCTGAATTGAATCTGCCATAATCCTCCGGTCCAGCCAGCCTTTAGGTCCAGATCCAATTCTTTTAAAAAAATCGCGGAGACCCCCTGCCCTATCTCAACTTGCTCATTTGCTTTTGGCTTCTTGCCTTTGAGCAGGCATTCCCAGATTCCGCCTTTGATTTTTCCGAGCAGGGTGATTTCCAATCCGGCTCCGGTTTTTCGTTTGGCAAAAAGCCGGGCCGGAATCACCCGGCAATTATTCACCACCAGCAAATCCCCGGGGCTTAAGATTTCCGGAAGCTGAATAAATTTTTGGTCCAGCAGGGATCCGGTTTTTCGGTCAATGACCAGGAGCCGGGACTGGTCTCTGGTTTTCAGCGGATGCTGGGCAATGGCGGATTTCGGGAGATGATAATTGAACTCGGAGATCAGCATCTGGGATCATTATTCCGAAGGCAGTTCCGCGCAGACCCGGTTTCGGCCCTGGACCTTGCCGTAATACATCGCCTTGTCCGCCAGGTCCAGAAGCTCATAAGCGTCCTGGCAATCAGTGGGAAAGGCGCTGATGCCGATGGTGATGGTGACCTTGCCCGGGCCCAGCTCGCTTTGCTTGGAATGAAAGTCATTCTTCTCCACCGCTTTTCTCAGCTTCTCCCCCACCCGTTTGGCATTCCGCTTATCGGTTTCCGGGAGCAGGGCCAAAAATTCCTCGCCGCCGTAGCGCGCGATCACATCCACCTTGCGCAGATTTTTGTCCAAAGTCTGGGCCAACTGTCTCAGCACCTCGTCTCCGTGAAGATGACCAAAGGTATCATTGTAATTCTTGAAATGGTCTATATCTATCATCAGCAGAGACAGCCGGCGCTGATACCTCCGGGCCCGCTCCACTTCCTTTTCCAGGCGCTCAAAGAAATACCTGCGGTTATAAAGTTTGGTCAGCTCATCCCGATTGGTCAACTCCTTGGTGATTTGATAGGTCAGGGCATTATCCAGGGAGACGGAAACCTGCTCGGCCGCGGCCTGGTACAATTTTAAATCCTTTTCCCCGAAGCTGGCCGGCTCCGGGTTATGGAAATTAAGCACGCCCAGCACCCGGCCGTCCCGGGCCAGGAGCGGGATCCCAAGATATGAGCCTTTATGCCGGCCGCTCCCGGGATAATAAATATAGGTGTCCGAATTTGATAAATCCGCCACCAAAACCGGCTGGCCCAAGGCCGCCACTTTTCCGCTCAAGCCCTGCCCCGGCTTGACCCGGCCCCGGGCCACGATCTCATCACTTAATCCCCGGCTCGCCCGGATCTCCAGCAATCCGGTCTCCTCGCTCAAAAGCATGATGGAATATTCATCCAGATGCAGCACTTCCTGAATCAAGGTCATTGCCCGCTCAAAGAGTTCATTCAGGTTCAGGCTCAAGCTGAGCTGGCGCGTCAGTTGATACAGGATATATAGCTCTATCATCCGCTCGTTCAGCTTCCGATTCGCATCCTCCAGCTTGAGGATTTCATCGGTCAGCCGTTTCACTTCCCGCTTCAGTCGGTCCCGATCGTTCATTTCCGCCTTACTCAACCTTCCTGATCTCAGTCCCCGGGAAATAGTGTTCCAGTATCTCCTGGTAATTTTTCCCGGCTTCCGCCATTCCTTTCGCGCCCCACTGACACAGCCCCACGCCGTGGCCCGAGCCGGAGCCGAAAACAATAAATCCCTCGGTTGCCTTCTCCACCTTGAAGAGCGTAGAGCGGATTACATCCCTTCCCAGCCGAACCCGGAAATCGCCTCCGCTGATTTCAGTCTTATACCCGGATTGAAATTTCAGCTCCAGCTTGAGCGCCCTCTGGCCCGGACTCAACTCCGATACCCGAACCTCGCTTACCGCCTCTCCCTGATACCCGAGCCGGCTCGCCAGATCCTGGCCGCTCAAAGCGCTCTTCTCCGGATACCGCCAGAAATAATAGGGACAGTCCTGGCAGGTTTCGCACTTGACCGAGCCCAGATAACTCTTCCCGCTTCCGCCCCAGACATATTCCACCGGCTCGGTCCAACCTCCGCAGCAGGAATGATAATAAACCTGAGCCGGCTCGCCGCGATAGAACAAAACCTCTCCCCGGGTATCCTTGATCGCTCTCCAGCTTGCCTCGTCCTCAGCCTCCATCCCGGAATAAACCTGATCCTCAACTGTGGAGAACAGGTCGTAATATTCGGTGCGGGGATTCTTGATCCTTCCCAGCGCATAAGTCCGCGCCAGAACCGTCTGAGCCTTGAGCGCCTCCATCGGCCATTTCACCGACATCTCATTCTTGACCACCCCGGCCAGATAATCCTCCAGCTCCAGAACATTGATCAGCAGAAAATCCCCTGCCGCCTTTTCAATCTGGATTCCGCCGTGATAATTTTTGCCATTAACCGCAATCGGTCCTTGACCCGTGATCTTTAAGGAGGTTCCCAGGTCTTTCCCCTGAACCCAGAGCTTTCCGTCCAGAGGCTCAATCTGAACCTTGCCGCTCAAGCTCAAATTCTTCCATTTGGAATGAAGCTTGAGCTCCCGGCACTCAATCATTGCCGGCTGGTTTATCTCCCCGATCAAAACCCGGATTTCCCGCTCCGACTTCTTGCCGGCGCTGATCAGAAAAACCAGACCAATCACCAACAATCCAACCGGCCACCTGCTTTGGTTCCTGAACATTGGCATAGATTTTATAAACAAAGCGCCTCTAAGTCAAGAAATTTTGCGCGCTCCAGGTTATCAGTCAAGACTTTGCCCCAACTTTACCCGCCAGTTACCCGCTGGAGAGGCGGGCCATCAAGGCGGCGCCGAGGATGATGGCGCCAAGGCCGCTGATCCGGAGGGTTTTGATCAGGGCTGGATTTTTAAGGAGAGGGTTTTGATTAGAGAGGCGAGGCGCCGGCCAACTTCGGGGCTTAAATTCGGGGTGAAGGTGAGGTTGTCAATAACTTCAATGCCGAGGATGATAATTTCTTCGGGCATTTTCAAGCCGGTTTTGCGGGCGAGGATGATGGCGCTTTTGAAATCCGCGTCGTGCGGGCATCGGAGCCGGGGGTTGTCCGGAAGATCGTCAAGGGAGAACTCAATGATTTCGCCCGGCTGATGTTTGCCGGTGATGATGGAGTCAATAATGATGGCCCGGTCATATCCCTGGACCAGCTCAATCAGGTTGAGCCCGACTTTTTCGGAGGTCTTGAAATCAATACCCGAAAAATAGGGACTGTCCCTATTTTTCAGCTCCTCCACGATGATCAATCCGATGGCGTCGTCGCAGAGCAGGGAGTTTCCCAGACCAAGGACCACGGTTTTCAACAATAATTTTCCTCCATCTAAATTTAGATAATCAAGCCCTAAAAATAAAAAGCAAGCGCCGGCCCGGAGTCAGGCCAGGCGGAGCTTGGACCAATTACCCGTTATTCCGATTTAAAAGTATCCAGAATATTTCCTTGCTGATCGCGGAGGTTGACGATCAGGGGGACTCTTCCGGGGATGGAGTGGGTGGCGCAGGAGAAGCAGGGGTCATAAGCGCGGAAAGCCATTTCCACCATATTCAGGACTCCCTCGTTGATCTTGGATCCTTTTTTGATCAGGCCCTGCGCGGCCTTTTTGATGCTGATGGAAATGGGCGCATAGTTATTGGTGGTTCCCACGATCAAATTGACCCTCTGGACCATCCCTTTTTCATCCGTGACATAATGATGAGTTAAAGTTCCTCTCGGCGCCTCCAGGATTCCGATGCCTTCGTGCGGAATTTTTCCGGTCAGGTCTGCGCGAAGCTCGGTGCTGGTGATTTCCGGATCGCGCACCAGCTCCAGCCATCGCTCCGCGGCGTAAATCAGTTCCACCAGCCTGGCCCAATGGGTTGCGAGCGTGGCTTTGACCGGTTTTCCGCCCAGCACTTTGAAGAACAGATCGTAGTTTTCCTGGGCGCGGGGCGTGGCCATTCCGTCCGCGGCATTGAGCCGGGAGAGAGGGGTCGCCCAGTAGAGGCTGGAATCCTGTCCTTCAATGAACCCTTTCCAGCCGATTTTTTTGAGGAACGGGAATTTGAGGTAGGTGAAGGATTCGGTATGCTCGGCCACATAATCCAGGTATTGGTTCGGGCTGTATTTATAAAGCTCCTTGCCGTTGGTGTCCACCACCCGGACCTTGCCGTCATAGAAATTGACCCGGTTTTTCGCATCCACCAGTCCCATATTATGCACATTCAGGGCATAGGTTGAACTCTTGATCACATCCACATAGTCCTTGTTCTTGAGCACCACATCGTGGAACAGGTTCATACTGAAGAGCGAGAACTCCACCGCGCTGATCCCCATCTTTTCTATGTCGGACCTCTCCTCTTCCGTGATCGGACGGCTCATTCCGCCGGGAAGGGCGCAGACCGGATGAGTGGCTTTTCCGCCGATGATCTCCTGAACCTTTTGGGCATTACTCCTCTGCTTGATCACCTCGCCGCCGATCTTGAGCCCGACCTTGCTCACCACGCCCAGGATGTTCCGCTCCGCGGGAGGGGAGGTCGGTCCCATCACGAAGTCAGCCGCGGCGAGCGCGTAGAAATGCGCGATATGGGAATGAACGAAATGCGCCATATACATCAGTTCGCGGAGCTTCGTTGCCGCGCTCGGAGGCTCCACCCCGTAAACCGCGTCCACCGCCTTGGCAGAACAAAGATGATGCGCTTCCGGGCAGACCCCGCAGAGCCGGGTCACGATGCGGGGAAGTTCCTCCACCGGTCTGCCCTGGCAGAATTTTTCAAAGCCGCGCAACTGCGGGATCTGGAGATAGGCGTCGGTGACATTGTTGTCGTCGTCGGTGAAGATGTCTATCCGGCCGTGCCCTTCCAGCCTGGTAATCGGATCAATGATATATCTTTTTCCCATTGTTCAACCTCCTCAAATTCTTCCTGCGCAGGCATAAGGCCTGCCGCTACAATCCGGGCAGACATCCGGGTCTGCTTGGGCAGACACACGGGTCTGCCCCTACATTCTCACTCTTTGCGCGGGCAATCCGAAGCGGTAAAAGGTCCCCAGCGGGTCCACGATCTGGTTCACCACTTTTTCAATTTCCTTCGGGTCGTTGGAGTCAATGATGGACGCGACCGCGGAGAGCGCGCTGGCTCCCTGGTCAATGGCTTCCGGGAGTGCGCCATAACAACCGCGACAGGGCATATTGGCGTTGATGCACCTGGCCTCACAGCCGCCCCGGGTGGCCACTCCCACGCAGACGATCCCCTGCTCCAAAAGGCAGGTCTTGCCGTCGTCCTGGGCGAATTGCGGCCGTTTAAATTCCTTGACCTTTTTCTCGTGCCGCTCCCGCGGACATTCCTCGCAGAGAGCCTTGGATTTCGCTCCCACCACCGCGCCCTTGGGCGGAAGCTTGCCCGAGGCGATCACATCAATCACCTCCGCGACCCGCTTGTAATAGGGCGGGCATCCGGGAAGGTAATAATCCACTTCCACCGCCTCATCCAGCCTTTTCACCTTTTCATAAAGCATCGGGAGGCTGAGCACGCCCTCTGGAACCTTGGTCCGGGTTTGGGGCTCCACCCCGCGCGGGTTGTCGTTGCTGGGCGCCAGATGATAAACCCATTCAAAGATGCTTTCCCGGTCGGTGGAATTGGCCAGGCTGGGGATCCCGCCCATACAGGCGCAGGACCCGTAAGCGACCAGGATTTTGGATTTCTCGCGCATCAGTTGCGCGATATGTTCGTGCTCCGAGGTATGGATGGCCCCGTTGAAGAAGGTGAGGTCTATCTCTCCCGGCTTCATCCCCTCCAGGTCGTGGTATTTGCCGTCCACCGCAATCGGCCAGAACACGATGTCCGCGATCTTGGCCACATCTAAAATTTTCGCGTCGGTGTCCAGCAGGCTGACATCGCATCCTCCGCAGCCGTCCGCCCAATATTTCGCGATTTTAAGTTTTGCCATCGGTCTTCTCCTTTACGCTTGTTTTTGGGGATGAAGCGTCTTCTTAACGACATCTTTCAGCTCATCCGGCGTGAAGGGCTTGGGGACATAATCCCTGGCCCCGGTCTTCAAGGTTTCCACCGCCGTGTCCACCGAGCTGTATGCCGTGATGATCACCACCTCCACCTCCGGCCGCTTCTCCTTGATCCGCTTCAATACCTCCACCCCGTCCATCTCCGGCATTCTCAGGTCCAAAAGCACCAGGTCATAATTCCCGGCCAACACTTTTTCCACGCCCTTCTTCGGGTTGGTCACATACTCCACCGTGTATCCGGAGGGAGTGAGAATCCGGTCGCAACTCTTCCCCACAATCTCCTCGTCATCTATCACCAGGATTTTTCCGGGATAGGCGTGGACGGCCTTCATCCGCTCCGGGCTGACCATTGCCGGGCCGAGCTTGCGCATTTGATCGGTGAACTCGGTGACCACTTCCGCGAACCGCTCTCCCTCGCTGGCGCTGATCCATTCCAGCCGGAGCCGCTCCGGCTCCAGGCCGAGTTGTCCGAGCAGCTTTTTGGTCAGGAGCATCCGGCGCAGGGTTTTGTAATTGCCTTCAATGTAATGGCAATCCCCGGGATGGCATCCGCCGACCAGGACCCCGTCCGCTCCCATTTCAAAGGCCTTGAGCACAAAGGCCGGATCGGCTCTTCCGGAGCACATCATCCGGATCAGCCTGATGTTGGGCGCGTATTTCTTGCGGGAAGTCCCGGCCAGATCGGCGCCGGTATAGGTGCACCACTGACAAACCAGTCCCACTATTTTCGGCTCAAATCCGTTCATTTAAGACCCCCTCTAATTCAGCAAGGATTTGCTGGTTAGTGTAATGTCTCGCGAAAATGGCCTTGCTCGGGCAGGCCGCGGCGCAGGTGCCGCATCCCTTGCAAAGCGCGTCATTGATCGCGCTGATCTTCTTCTCCGCGTCATAGCTGATCGCCTGGTAGGGACAAAGGGACATACAGATTTCGCACCCGGAGCAGAGTTCCTCGTCCACATAAGCGGTGGTCGCTTCCAATTCCACCTTGCCCTTCTGGGTCAGGGCAACCACGGCGCTTGCCGCGGCCTGTCCCTGGGCCACCGTGTCCGGGATGTCCTTGGGAGACTGGCAGGCCCCGGCGATGAACACGCCGTCGGAAGCGGTTGAGACCGGGGCGAGCTTGGGATGCTTTTCCAGGAAGAAGCCACCGCCGGCGCAGGAGATCTTGAATTTACGGGCCACCTCTTGCGCGTCCAGTTGCGGCTCCATGGCGTTGGTCAGGATTACCATATCCACCGGCACCCGGAGAATCTTCTGGGACAGGGTGTCTTCCGCGCTGATGATCAGCTTGCCCTGCTCGGACTCGCCCTCGGCCCGGTCGGTTACCGAGGCGGCCTTGCCCCGGATAAAGGTGATCCCCTCCTCCATCAGCCGGTGATAGAATTCCTCGTAGCCCTTTCCGAAGCAGCGCATATCAATATAGAAGTTATAAATCCGGGCTTTGGTTTTTTCCTTGAGCAGGTGCGCGTATTTCAGCGCGTACATACAGCAGACCCGGGAGCAATACTCGTGGTAGTTGACATCGCGCGAGCCCACGCAATGGAGGATGGCCACGCTCTCCGGCTCCCTTCCGTCCTTGAGCAGGATCTTCCCGCCGGTGGGTCCGGAGGAGTTGGACATCCGCTCAAACTGGAGGCTGGTATAGACATTGTTATACTTTCCGAACCCGAGCTGGGGCATCTTGCCGGCTTCCCATAAATGGAACCCGGTGGCGACGATGATGGACCCGACCTCAATTTCTTCAATCTGGTCCTTGGACTCAAAGTCTATCGCCCTGGGCTCGCAGAATTTTTCGCAGACCCGGCATTTGCCCTTGATGTAATAGGTGCAGTTGACCCGGTCAATCACCGGCTTGCTCGGGACCGCCTGGGCGAACAGGGTGTAAATGGCCTTGCGGGTTCCCAGCCCCTCGTCAAACTCGCTCGGCCGTTTCACCGGGCATTTTTCCTGGCAGATGCCGCACCCGGTGCATTTCTCGTAATTGACGCCGGTGGCCTTTTTCCGGACCTTGACCTTGAAGTTGCCGACAAATCCGGAGACCTCGTCAATCTCGCTGTAGGTCCAGAGGTTGATGTTGGGATGCTGTCCCACCGCGACCATCTTGGGGGTAAGGATGCAGGCCGCGCAGTCCAGGGTGGGGAAGGTCTTGTCAAACTTGGCCATTACCCCGCCGATGCTCTGCTCGCGCTCCACCAGATAAACCTTCCTCCCGGATTCCGCCAAGTCCAGCGCGGCCTGGAGACCGGCGATGCCCCCGCCCACGATCAGGACATTCTTGTTCACATCCACTTCTTTCACTTCCAGCGGCTCCAGCCAGAAGGCGCGGGCCACGGCTCCCCTGATCAGGTCCTTGGCCTTTTGCAATGCCAGGGCCTTGTCCTCGGTCACCCAGGAATTGTGCTCCCGGTTGTTGACCATAATAAAGCAGTAGCGGTTCAAACCGGCGTCCTCGCAGGCCTTTCTGAAGGTGTTCTCGTGCATCAAGGGAGAGCAGGCCGCCACGATCACCTTGGTCAGCTTGTTCTTCTTGATCTCGTCTTTGATCAGGTCCTGGCCCGGCTGAGAGCACATAAACTTGTATTCCTCAACCAGCGCCACGCCCGGGAGTCCCCGGACATATTCCTCCAGCGCCGGGATATCCACCACGCCTGCGATATTGGTTCCGCAGTGGCAGAGGAAAATCCCGATTTTTTCCTTCTCCGGTTTCTTCATTGCTTTCGCCATTTTTCCACTCCTTAAATTACGGTTTTTCGCGCTTCTTCGTGGTGCGGACACTCCTGTCCGCACACATATAAAAAAATCAAATAACCGTTTTGACTAATTCCACCAAGTCCATTATTTGAATCTTGTCCTCCGCGTTCAAGACCTTGCGGCTGTCTTCAAAATTGGTCAGGCAATACGGACAGGCAACCACCAGAATCTCCGCGCCGGTATCCAGCGCCTCCTGCACCCGGAAGTCGCTCAGGCGCTCCCCGGCCGGGACCTCCATCCAGATCTTCCCGCCCCCGCCCCCGCAGCAGAAGCTGTCCTCGCGGTTGCGCGGCATCTCCACGAACTCCGTGTCCGGGATCGCCTTGAGAACCGCCCTGGGCTCGTCATAGATGCCGTTGTGTCTTCCCAGGTAGCAGGGATCGTGGAAGGTGATCTTTTTGAGCAGGGACTTGGACAGCTTGAGATGGCCGGATTCAACCGCGTCGGCCAGCACCTGGGAGATGTGTTTGACCTGGTAATAACTCGGATATTCCTTGGTAAAGGTGTGATAGCAATGGGGAGACCCGGCAATAACACTCTTCACTCCATTATCCTCAAACAGGGTCTGATTAGCCCCTTTCAGTCCCCCGAACAACTTTTTATCCCCCATTTTATTTACCGCTTCCCCACAACAAACCTCCTCGGCTTTAAGCGCTCCCCAGGAAATTCCCGCTTTATTAAGAACTTCCACGGTTGCCTCCGCGACCTTGCGATTCCTGGGGTCATACGCATAGGTGCAACAGGTGAAATAAAGATGCTCTTTGTCCGGGCTATAATCAGGAACTTCTTTTCCTTTCATCCAGTCATATCTTGCCTCCCGCTCTCCTCCCCAGGGGTTGCCCTTGCTGGTCAGACTTCCAATTACATTTCGGAGCGGGCCGGGAAGAAGCCCGCCCTGGCTGAACACGGTCCGGGCCGCTTTCACCACATTGATGATCTCAACGCCCTGGGGACAGCGAACTTCGCACTGCTTGCAGTTTGAGCATTCCCACATCTGCTTCTCAATGCCCTCCAGGCCGAACTGACTCAAGCGAATGAGGGACCGCACGCTGAAGCCGTTCACCGGCGCCCAGGGGCAAGAGCCGCTGCAGACGCCGCATTGCAGACAGGTTTTTAATTTCTCTCCTCCCGCCTCTATAATCGCGTCCGTGACCTCAAAATACGGGGTTACCGCTTGCATTTTAATCCTCCTTTTCTGAGTTTTGGCCGGGGATTGGCCCGGCAAAAAGAAAAGCCGGAATCAGACAATCCCGGCCGGCTTCTTTGCGGAAATGTTTTCCTGCCCTTTTTAGAGCAATCGGTCGGAATTCTAAATTTATTATAGCTTTGGTTGACATTGCTAACTGCCAATTTTAAAAACTTCTCAGGCTGCCTTAAATAGAATTTAATTTTTATTTCTAATCTTATTTTAGACAACCGGCTCTAAGGTTGTCAAGGAAAAAATTATTTGTTAACAATATTTAATATTAATTTAATTGGCTTTTAACCTAAACTGGGGTTTTATTAAAGATATTTAATCATTTTTAGAATTTTTATGGCATTTTTTCTAAATTTTCCGGGGCTATTTTTTCTTGACGGCTTCAGTTCCGGCGATCCCCCGAATACATTAATAATTTTTAATTTTATATCTGCTTGCTTTTTTTAAGTAATTTTTTCGGATTAGAAATCTAATCTGAACGATAAGTAGTGTCGCTCCAGGTTATCAGTCAAGACTTTGCCCCAACTTTATCCGCCAGTTGCTCGCTGGAGAGGCGGGCCATCAAGGCGGCGCCGAGGATGATGGCGCAAAGGCCGCTGATCCGGAGGGTTTTGAGCAGGGGGCTGGCAGGGAAGCTTTCTCCCAGGGCGAAAACCCCGAACAGGATGGTGACCACGCGTGACAGGAAATCAGAGACTGCGGTGACCAGAATGGCTCTTCCGTGCTGGTAGCTTCGGGAGAGGAGCATCAATCCGGTGAGGTAGCAGATAATCAGGAATGGGGCGATCAGTCCGAATGCGAGCAGAGAGTTATGCTGACTGATCGCGTTGAGCAGGGTCTTGGTGGAGACATCGCCCAGGCCGAGCATGGTTCCGGCTCCGATGCTGAAGATGATCACCCACTGGAAGCCGAATTTGAGGAATTTTTTCAGGCTGTAGAGCAGAAGGATCAATCCGACAAATCCAGAGAGCAGGATCAGAAGGCGGAAGTAGATGATAGTGGAAACGGTCTTTGCTTCAGGAGGCTCGCTCAAACCGAGCGCGATGATCCCCGCGGTGATGATGATTACTCCGATCCATTCCCAGGACTTGAGCCGATGATTGAGGAACAGGATGGAAAAGAAGGCCAGGATGATGAAGCCGCTTCCCTGGATGGTCCGGGCCAGGGAGACCGGGGTGTAGTTCAGGGCATAGACAAAAATCGCCCAGCCCAATGCCGAGGCAACCAATCCTCCGCTCCACTTCCAGTTCTGGAAACAGGCGAGAATGGTTTTGGGCAATTCTTTTCCCCAGCCGATCACCGGCAAACAGTCCGCGCCTTGCTTTTGCAGAACCACGCCGATGTCCCAGAAAATGGCGCAGACCGTGATCAATAAAATACTGATCCAGATTGACATCGGACTTATTAGGCAGGATGGCCGGGGATTTGTCAAGGATCGGACGGGAATTTTTTATTTGACAGAACTTTTGCGCAAGCCTAAGATAAAAAAAATTGAGGGAAAAATCTCCAGGCCGGGAGGGAAAAATGGCGATCCGGAAAACCAAAAAGGGCAGGACGGTTTTAAACAAGGGTTTGAAAAAGCAGAAGCCGGGAGGGGGGAATCCCAAGTCCGGGTATCCCGCCAATTTGATTGAGCTGGATCGGAAGTTTTTGATTCATCCGCTCACGCATCCCAAGGACCTGGACAAGCATCCGCCCAAAATCATCGTTGAAGCCCAGGGCGTGATGATGAAGGATTTAGAGGGCAACGAGATCATTGACGGGTTCGCCGGGCTCTGGTGTATGGCCGTGGGTCATAATCATCCGAAAGTCATTGAGGCGGTTCATCAGCAGATGAAGAAGCTCAGCTACTTCACTTCCTTCCACGGCGCCTCCAGCCCGCCGTCAATTTTGCTGGCGGAAAAGCTGGCATCTCTATTCAATCCTTCCTATAACCTGACCCGGTCCTGGTTCACCTGCGGCGGAAGCGAGACCAACGAGACCAATTTGAAAATGGCCCGTCTCTACTGGCAGCTCCAGGGCAAGGCCGAGAAAAATAAAATCGTGTCCCGCAGATTTTCCTACCACGGAATGGGCCTGGCAACCACCGCGGCCACCGGCATCTTCCCGTTTCACTGGAACATTGATCCCTTGCCCTCGGGATTCCTCCAGGTCGCCGCGCCTTATTGCTATCAATGCGAGTTTGACCGGGAGTATCCCGGCTGTGACTTTGAATGTATCGCTGATTTAGAGCAGACCATTGAGAGCGAAGGCGCGGACACCATTGCCGCGTTTATCGCGGAGCCGATCATCGGCAGTGGCGGGGTGATTCCGCCTCCGCCGGAATATTTCCCGCGCATCCGCGAAATCTGCGATGAGCATAATCTTCTCCTGATCCTGGACGAGGTGATCACCGGATTTGGAAGGACCGGGAAGATGTTCGCGCTTGAGCACTGGGGCGGAATCCGGCCGGATATGTTGAGTCTGGCCAAGGGGATCAGCTCCGGTCATATCCCGCTCGGGGCCGCGGTGATGAACGCAAAAATATATGAGACGATCGGGGAGCTTCAGGACGAGCGACTCCCGCTGATGCACGGATTTACCTATATGAATCATCCGGTGACTTGCGCCGCGGGCCTGGCGAATATCCAGGTGATTGAAGAAGAAGGATTGGTGAAAAAATCCGCGGAAAATGGAGAGTATCTGCTCAAAGGGCTGAACCGCCTGCAAAGGCATCGGTCGGTCGGGGATGTGCGCGGGATGGGGATGCTCGCGGCGATTGAGTTGGTGGGGGACAAGGAAAAGCGGACTCCGATTTTGCCGGAGAACAGCGCGCCGGACCTTCTGGTGGAGGAATGCTGGAAGCGCGGTCTTTACATTCGGTCCTCCACGATGGAAACCGTGTGCGTCGCCCCGGCGTTGATTATGGACCGGAAGATGATTGACAAGATGCTGGACATTATTGACGATGCGATTCCGGAGATGGAGAAACAACTGCTTCAAAAAAGTTGAACGAATTCGGGACTAAAGTCCCTCGCACGAAGATGATTATTGGGATTCCGAAAGAGATCAAGGCTAATGAATACCGGGTGGCGATTCTTCCGGGCGGGGTTCGGAGTCTGGTCAATGAAGGACATCAGGTCCTGATCCAGGCCGGCGCGGGAATTTATGCCGGCTACCCGGACCGGGTGTTTCGCGCGGCCGGCGCCAAAATCATCCCGGCCCCGGATCAACTCTGGGAAAAGGCCGAGATGATCGTGAAGGTCAAGGAGCCGCAGAGGGTTGAATACCAGCGGATGAGGCGCGGCCAGATTCTTTTCTGCTTCCTTCATCTCGCGCCGGCGCCGGGTCTGACCCGGGCGCTGATTTCAGCCGGCGTGAACGCGGTCGCGCTGGAGACGATCCAGACTTTAGACGGGCTTCTGCCCTGCCTGATCCCGATGAGCGAGATCGCGGGTCGGATGGCGGTTCAGGCCGGGGCTTCTTATTTGATGCTGGACCGGGGCGGCCCGGGAATTTTGCTCAGCGGGGCGCCTGGAGTTCCGCCCGGCAAAGTGGTGGTGATCGGCGCCGGGACCGCGGGCACCAATGCGGCGCGGCTGGCAGAAGGAATGGGGGCGCAGGTGATTGTGCTGGACATCAATTTAATCCGGCTGGAACACATTGACGATCTTCTCAACGGCCGGGTCATAACCGTGATGAGCGATCCGGTCAATCTTGAGAAATATGTGCCGGAGGCCGACCTTTTGATCGGAGCGGTGCTGGTTCCCGGGGCCAGGGCGCCGGTGATCGTGGAAGAATCTCTGGTGAAAAAGATGAAGCCCGGCTCCGTGATTGTTGACATCGCGGTTGATCAGGGCGGCTGCATCGCCACCACTCGGCCGACCACGCACGAAAAACCGGTGTATGCAAAATATGGCGTGACTCATTACTGCGTGGCCAATATGCCGGGAGCGGTTCCCAGAACCAGCACCCAGGCTCTGGCCAATGCCACCTTCCCTTACCTCGCCAGAATCGCCCGCTCTGGATTGGACCAAGCCGCGAGCCAGGACCCGGCCCTCCGCGCCGGCATCAATATTTACACCCCGGCAGGAGCGGCAAAAGGCCTGGTCACCAACCCGGGCGTGGCAAGGTCCATCGGAACCGGATACATCCCGATCGAAAAATTGATCGCCGGCCCGGGCGGCAAAGCTGAGAAACAGCCTGACCGCGGCAAAACCGCCCGGCGGAAAGGAATTTTAAAATGAAAACCCTGGTCACCGGCGCCGGCGGTTTGATCGGATCCGCGGTGGTGCGCGCGCTTTTGAACGAGGGCCGGGAGATCAAGGCGATGGTCCTCCCCAGGGAGGATTTGAGGAACCTGAAGGGCCTGGACCTTGAGTTGGTGGAAGGAGACCTGCTGGATCCGCCGTCGCTCTACCGCGCGCTCCAGGGCTGCGATAAATTGCACCAGCTTGCCGCGATTTACCGGCACTGGCATCCCAAAGGCGCTGATTTCATCCGGCGCACCAATATAGAAGGCACGCGCAATATCCTGGACGCGGCCTGCAAGCATAACCTGGAAAAAATCGTTTACACCAGCTCCATCTCCTCGGTCGGATTTCACAAAGACCGCCCCAGCACCGAGGCCGACTATCCGGATTTGAAAGACTGCGCTCGCCAGCCCTATCGGGAAAGCAAGTTCCTGGCTGAAAAACTCGCCTGCCAATATCTCCAGAAATTGCCGATCGTGATCGTCAACCCGGCATCCCCCATCGGAGAGCGCGACTTTGTCCCCACCCCGACCGGAAGGATGATCCTGGATTTCCTGAATGGAAAAATGGTCGCCTATGTGGAGGTGGGGATCAATCTGATTGATGTGGACGATCTCGCAATGGGGTTTGTGCTCGCGGAGAAAAAAGGCCGAATCGGAGAGCGATACCTTCTGGGCAATCACAATACTTATCTCAAGGATTTTTTCCTTTTACTCGCGGAACTCACCGGACTGGAGCCGCCCAAATACCGGATGCCCAAAATCATCGTCCGGATTGTGGCCGAGATTGCCGAGGCCATTGCCGACTTGACCAAGAAAGAACCGGTGGCCGCAGTGGAACAGGCGCTTCATACCAGATACAACGAGTTCGCGGATTGCTCTAAGGCCGTTAAAGAGCTCGGCCTCCCACAAAACGACATCCGCATCGCCATTGCCAAGGCGGTTAAATACTACCTTGAAACCAAAGCCGTCCTCCCGGAACGGGCAAAATTGATCCGGATCAGGAAAAAATAGTTTCTTGCTTTCTGAGGTTTTAAAACCGAAACGCGGAACATTGACTCGGCCGTCAAGTTCCAAGTCAAGCTCTGACCCCACGCGCCGGTTTCTTGGTTTTTTGGTTTCTGAGGTTTTAAACCCGAAACGCGGAACATTGATTCGGCCGTCAAGTTCCAAGTCAAGCTCTGACCCCACGCGTGGCTCAATTTTTTGGTTTTCCGACATCTTCAAAACACCGGTAAACATAAACATTATTTTCCGGACCGGCCGCGCTCAAAAATACCTTATCTTCCGCGCATAACTCCTTGAGCAAAGCCCGGGTCGGTTTCGGCAAGTCCCCGGGATGCGTGGCCACCGCTATTTTGCCGAACAAATCCGCGGGCGATAAAATCTCGGCCTGCTCATAGGCATAGGCGTATTGGTCATAATATCGGTATTCAAACCCGGACAGGCCGATGGAGGCGACATCCTGGATCGGGTAGGTCCGGTTGATGTATCGGGCGGCTGACTTGAACCCCTGCTTGCCCAATTGATAATACCTGCCCAGGCTGATGATTAAAAAGACGCAAATCATTCCGGCCAGCGCGCAAGGAAGGAAAATTTTTCTCAGCCGGGGAAATCGCAAAAGCGCCCGCTCATTGATCAGTTCAATCCCGGAGGCGGCTCCGAGCAGGAAGAATGGAATCAGGAATGATAAAAACCTGGGATAAATGAAAACCCGGAAAAATGCCGTGGCCAGGATCACCAGGCCGGCCGGTAAAACATAGAGCCAGACCAGGCCGGATTGGATTCGGACCAGCTTCGGCAGTCCGAGCAGGAACAGAAGGGAAGCGAAGATTCCGAAAATAATCCAGTGGGTTCCGGCCAGCATCTTGATCAGCCCGGCAAGAAAATTCAGATCCAGCCCTCTGCCGGCAATCTCCTTGCCCCGGGTCTGGACGAAAAGATAAAGTCCTTCCAGGCCGGGCGCGTAAAGGCCCAAGGCGATGGCGAGCGGGATCAGTGGCAAGAGATAGAGAAAAGGTTTTTGCTCCCCTGCCCTGCGATGTCGCCGGATCAGGCCGTAAATCATCTGGCTGATGACGATGAAGCCGGTGTAGAGAAAGAAGTAAAAGGAAATCACGGAAACCAGAACATACCAGGTGGCGGTCCGGGCCTTTCCCTGGTCCAGCCATTCCAGATAAAAAAGATTGCTCAGGGCCGAGAACAAAATCAAGCCCGCGTATCCCCGGGCATCCTGACTGAACCAGATCATCCAGAAGCTCAGGGTCATAAATGCCGACGCCATCAAAGCGGCCTCTTCTCCGGCCCGCTTCCGGAAAAGGAGATAAAGAATTGCCGGGGTGATTCCTCCGATCAGCAAACTGGGCAGACGGACCGACCATTCCTTTAAGCCGAAAATAGAGATGGAAACTTTGGCGAGCAGAGAGTAAAGGATATGGTTGTTGGGAACCGGAAGGGAAGTGGCAATCTCCCGATAGCCGGACATTACAAACCGGAGCAGGGTATGAATCTCGTCGTACCAGAGACCCTGGTTGATCCGGATCAGACGCAGGAAAAAGGAGCCGGCCAGCAGGATCAGAAAATAAATCAGGGCGCGCCTTTTATTCCGCTCCACCCGGGGGTCCTTTTTGCAGACAGTTATAAAGATATACCGCGTTTTCCTGGTAGCCGGCGCTCGTCCAGATTTTTTCCAAGCGGCAGAATTGCAGGAGCATTTTCTGATTATACGGCGCCCAACTCCAGGGGTGGCTCGCCACCACCATCTTTCCCATCACCTCGCCCGGAAGCAGGGGCACCTGGCCGTAAACCGGCCGGGCATCCGCGCAATAATAGAGAAACTCGTTCCGGGCCAGGCCGAGCGAAATTACTTCCGCGAGCGGATACCTGGCTTCCACATATCCGGCCGCATCCTTCAGACCCTGCTTGCCCAGCCGGTAATATCTCAGCAGGCTGATGCCCAGGACAATACAGATCAAGCCTGCCAGGCAGAATCGCGCCAGGCTCCTGGCCCGGCTTTTTTTCCAGCCGGCAACAATTTCGTCCACCCCGATCGCCAGGCTGAGGTAGAAAAACGGAATCATAAAAGAAAAGAATCTCGCGTAAATGAAAATCCGCAATCCCAGCGTGGCCGCCACCAGAAGCGCCGCGGATAGAAAATAGAGCCAACAAATCTCCGGCCTTTTTTTAAACAGCCGCCGAATTCCGAACAGGGCCATCGCCCAGAGCGCAATTCCCACAGGCAAAATATGGGCGCCGGAAAAAAATCCGGCCAGATCCTTGAGCAGGTTTAGGTCCAGCCATCTCCCGCCCAGATCGTGGCCTTCCTTGCCGAGATAGTAAATCAAACCCATGGCGCCGGGAAGGTAAGGCAGGCTGGAAAGGATCAGGCCCAGAATCGGGACGATAAAAACCGTCGGCTGAGTGGTTTTCCGGTTCCCGGCCCATTGCCCGAATCCGAAACCGATCTGCGCCATTATGATGAACGCGGAATAAAGATGAAAATAAACCGAGAGGGCGGAACTCAATAAATACAGGATCAGGGTTGAACTTTTCTTGTTTCCCATCCAATCCAGGAAAAAAAACTGGCTCAGGAGCGTGAACAAAATCTGTCCGGAATATCCCCTCGCGTCCTGGCTGAACCAGACCGGCCAGCAGCTTAAAGCCAGGAACAGCCCGGTCAGGAAAGCGCTGAATTCGTTTACCCTCCTGCGCAGGACCAGATAAGCAATCGCCGGGGTGAACCCGCCGATGACCAGGCTGGGCAGGCGGACCGACCATTCGCTTTCGCCGAAAATGTTGACCGAAATTTTCGCGAGCAGGGAATAGAGAATGTGATTATTGGGAAGCGGAAGAGAAGTGATGATCTGATTCCAGGGCAGGCGGACAAATTTAGTGAGCGTGATGATCTCGTCATACCAGAGTCCCTGATTGATCCGGAAAATCCGGAGCCCAAAAGACAGGATCAGCAAAATCGGGAATAAGATCCAGAAATAATTCTTCCCGCTTTTCATTTTGACAAAACCGAAAGCGCCATCTCTCCGGCCCGGAGCAAACTCCAGATCAGCTTCGGGGATTTAAAACCGGAATTCCATTTCCCCCCAAACATCTCGTCCGAGATGATCGCCATTCCCAGAAGCTCAACCCCTCGGTACCGGGCAATGGCATAAAGCGCGCTCAACTCCATCTCTATGGCGATTGCCCCTTGCCGGCGGAACCGCTCAATCTTCTCCCGGGTTTCCCGGAAAAAACCGTCCGTTGAGACCACATTGCCGGCTTGAATCTTTTCTCCGCGCAAGCCCATTTCCGAGGCAGTTGCGGCAAGGAGCGCTTCGCTGGCAAGAACCGTTTTCAAATCCGGGAAATAGTTTTGGGTGGTGCCTTCATCGGAAATTGCCTCCTTGACCAGAACCAGATCTCCGATTTTGAGCGATGGATCAATGGAGCCGGCAAATCCCAGCACTATAATCTTCCTCGCCCCGCCGCTGATCAATTGCTCCAGAACCATCCCGGCAATCGGCGCTCCCATTGCCGGACCGACCAGGTCAATCTCAACTTGATTCCGCTTCATCCGATAAATTCTCGCCGGATACGGCCGGGTCCTCTTCTTCCGCGCCAGAAACCTTCCAGCCAGAATCCGCGCCGTGGGCCCGGAGGAAAGCAAAAGAATCCGCTCGCTCGCCTGGACCTGGAACAGGCCGATTCCGGGTTCAATCATCGCCTGATCTTCAGAATTCATCATCTTTTACCGCAACGGTTGCAAAGAATGCAAATAATTTTTATCTGGAATCCAAGATTCATCATCATCATTGTGCGAGCGACTTCTTGCGCTGAACTTGCCTGCGGTGAGTTTGCCGAACTGCCGAAGCATAGCCGCGATTCATCAGCCTCTGATCTGATTCAACTGGTTGGCGAAATTCAGCGCGTCTTTTTCCAAGCCCTGGAAAATGAACACCCGGAAGAAAATTTCTTTGCCCCGGGCGCCTTTGACCCGGAAATGGATTTCTTGATTGTCCGGGTCAATTCCGCACCCGACCATCCCGGCCTGATTCTCCCGGATCAGCCAGACCTTTTCGTCCAGGCCGATCAGGCCGTTGGGCAGACCCACATAATGAAGCGGATGCTTGATCTGATCCAGCGGAATCCTCACCAATTCATCCTCCAGCATCGCCGGAGAATAAACAATCGCCTTGCCCGTGAACGGAAAGGCCAGCTTGCTGTCTTTTCCCGCAATGAATTCAGCCTCCACCGCAAATAAGCCGTCCCTGCCCTTCACCTGATAAAATTTCGTTTCCGACTTCTGCGCGCCGACCACCTTGGCCGCGACCGGAAAATCCTTCTCCGCGATCGGCTCTAAATCCAGCTTCATCTCCCCGGGCTTACAGCTCGGGCATAATTTCTTCACTTCTTCAATCACCATCCGGCTTTTGTCCGGGCTGTATTTCAACTCCACCGCAAACGGAAACCAGCCGGTGGAATCGGTAACCTCCGCGTCCAGTTGATTCTTCCAGACAAGCCCCAGGCTTGACCAGTCTATCCCGGCCTTTTCTGCCGCAAGCAACCAGCTCCGGGCTTGCCAGTTCTGGGTGCGGATCGCATAATCATCCTCTTTGGGAAGAACATATTTGCCCATCCAGGTGAAAACCCCCTGGTCATCCTCGGGCCGCCAGGGCGCATCCAGGATCGGCTTGAGCGGTCTGGGCTGGATCTTATGCCGCTCCAGGGCCGAGACATATTCGCTGATGGTCGCAATCTGGTATCCCTCCCCCTGAAGTTTTTGGAAATCCGCTTCCAGCTTCTTGATCCGGCCGGCTCTGGGCTTGAAGAGGCCGGAGAAATAAGGAGAGATGCCTCCGGTGACCACCAGCTCGCCGTCGCCCAGGAAATACCATTTCACCCGGACTCCCTCAAAATCGTCAATCCGGGTTTGCTCCGGCGGCACATCCGGGTTCTCGGCTTTTAACACCACGATTCCCCGGCAGGTGAAATAAGGCAGTCCCGGATCATCCTGGAACCAGTTGTAAGGACCCGCGGTCATCACGGCAATCCGGTATCCGGATTTTTTCCCGAGCGCGCACACGCCCTCCCCGAATTGCGCTTCCTGCGTGAAGATCACGCCCGAGAGCGGGATCTCATATTGCTCAAAAATCTCTTTGGTGATCTTAAGCGAGCGCTCCTGATCCAGGGCGGGAAAGCCGAGAATCAATTGGTCCGCATAATGAAAACTCACCATTTCGGCCTGACCGTTCTTTGCCAGCTTCCTCAGTTTTTCCAGTGCCGCGGGGTCTTTCTCCGCCATATAGGTGATGAACTCCGCCTGCATCTCAAAATCGGCCTTCCAGTCCGGATGCGCCAGATAAACATCCAGCAAAGGCTCCAGGCCTTTTTGCAATCCCTCCCACATCGCCTTCTCCGACCCGGCCACATACTGCAGATTGAAATGATACATATTCAAGACATATCCCTCCCCGGCTTTGGCCTTCAGTCCCAAAAGCGCCAAAACCAGGACTCCGAATAAAACCAGAATTCTTTTCATTTTTTCCCTCCCTGGGGCGCAGGCATTCTTGTCTGCGCTGAGATTATTATATTCTATTTCTCCCCCTCTGGAAAACCCGCTTTAGTTGCTAATCCGGCCGGAAAGTGCTAGAAGTTAATAGAGATGGGAAGGGTTGCGCTCATTTGTCCGGGTTGTCAGACCAAATATAAAGTCACCATTCAGGGTGAAGCCACGGAAAAGATCAGCTTCACTTGCAAGAAGTGCTCCCAGCTTCTGGAAGTGGACCCGAAACTGGCAAGAGAAGAAGCCCCCACCACCGAGCTCCTCCGGGCGGTGTGCGAGAAATGCGGCTCCGAGTTCGTGAAAAACCAGGAAGACGATTCCCGGCTCTGCTATCAATGCCGGATTGATCTCCTGGTGAGCAGGAAAAAGCAGGAATCCGCGGAAGCGGCCAGGCCTGCGGCCGCGCCGGAAATGGATAAAACAACTTCCCGATATACCTTCCGAAATCCGGATGGGCTGGTGCTCGGTCCGATCAAGCTCAGAACCGCGGCCGTGCTGGTTCGGGAAAAAAGAATCTCGGGCAAAGAAGAAGTGTCCAGAGACGGCGGCGACTACCTTCCCCTGGCTCAGTATCCCGAGCTCCTGGAATTTTTCCCGGAGCTTGCCCGGGAGGCCGCGCCGGTTTTGGAAACCGAGCAAATTCCGCTTACCGAGCCGGAAGCCCCGGCTCCGGCGCCCGTTAAAAAACCGGAAGCGATCCCTCAGCCGACCGACTCCAGAATCTATTACCTCCGGCTCAGTCAAGGCAAGCTGTTAGGACCGGTGAAAAAAAACACGGTCATAGATCTGATTGAATGCCAGTTTCTCTCCGGACAGGATGAATGCAGCCGGGATATGAGAACCTGGAGGAACCTGGAGGCGGACCAGGAATTCAAGTTCTTGCTTTCCAGCGAAGAGGCCGATGTGGTGGAGTTGACGGAAACCGTAGAAGAGTGAAAATAAGATAAGGATAAATCATTATGCCGGCAGTTGATAAAAAAACCGGGCGGGAAAAAAGAAAAGAGAAAAGCACCAAAGAGAAAATTCTTGCCGCGGGGAGAAAAATCTTTGCGGAAAAAGGTTATCATGAAACCCGGATTCAAGACCTGCTCAAAACCGCGGGAGTAAGCCCGGGAGCCTTCTATAACTATTTTTCCAACAAGGAAGAGTTATTTCTGGAGTTGGTGAAAGAAACCGGCCAGGCCCTGAGAAAATCAGTCCAGCAGATCCGGGTTCAGGGCATCAAGGTGGGAAACCAGGATGAGCTGTTCCTGGTGCTGATTGATTCCATCAGATATTTCTTTGAATTCGTGGATCAAAACCGGGCCGGGCTCCGAATCCTCTTCCGCGAACAGCAGAATGCCAACCCCGCGGTGATGGACACCCTTAACCTGGTGATTTCGGAAATTCATCAGGACTTGAAACGGGATGTCCAGGTGGGGATCAATATGGGACTGATCTCAATCTCGGACCCGGGGATTGCGGCCTGGGGAATCTTAAGCGCGATCAGCGGGGTGACCCTGGCTTATATCAATAACCCGAAAATGGAGCGGGAACGACCGATCCGCGCCCTCGCGGAACTGATCCTGCTCGGCCTGTTCAAAAGATAAACCGTTCTTCTGTTCCCGGATCCCGTTCCCCGAAAGCCGGGTGCGGTCTCTTGATTCCGCTTATTCAGAGGATTGATCTATTCAAAGGTGATGATGGTGGAATAGATATTGGTCTGATGAAGTTGCCCGCTCATCCAGACCCGGTCTTTGCCCTCCGGGTCCGATGAGTAATTAAACATCAGGTATTGGTTTTCATTGAGTTGGATCAGGCCGGGAAAAGAAGTGTCGCCCTTGGTCGGAAAATCCAGGATCGGTTCCAGCGCAAGTTTTTCCTTGTCCAGATGATAAAGCGCCGTGCGCTTCTTAGTCCACCAGTAGCGCGCCAGATAGTAAAGCGTCTCAGTGGAATCCGGAAGCCAGCGATCTCCTTTGTCATAAGGCCCGCCCAGACTGCGTCTCCCGATCACATAAATCTCATCCTGATGCTTGAACACCAGGGGCGAGTCCGGCTTGTAAGCACTATCCACGCAATTCCAGTTGGCAATATCTCCCGCCGGCGCCCGGCAGACCTTGCTCGCCCAGGACTTCCCGTCCCCGGCCTCGTTCCGGATCACCCCGTAAAGATCGCCCTGGCGGTCAATCTCAAAATCAGTCTCGGACCCTCCGGTCGCGATCACTGGATGATTCGGATCCACCGGCTCAAAATGATAGCCGTCTTTGGTCGTGAGCAAGTAAATCTGGATTCCGGCGTTCCCGCCCGTATATTCCCCCTCCCCGCAATAAACCGTAAGATAAGGCTTGCCCTCAATCAGCTTTGACCGCCAGAGCACACAGCCGGGATTAAATACTTCCTTCGGCTCGGTCCAATCCCCTAAGCCTTTTCGTTCCATTGCCCAGATGTGTTTGGGCGTGAAGGAGAGCGGATTTTTGCCCGCCTCAAAATAATAAAACATCAATTTATTATCCACCGCCAGAAATCTCGGCTCGCGCATATCCGCGCCGATATAAACCTCGGCCTCAAAATCCCATTTCCGCCGGTCAATAGTGGAAACGATATACAATCTGGTCTCGGTGCCGGCGAAATGATTGGGCGCGGCGCGGAATCCGAGAAAAATCCGGCCCTGATATTTCGCCAGGTCCAGGTTATTATTGGAAACCGCTTTCTTGATCTGAGCCGGCATTCCCGGACCGGGAACCACCTGAACCACCGGCGAATAACTCACCCCGCTCAGACCAAATAATGCGATTGCCAAAATCGCGCCCGCTAAAATCTTTTCCCCGCTCATTCCCCGTCCCCTTCCCGCTTAAATTTCAACCATCTTAACACATCCTTTTTCCAGCAATCAAGCAGACCGGGACGATTTGGACTGCGGTGTCCGCGACACCGCTTTTGCGCGGAATTTTCCCAGGAGAAGGCTTTGCCTGCGGTATCAATCGGCGCTCTTATTAAAGCCAAAGCGACGCCGCGGGCGTCGCACTCCAAAGCGCCTTCGGCGCGGATAATGAAGCCGTTGATTTTACTAAAATAAAACTGTTAGACGGTCAGGATCGGGTCCGGTATTTTGTGTCAGGGAAGACAGCAATTTTATTTATCAGCGCTATCCTGCTGTTTCCCGGCGTGCCGGGACCGTCCCGGCAAAGAAAAAATCATTTGCCTTGCCCTCCTTTCTTGGTCTATAATGAGAAGCAGGGATCAACAATGAAAAAGCGCGTGTTATTTGTGGATGACAGCCCGAGCATCGTCCAGGCCGCTTATGATGAGCTGGACGCCCGGGGATATGAAGTAGAGGTGGCGTATGATGGCAAGGAAGCCCTGGAGATTTTGGAGCAGAATGTCCCGGACATTATTATTCTGGACATTGAAATGCCGAAAATGAAGGGATCGGAAGTGGCGGAAAAAATCCGGCAGAACCCGGCCCTGTCCAAAATTCCATTGATCGCCCTTTCCGCGGTCTCGCCGGAAACCCTTGGCGAAAAAGCAAAATATTTTGATGATTACCTGATCAAGCCGTTCGGGTTTGATGAGATGCTTAATCTGGTCAAGGAAAAAATCGGGGACCCCTGAATTTAATCCAGAGGAATCTTCATTCCCGGGGCGGGAAAGGAAAAGCGGTCCGGGAAGCGCCGGGAAATTTGCATCTGAACCAGTTCGCCGGTGCAATGGCCGACCGCGATCCGGTGAGGATCAAAGCGCGCAAGCTCATTCAAAGTTTGCTCAACCTGTTCCGGGCTTCTGGAAAAAAGATGCATCCCGCCCAGAACCGCATCCAATTTTTTCATTCCCCAGAGCGCTTCAATCTGTTTTAAAGTATTGATCGCGCCCCGATGCGCGCATCCGAAAATGACGCTCGTGTCCCCTTTTTTTCCCTTGACCGCAATTGCCAGATCGTCGGCAAAATCATCCGGAATCAACCGGCCATCCTGCTCCACAAAAAATCCCTCTTCCGGCTTCTCAAAATCCACCCGGAACGGAATCGGGCCGCTGATTAAGATCCTCCCCTCCGCAAGCTCCCGGCGCTTCTCAATCAAAATCAGCTCCGCGCCCAGCGCTTCCATTTCCGCTCCCGACATCGGCATCCCGACCTCAATCTCTATCTCTTTTCCCGCCATCGCCTTCCGCGCCTTCCGTTTCAGGAGCGCGGCCGGATGAAGATAAATCTTTATTTCAGGATTCTTCTCAAGGACATAGCCGATTCCGCCGGTATGATCATAATGACCGTGGCTCAGAACCAAAGCGTCAATCCGGGAAAGATCATATCCGAGGATTTGATTCTGCCGGAGGGCCATCCCCTGGCCGGTGTCAAAGAGGAGTTTGAAGCCCTCCAGCTCCACCAACGCGGAAAAGCCATGCTCGGCGATCAAGCCCCGGCTTAAAGCACAGCGGTTTTCAGACAGAATCGTGATCTGATCGGGCACTTACTTTTTCTTCCCGCCTTTGGCAGAGGCCTCGGCGATTTTCATTTCAATCACGCGCAGTTCCCGTTGCGATTCCTGATGATACTTGTCCAGCTCCAGGGTTTTCTGGAAAGCTTCTCTGGCCTCTCCCAGGTTGCCCTGCACCCGCTTGATCACGCCCAGGTAAAACCATCCTTCCGTAACCTTGGGCCTCTGCTTCAAGGCATCTTCTATCATCTTCGCGGCCTTGTTCGCCGAAGACACTCCCTCGGCCTTGAACAAACAATAGCCCAGATAGATCTTGTATTCCGGCTCGTCCGGCACCAGATTCCCGGCCGCCTCCAGCGCCAGCTTGGCCTCCCGGAACGCCCCGCGGCGGAGGGAAATCATTGCCTTCTGGAATTCCATTTCCGCCTGGATCACCAGATTCGCCTTTTCCATCTCCTCGTCCGTGACCGTGCTCGTGATCCGGTCAAGATATGCCCGCCTCAGCTCCGGCTCGGTCAAAGTGTTATAGGCCTCGCTGATCTTGGTGAACAGGTCTTCCACCTTTTCCCGAAGCTCGCCTTGATAAAGGTTCGGTTTGGCGTCCGGGTGATAAACCCTGGCCATTTTGAAATAAATCTTCTTGATCCGGGACGGCGGCACTTTCTCATCCACTCCCAGAATGTCCAGAAAAGTAGTTTCCCTTTTGCTCACCAAATCCAGCATCTCATCTATTTTCTTGATCAATTCCTGGTCGCTCAGCTCCCGATCCAGCGTTTCCTCAATCGGAAGCTTCGGCTCCTCCTGCTTCGCCTCCGGCTTCTTCGCAACTACCGCTTTCTTCTCCTCCACCTTCTTCAATTTCGGTTTTGCCTCGGCTTCTCCATATGCCCTTCCCAGCAAAAAGTCTTCCTCATCGGCGGGAAGCGCAAAATAGCCCGCCAGATAGAGCGCGAGCAAAACCTGCGTTGCCGGCTCCGGCTTTAAAGGCGAGAGCCGAACCCCCGCGGCAAAAGAAAATTCCTTGCCCAACTGCTGCATCCAGCGAATTTCTTTGGGTCCGAACCCGAACAATCTGACTTTTTCCATCAACTCCGGCTTGACCTGGAAACGCTTTCCCTCTATTCCGGCATACTCGGTATTCATCCGCGCTTTCTGATAGTGGGTTTTCACGCCCGATAAAATCAACTTCTCGCCGCTCAATGGAATCAGGGGATATTTATTAAGCGCGCTGCCATCCATCTCCTTGAACTGGTAATAGCCCTTGACCAGGGCGAAACAGTTGATGATCTTAAACTCGCTCTGAAATTGATATAGCTCCCCCAGCTCCTGCGGATTCAGCTTCGCCTCCCCCTGCGCAAATTCCTCCAGCTTCGCGTAATCCCCTCCTGCCTTATCCTTCAACTCCTTATATTTCTCTTCGCTGATCTTGCCCTGGCTCTTCAGAATCCGCGCCAAAGTCTCTTCCGGAGCGCCGCCCTGGGCATAAAAGCTCATACCCGAGGACATCATAATCCGCTTGACCACTTTCCCGGCCGGAGGCGCCGCGGTCAGAATGTCCAGAGATCCGGTTTTTTTCTCCCGGACCAGTTGATAAAATACCTTGCCGAAGGGAACCTCTTCCAGCTTCCCGCTCCGCGCCGGCGTTTGCTCTTCTACGCTTTCCGCCATCTTTTTAAAGGTATCAGAACAATCGTCCAAAATCAATTTTTCAAGCGACAGCTTCGCGCGAGCCGCTTTCTTCGCGATTTGGGGCGCAGGCGCTCTTGCCTGCGATTGCTCAGAATACACGATCAGCATCTCAGCTTTCCCAAGCCATTGGCAAAAATTTTTTCGTTGTCAAGGAATCTCGCGATAGCGCGAAATTCCCGCCGGACCGCTGATGATTCTGTCCGCGGTTATGACAGACGGCTCAACTCATGAGCGCTATTGCCGCGTGCCACATACCTCAAGTTCCGTCCGGCTCGCGCTGAATTTTACCCACGCCCTTGCGGGTTGATAAGATGATAGGTTGATCGGTTGATAGGGAATGCGGAATTCGGAATCCGAATTCAACTTTTTACCCTTTACCCTTTAACCTTTACACCTTCTTGCTGCCGTGGGACGCACATATAAAGAACCACTCGCAGATCACATGGTCTCGGCTTGGGGCACAGGCTCCCGCCCGCGGCTTATTGCAAGCTGTGCCATGGTTGTTGTCCCTCATCCGACCCTACTTCGCTCAGACTGAGCTACGAAGGGATTCTCTGAACTCCGGCATCAGGATGTGAAGAAGTTATTCGTAGCTGAATCTAATGGTCCTTGAGGCTTTTAAGCGGTTCCGGGCTCCCTGAAGGGCTTTCCACCGGAAAGCCCGTACCTGAACCGAGTTCTGCGAATCAGCTACCGGGTTCCAGGAACAGGGATTGGTAGTTTGTAGCTGGCATTTGGGCATAGGAATTTGAATTCCTTTTACCCTTTACCTCTTTACCCTTTACCCTTTCTTCCGCCGTTACCTTGGCTCTGCCGCGCGTGATGACGATGAGCACATGAGTCGCCGCCGCGATCATCCAGTCGGATGGGTCTTTCCCCGCTCTTGCGGGGATTGAACATAGATGACAGCTATAATATACGCACGCCCCGGCCTTTTTTCAAGCCCTTGTTTAATTTAACTAAACGATATTTTAACCTATAAAATCAGTAGGTTATGTCATTTTTGCCTCTTTTGCCGAATTTCTTTTGAAATGCCCCAGGCCTGATGACCGGTTCTGACATTGAAATCGGTATAATAATTTAATGAGACCTCTTCTTTTAGTTGACTTTTTATTTGCAAAGTTATATAAAATTCTGAAAGGATTTCAATGGCCGATCAATTGAAAAAATATCTTAAGCTCAAAGAGAGGAATTGCTTATGAGCGCCGCGACCCTGGTTTCGGCTTTGGCGCAGGTTTCTGAACTGGTATCCAGGTTCAAAGCCAACGAGTCTCGCTACCTCTCCGGCGATTATCAGGAAGCCGAGGTCCGCAAAGATTTTATTGACAAATTCTTCATTGCGCTCGGCTGGGATGTGAACCACGATCATCAGACCAATCCTTACGAGCAGGAAGTCAAAGTGGAGCCGACCGTGTCTGCCTCTGGCCAGCGGCGCGCGGATTATGCTTTTTATCTTGCGCCCAACTTCCGCAATGTGCGCTTTTTTGTGGAAGCCTTAGAAGCAGTCTGGGGCTGGATCAAGTGCTGGCGCCTTGCGTTCCTTGACGATGCGCGCAGAGCAATAATTCATAACTTATAATTCAGATTTCACTCTGCGCTTCGAAATTTTGAGCGAATGTCTCATTTCCAAATCTGGCCCGAAAGGCCCAAATTTTTGACTCATCCCAATTAGAATATTACTTGGAGGTCAGATCAAACAATTTTAGAATTTTTTGGTCCTGGGTTCTCTTATTATTTTGCTTTCCATATTTGCCAGTAAATTCCCCTCGCTGCTTCCGTTCCTTAAAAGTTTTCTCCACTATATGTCGCGCCAATTCCTCCTCCGCGTATCTCTGTTCATTCCGGTAATTTTCCAATCGGGCGTCGGCAAATTTAATATAATCTTCTGAAATTTCAATGCCAATAAAATTATTGCCCAATATTTTCGCCGCCACCAGGGTGGTTCCGCTTCCGCAATATGGATCAATGATCGTGCCCCTTTTATCGTCCATGATGGAATAAATCGCCCGCAGCGGGAGAGCCAAAGGAAAAGGCGCGGGATGAGGATTTTTCCGTTCAGGAGGAAATCTCCAGATTGAGGTTAATAATGCATGCTTAGACTTCAATTCCTCTCCAATCAAATCTTTGCCCTGCGCTTCGCGGGGTTTGTAAAGCCAATAGATTCTTTCTTCAACCTGCCAGAATCGCCATCCTCTGATATTCGCCGCGATCATCCGATCCCAGATGATCTCTTGCCGGATTGCCCACCGGGTTTTCCTCAACCAGTCCATCGGATGAAGCAATTCTCCTCTTTCCCATCTGATTTTATGGTTATAGAAAAAACTGCCTCCCGGCTTGATGACCCGGAAAAGCTCATCCAATACCCTGATCTGATTTTCTTGATACCAATCCTCAGCCAATTTATCCGTAGCGCCTGAATATTTTACCCTGGTAACCAGCCAGCCTTTTTTATTTTCACCTTTATTATAAGGGGGCGAGGATACTCCCATATCTACGCCCCCGTCAGGCAATGTTTTTAATACCTCTAAGGCGTCCCCCTTGATTATTTTATTTAAATTTGATTTCATTTGGCCCGCGCTTCCAGTCTTTGATAAAAGCCCCTGGCAATATAAGGCTCATATTTCTTCAATTCTTCTTTTGAAAGCAAATAAACAATTTTCAAGCCCGGGCAATCAATGAAATTATTATAATCAAAATTTGCGCTTCGCAAAAACTGCCCTTTCATTGTTCTGCTTCCTTTTAGTTTTCTCTTCCATCGATTAATTTGTTTTTCCAGATTTTTTATAAAAGATTTACAAATAAAAGGAAATTCTATGATATAGATTAGCTTGCCATCCACAAAGCCGCTTACCAGCATATTTAAATCTTTTTCTTTTTTGTCTTTTTCAAGCCGGGCCGGAGTATAATCCGTAAAATTACCGCCTCCGTTCAGCTTTGATGGCGGACTTTTTCTTTCCCCCTTTTCGTATTTCTTTAATTCTTCCGTATCAAAATTTTTGGGTTTGGCCTCGCATTTTACGGTATTCCCCGGAATAAATGAGTCCTGCTTGAATCCGTTATATCCGATTTTCCCCACCTTGTGCTGGTAGCCTGCCAGGCAGACCGTAAGGAATTCCCGGATGGTGGAGGAATTTTTGTCATTGATATACATAGTGAGCAAGTCAAGCAAGATTCCGATGAGAGTATCTTTTGATTTTCCAACTAGATAAGCGCTCAATTCCGGATGGCTTCCGGTGGAATAAATTTTGATCACATTTTCCAGTTCCTGATTCATACCGTCCCCCTAAATCACTTTCCTGAAAAGGATTTTAGCATCAATCCATCGCTTGTATCGCGCCCTATTTCCTGGACACCAAATTTAGCATCAAGCGGCCAACCTTGTCAAGCATGAATTGGTGCCAGCCCTATCCTCTGCCGTTAACTTTAAAGGTATTGACAGATGACATTAGCATATGGCTATATTCAGGTTAAATATCAGCTTCCTACCAGCTTTCGTATGCTAATGTGGACTGCTATTACCTTTAAACTTTAGACCTGACCCCGCCCTTTTGCATATCCAGGCCTGAGCCCGATTATTTTTGACCAAACATTTGAGCATGAACGGCAATGAATATTTTCATTGAAAACTCGATTGCGGACTCTATCTCATCCGCATCCAGGAGAATTTCTCGTCCTTCTCTCTCGGCAGTTCTTGCACGCTCAATATACTTCTTGTCCACGACGCCAAGATTGTGTGTGATAGGATGTCTCTTCTCGAGTGTGCTAACCAGTTTGCTGATATCATTTTCAGATAATGCATTTAATAAAGAGACATTAAATTCTTTTGCGAAAATGTCCTCGGCCCGGCGGACGCTTTGAAAAGCATTGCCAATCTTCTTAAAAAAATGCTCAATTTCCTCAGCCGCTATATTTTGCGCGACGCGACAGCGCCGTGCTTCAGCGCGTAGCACAGCCTCGAAAATCGAAACAGTATCCTCTAGGCAGTTTTCCATATCCTTGGCCGCGATCCGAACACCAAGATTTTCCCTCCTTCTGCCGATATCCGAAAGCATGGCGCGCACCACATTAAGCTCCGCTTCGACATGAGTTAAAAAAATGTCTTTCCCACAATCAGGGCACCAAGTCGCGAGTCCATAAACTGAATGGTCGAGTCCACATTGAGGGCATACCAAGTCACGCCTAACTTCTTCCTCAAAGGGAAGCCATACACGTGGCCTTTGACCAGGGCTGTAACTCATTTCAATAGAGAGAAGGCCGCCTCCCATTATTTTCTTTCCGGATGAGTCGATCCCAAGAGAGCTTTTGAGCATTCTTTCTATGCCTTCATGAGCTTCATCTAGCGCAATATCTTTCGCATATCGTAGTTGCTCCTTCGTTGTGAAATCGTTAGGTGTGCTTCCGAATCGGCAGTAGGGACAATATGCGATTTCTTGTCCGTCGGTGATACCTGTGCCAGGCTTCACCTTAAAATAGCTAGGAGAACAAGTATCAATGGGGCATTCTCTAGCGACGCGGCCATCCGAATCTTTCGGCAATGTAATAGTCATGGCATATTCATCAGGTCCCGTTCTTTTAATGTTATGTGGGCCTCCATCTCTGAATAATTTGTCGCTCAAAAAAGCTCACCTCTTTCTTCACGTTCCAATTCTTATATTATCTTATCCGTGGGGTCAGACTTTTAGTTGAAAGTTGACGCGTTTTCGGACCCTCGCGTTTGCGATTAGATGAAAAATAGCATCCTGCGATTTTCAAGAGTCTCAGCCTCCTTTGCAATGCCATCCATTGCCTGTTTCCGCCTCCAACTTCGGCTTCTGGTCCACTGCTTAAAGACTTAGCCTGTTTAAATTTTATCAGATTTTGATTAAGCTCTCAAGCAAGGGCGCAGCCCTTGACCACTTTTTATAAAATAGTAGGCAGGAGCCAGTGGGTAGTGGTCGCTGGTCAGTGAAATTCCCGAGCTCCCATTTATCTTTCCGCGCTAATTTCCCCGGCGCTGACTTTAAATGCGCTGAAGCTTCCAGTAAGTAGCTAAGTAGCCAGCTACTTAGCTACTTGCTCCAATTTCTCTGCGTTTTTGGGAAAGGTCCTCTCTTATGACTCCAAGGGGCACCCCCAGCCCTCCCCATCCGTCCCGCAAGGCGAAACTTCCCAGGACTTCCCCCAAAATTTTTCCCGTGCGCGCAAGCGCACTTTGGAGTGCGACGCCCGCGGCGTCGCTTTGGCTTTAGCAGGAGCGTCGTTTGATGCCGCGCGCAAAGCCTTCTCCTGGGAAAATCCCCAGTAAAAGCGGTGTCGCGGACACCGCACTCCAAAGCGTCCCGCGCCCGTGCGGGACGCGCAATCCTCAGAATCTGCCCGTTCCACTTCTCAAATCCGGAAAATTCTCTAAATCCAATTAGTTAGCTTGGTTCCTCGGGAAATTTTGGGGGAAGTCCTGGAAACTTCCTCCTCCGCCGATGGATAGTTTGAGTAAGAAGAGGCTACGGAGGACTGGACGGAGGACAAATGAAACCTTCCCGCTCCCATTTACCGGCTGTTTTGGAGCTCATCGCCGGATTACAGATAGCAGATTACACATTACAGGAGAATCTAATTTCGTTGTGCTCGTTGTGTTTAACCTCCTGAGATTACGAATTGCAGATTGCCTCGCCTCGCTTGGCTCCGCACCCGCGGGATACCGCTCGCCAATTCAGGCGGACACGCACGGAGCTAATGCAGTAAGTAGCTAAGTAGCCAGCTACTTAGCTACTTACTCCTATTTTCTCGCCCCAAGAGAATCTGCGGTTTAAACTCCTGGGGTCAGGCCCTGCCTGTTTCCGCCTCTAACATCGGCTTCTGGTTCACTGCTTGAAAACTTAGCCTGTTTAAATTTTATCAGAAAAGGAATACTTTGTCAAATGCGAGCATCTTGATTGTGCTCAGCCAGGAGTGTCTGCGCCCCAAGAATTTTCTGTGCTCATCGGTGTTAATCGGTGGATAGAAAATTCGCAATTGCAGATCACAAATTATACAGATTACAAATAGAAGAATTCTCCGCGCTCTCTGCTGGCGGGACTGGTGCTTGCCTTGATCCCTAGTTTTAATCTCGCAAAGAAATAGAGTATCCTTAGTAGTCAATGAACGATTCCGCGGAAAAAGTTTCCCTTGATGAGCGGCAATTTCAAGCCGCGGTGCGATGCCGGTCGGTGAAGAAGTATTACGGCGCGGTCAAGGCCGTAGATGAGGTTGACCTGGAGGTTCGCAAAGGGGAATGCTTCGGCTTGCTCGGGCCGAACGGAGCCGGCAAGACCACATTGGTGGAAATCCTGGAGGGACTGACCCGACCGGATCGCGGCCTGGTGGAAGTGCTGGGATATCAATGGGGGATGGGCGATGACCGATCCTTCCGCGAGCGGATCTCGGTTCAGCTTCAGGAGACCCAACTCGCGGACAAACTCACGGTTGCTGAGACCATCAGGATTTTCCGAAGTTTTTATCGTCAGGGCCGCTCGGTGGAAGAGGTGATCCGGAAAGCCGGTCTGGAGGAGAAGCAAGGAGAGCGGGTGATGAAGCTTTCCGGTGGCACCAAGCAGAAGCTGGCGCTGGCCTGCGCTTTGGTGAGCGAGCCGGAGCTTTTGTTCCTGGACGAGCCGACCACCGGGCTGGACCCGCAGGCGAGATATCAAGTCTGGGAGATTGTGGAGGAATTCAAATCGCGCCGAGGCACGGTTCTGCTCACCACTCATTATATGGAGGAAGCGGCAAGATTATGCGACCGGGTCGCGATTATGGATCACGGAAAAATCCTGGCGATGGACCGGCCGGAGCTCCTGGTGGAGTCTCTGGTGGGAAGAGGAATTATTGAGTTCCGGGCCGGTGAAGATTTTGATGAGACCTTGCTGGCTCAGCTTCCATCCGTCAAAGCGATGGAAAGGAAAAACAGCGGATTTGTGCTCAAGGTGCTGGAGCTCAACCAGACCTTGCCGGCCCTGCTCGCCGAGGTTGAGAAAAGGAACCTGAAACTTGCCGGGCTGGTGAGCCGGCCGGCCACGCTGGAGGATGTTTTTATAGCGCTGACCGGAGGCAAGCTGAAAGATGAGTGAGTCCCGGATTCATCATCCCCTGATGGAATTGACCATCGCCCGGATCAAGGAGACCATTCGCGAGCCCGAGGCCATGTTCTGGATTTTTGTCTTTCCGGTCCTGCTCGCGCTCGGGCTGGGAATCGCGTTCCGGGACCGGCCTCCGGAGAAAATCCCGGTCGCCATAAACAGCCGGATGAAAGATACGAGCCAGATCGCGGAGATGATTTCCCGATCCCCCCGGCTCAAGGCTCAGATGATCGCGCCCGCGGACCTGGGCCAATTTTTGCGCACCGGAAAAGTGGCCCTGATTATCAGCCGAACCCGGGAGATCAACTTCCTCAAATCCAATCGCGCGGAAAACCTCCAGGCCCAATCCGGCGCAGACCTTTTCCTCATCTATGACCCCACCCGCTCCGAAAGCCAGCTCGCCAGGCTCGCCGTGAGCGACGCGCTCCAATCCGGAATGGGAAGGAAGGATGTAATCGCGCTTCAGGACCAGGAGGTCAAGGAGCCGGGAGCGCGCTACATAGATTTTTTGATTCCGGGCCTGGTCGCGATGAACCTGATGGGCTCCGGGATGTGGGGGGTCGGGTTTGGAATCGTGTTCGCCCGCACCAGAAAATTGCTCAAGCGCCTGGCCGCGTCGCCGATGCGAAGGTCTCACTATCTGCTCGCGTTTATGCTCTCCCGCCTGGTCTTCCTGGTCGGCGAGGTCGCGGCCGTGGTCGGATTCGGCTGGCTGGTGTTTGAGGTCAAGGTTTACGGCAGCATCCTGGACCTGGCAATCGTGGCCATCATCGGCTCAATGACTTTTACCGGAATGGGTCTCCTGGTCGCCTCCCGCGCCACCACCATTGAAACCGCTTCCGGCTGGATGAATTTTATTATGCTCCCGATGTATCTCCTGAGCGGAACTTTCTTTTCCTATTCCAGATTCCCCGCCTTGCTTCAGCCCTTCATCCGCGCCCTCCCCCTCACCGCCCTCAATGACACCATGCGCGCCATCATCAACCAGGGCGACCCGCTCTTTAAAAGCTGGCTGGAACTCCTGGTGCTGATCCTGTGGGGAAGCGTCAGCTTCGCCGTTGCCGTGAGAATTTTCAGGTGGCAGTGATTCCGGCAGAGAAGCTTCAAAGAATAGATTCAGCTCTTAAACAATATTTCTTAACCTTTTTTTCTGCCAATAAAAATTAAATAGGGGCTGAACCGCTTATTTTCAAATCCCCGCCCATTAAATAACAGTCTGAAAATTATATTTAATATCAGCTGGATAATTTTGCAACAAAACAGGATCAGACGCATCGGAGAACCGCTTTTGGCGTTAAACAAGTTGAAATTGAAGGTGCCGTAATAATTACAAAATAGATGCTCCCACTGATCCTGTTTAAAAAGTTTCTGGAATCTTCCCTTGCTCATAATATTCAGGTTATGAATAGAACCTGACCCTTTATTAAAAAACTCGCTCAATAGATAATTGACGCCTCTTAAATTCGGGATGGTTATGACCAGATAACCTCCTTTTTTTAATATCTTATTATGCTTTTCAATAATATTTTCAACCTCGCTGAAATGCTCAATAAAACCCCTGGAAATGACGATATCAAAATATTCCTGATTCCGGGCCTGGAATTCCTCGGCAAGAAAATCCGCGTAAATTACATTGTCAGGATTTATATCATTCAAAAGAAACATCTGCCGGTTTAACTCAAACCCGATTTTAGAGTACTCAACCCCGTAAGGGATAAAATCAAACCTTTGCTTTAATTTGATTAAATGCTCTCCCGGCGCGCTTCCCACTTCCAGAACTTTTGCCGATTTAATCGCGGGCAGATACTTCCGGTAAATAACTTCCCAGATCAGATATTCCGAATAATTTTCCAGATAATTAAAATATTTTTTCCGAACAAGCTTTTTAAATAAATTTTTGAATCTCCCTTTCCAGGATGGGCTTTGATATTGATTAGACTCAAGCCGATATATTTCATCCCAATATTCTTTTTCCGTTAATTTCATTCTCAATCCGTTATAATGGTTTCCGATCCGGAATTATTATTTATTTTACCGGAAAATCCCGATGGTTGCGAACAGAAAAGGGGGCGGGTCTTGACTTTGCAAAAGATATCGCGACTTCCGCCGTCGCCAAGGCTATGGCGGACAAGAAAGCCGCTCGCACGAAAAGGAATCGCGCCTTCCTCCTTCGCCGACAGAATGTTCGAGCCAGAAGAGGCTTCCGGCCTTCGCTAAAGCTTCGGCGGACAAGTCGGCGGACAGGAAAGGCGCTCGCACCTTAAGGTCAGGTCTGGACTCTGGACAGCACTGTCCGGCGCCCGCCAAATTTGTTGCGAATTGAAAGAAGCTGGTTTAAGATGAGCGGGAATGAAGAAGGCGGATTACTCCAAGCCGGATTATTATGCTCGGAAGGCAAAGGCGGAGGGCTTTCCGGCCCGGTCGGTTTTCAAGCTGGAGGAGTTGGACCGGAAATTCAAGATTCTGAAGAAGGGGATGCGGGTATTGGATCTGGGGGCGGCGCCGGGGAGCTGGATGCAATATGCCTCGGAGAAGGTGGGCGAGCCCGGACGGGTGATCGGGATTGACCTGGATTTGCCGAGCCGGAATGTGGGCGGGAACGAGGTTTTCATTCAGGAGGATGTTTTCCAGCTGGATCCGTTGGAGCTGAAAAAAAAGTTCGGGATTTTTGATCTGGTTCTGAGCGACCTGGCTCCGGACACAAGCGGTCAGAAGGGGACGGACGCTTTGAGGTCGGTGGCGCTGGCGGAGCGGGCGGAGGTAATTGCGGAAGCCTTGCTCAAGCCGGGCGGTAATTTTCTGGTGAAGGTTTTTGAAGGGCCGGGTTTTGATGATTTTTTGAAATTGCTCAAGACTAAATTCAAGGGGGCGAGTTCCTTCAAGCCGAAAAGCTCAAGAGCTAACAGCAAGGAGATTTACATTTTCTGCAAGAGCAGAAAATGATTACAGATTACAAATGTGGGAGACTAAAGTCTCCCGCACAGAAAGGAATCGCGCCTGATCCTGTCACGCTCTCGGAGGAGCGAGACAGGACGCTCGCACATTGGAATCGCGACTAAAGTCGCTCGCACGAAGTTGTGCGCAGGCAGGAGTGCCTGCGCCCCGGAAGGAGATAAAAAGATGAATCAAGTGAAGAGAATCGGCGTGCTCACGGGGGGAGGCGATTGTCCGGGCCTGAACGCGGTGATCCGGGCGGTGGTGAAAAGCGCGATGAAGAATTTCGGGATGGAAGTGATTGGGATTCTGGACGGGTATGAGGGATTGGTTTTTCCGGGCAAGACGATTCGGCTGGGGTATGAAGAGGTCAAGGGCATTCTTCCCAAGGGCGGGACGATCCTGGGCAGTTCCAATCGCGCGAACCCGTTTGCGATGCAGATTGAGAAGCAGGGCAAGACGGTAACGGAGGATCGGTCGGCGGAGGCGGTGAAGCGGATGGCTGAGTTGGGTGTGGAGGCTCTGATCATAGTGGGCGGAGACGGCACCTTGAAGATCGCGCGGGAGTTGAAGGACAAATACGGGCTCAAGGTGGTGGGGGTTCCCAAGACCATTGACAACGACCTCTCGGCAACCGATGTCACCTTCGGATTTGAAACCGCGGTGAACACCGCGACCGAGGCGGTGGACAAGCTTCATTCCACCGCGGAGAGTCATCATCGGGTGATGTTAGTGGAGGTGATGGGCAGGGACGCGGGCTGGATCGCGCTCCATTCCGGAATGGCTGGAGGAGCGGACGCGATCCTGATTCCGGAGATACCATATTACATTGACAAGCTGGTGAAGAAGATTGAGCGGCGGGAAAAATACGGAAGCAAGTTCAGCATCGTGGTGGTGGCCGAGGGGGCGAAGCCGGTGGGCGGACAAGAGAGCGTGATTGAGAAGCCGGACGAGCCGTGGGAACTGCCCAGGCTGGGAGGAGCGGCACAGCGGGTTGCGGATCAGATTTCGCGGCTGATGAAAAAGGAGTGCCGGGTCACGGTGCTCGGTCATATCCAGCGCGGGGGCACGCCCACGCCGTTTGATCGGAACCTGGGCACCAGATTCGGGGTAGCCGCGGTCAATCTGGTGGGTGAGGGAAAATTCGGCCGGATGGTATGCCTGCGGGGAAGGGCGATTGAGTCGGTTCGGCTGGAGGAAGCGGTCGGGAAACAAAAACTGGTTGATCCCAGGGGAGAGATGGTGATGGCGGCGAGAGCGATCGGGATTGACTTTTGCTCGGCGCCCGATGCCTGAGAAAATCGCAGTTGCTCATCCGGCCTCCACCCTGATCGTGGTGCGGGAGAATTCCGGCCTGGAAGTCTATCTGACCAAACGCAATCCCAGCTTGAACTTCCTGGGCGGATTTTTTGTGTTTCCGGGCGGAAGAAGGGACGCGGAGGATTATTCAGAAGAAGCGCTCGGACGGATGCGGGCGCGGGATTTGAAAGCGAAGGCCGAGCAGGTGGAGAGCGGCGAGGGCATGGAGCAGAAGCTCGGGTATTACGCCGCGGCGATCCGGGAGGCGTTTGAGGAGGCGGGAGTATTGATTGCGTGCCTTAAGAGCGGCGAGCCGGTTTCGCTCTCGGTGGAACTGAAATCGGAGCTGGAGCTTTTGCGGGGAAAATTACATCGGCGGGAAATCAGCTTCTTGAAAATTTTGCCTGAGCTTGATCTTTATTATGACCTTGACCGATTGTTCTGGTTTGCGCACTGGGTCACGCCCAGGACCAGCCCGAAACGATTTGACACCCAGTTTTTTGTAACGCAGTTGCCCGTCGGGCAATGTCCGAAAGCGTTTTCCAAAGAGGTGGAGCAGGAATTATGGATCGGGCCGGGGGAAGCGCTCTCGCGCTGGAAAAAGGGAGAGATGAAAATGATCCCGCCGACTTTGGCGAGCCTGGACCGGTTGAGCCGGTTCGCCGGTTTGGATCAATTGTTTCCGATGCTCAAAACGGTCCGCGTCTGAGTTAGACTTTTTCCGGTTTTTCTCTTCCGCTTTGGTCCAGCAAAATTTCGTCCTCGGAAAAGGGATCAACCTTGATCGGCTCCAGATCCTTCATCTCCGGATCCATATCCGGCAATTCTTTATCCGGGAAATACACCTCCGGGAAAAAATCTTTCGGATCCTTCATCCCCTTTTCTCCCCCAGATTCTAAAACTGAATTTAAAGTGGCATATTTCCAAGAGCTTGTCAAGAAAAAAATTTCAGTTGTCGCGCCAGAGGGAAAAGGTCATGGTAATTCCAATTTGAGGTCCAGTTCTTTCGGGACCGGTCTCCGGGCGGACCGGGCATCAGCCGGCTTTTGGGCAAACCGTTTTTGATATTCGGGAATGAAGACCTGGTTGAGATATTTGGCGGCCGGGTGGGCAAGAGCACCGGCGTTTAACGAAAAAATGACTTGTCAGTTACGCGTCTTGAACCAAAGCCCGGCCTAAATTTCTCCGTCCGCCAATCCCTGATACATAGTTTCCAGAAGCGCTTGATATTTCCGGTTAACGACCTTGCGCTTGAGCTTCAGCGTGGGAGTGAGTTCCCCGGCTTCCTGAGTGAACTGATGGGGAAGGATTCGGAAATTTTTGATCGCGGAATAGTTGGGCAGGCGCCGGTTCAATTCCGCGATCCGGGATTGAATCAGCTTGAAAACCTCGGGATGCCGCGTAAGCTCGGCAAAATCCTGGAAGGGGATCCCGCGTTCCCTTGCCCAGGCAACCATTGCCTCCTCATCCAGGGTGATCAGTCCGACCAGGAATTTTTTGGAGTCGCCATAAGCCAGAAACTCGCTGATGTATTTATCGGTTTTCATCAGGTTCTCTATATTTTGGGGAGCGATATTTTTTCCGCCCGCGGTGATGATCAAATCTTTTTTCCGGTCCGTGATCTTGAGGATTCCGTCCGGATCAATCTCGCCGATGTCCCCGGAATGAAAGAAGCCGTCCGGGTCAAATCCTTCCCGGGTCTGCTCCGGCTCCTTGAAATAGCCTTTAAAGACATTTCCGCCCCGAACCAGAATCTCGCCGTCTTCAGCCAACTTGATCTCAACCCCTTTGAGAGGCAATCCCACGGTGCCGAGCTTGAGCTTGCCCGGACGGGTGACGGTGGCGGGCGCCGAAGTTTCCGTCATTCCCCAGCTTTCCAGGACCATCAGGTCCAGCCCGGAAAAAAATTCCAGAATCTCCCGGGCAATCGGCGCGGCGCCGCTTACCATAAATTTGATCCGTCCCCCGAAGCGCTCCTTAACCTTGCGGAACACCAGGAGATTCGCCAGGAAAAATTTCGGCTTAAGCGGCCAGGGCATCGGCTTTTGATTGAACCGATAGATGCTGGCTTCCTTGCCCTTCCCAATCGCCCACCAGAATAATTTCCTCTTGAAAAGAGATTCCTGGTCCAACCTCTTGAGCAAGCCGGAATAAATCTTCTCATAGACCCGGGGCGCTCCCAAAAGGAAAGTCGGCTTCATCTCCGCGATGTTGCCGGTCAGCTTGTCCATTCCTTCGGCAATCGCAATCTGAATGCCGCGGAAAATCTCAAAATATATTCCGCAGATCCGCTCCATCGCATGCGCATAAGGCAGGTAAGATAAATGCAAATCCGAACCATCCCGGGAAAGGAGTTCGCCCAGGACATCTTCCAGCGCGTGATAAGTCCAGATGATATTTCCGTGCGTGAGCATTACCCCCTTGGGCGGGCCGGTCGTGCCCGAAGTGTAAATCAATGTCAACAAATGCTCCGGAGTCAAAGAATCAATCCGGCGCTTTAATTCCTCCGGATGCCCCTCCGCATAGTTCCTTCCCAGCTCTTGCAGTTGCTCCAAGCCGATCGCATCCTCCGGATAGCTCGGGAGCCGGTCAAGCATAATCACCTTTTGCAAATTCTTCATCCGCTGCTCCCGACCTTCCAGTTTCCGCAACTGGCTCAAGTTGGACACGAAAATCCATCTGGCGTCTGAATGATTGACAATGTATTCAACCTCATCCATCAGATTGGAGGGATAAATTGCCGCGGTGGCTCCGCCCGCGGAAATAATGCCCAAATCCGCATAAAGCCATTCCAGGCGGTTTTCGCTTAAAATGCCGACCCGGTCATTGATTTGCAAGCCGAGCGCGATCAAGCCTTGCGCAATCTCGGAGATGATCTGACCGGCTTCTCCCCAATTGATCGCCCGCCATTTGCCCTGCTCCTTGTTGTGGAACAGAACCAGTTCCGGATGCTCCTTGACGCGGTCAAAAAATTTTTGCGGAATGCTTCTCTCAGTCTCAGCCATCCTTATTCTCCTAGTGATTCGGAGACTCCTGTCCGCACACCTTTAATGTGCGAGCGGCCTTTGCCGCGATTCCTTTTCGTGCGAGCGACTTTAGTCGCGATTCTTAGCGCATCCCGCAGATACGCGGAATTGTCTGCTCTCCATCCATTATACACTTCTTTCTAGTGTCGTGTCCCTTAAATTGTGGTGCAGGCATCTTGCCTGCCAACTTGTTGATTTTGCAGGCTGGAAGCCCGCACCACAACCTGAAAAATAGGCAACTTATTTCCGGGACACGATACAAGGGGTGCGGAAAGGCGCATTGTAGGGGCAGGGCTTTCCCGCGCTCGCGCGGGACCTATTTTGGGCGCCCAAGCCGCAGCCGCGCCCCTACTAAGCCCCAAACAGGCGCGAACCCCGCCTGGGCCAGCGCTTGACCAGGTTGGCCGTCCCGCTAGAATAAAAGCGGGACTAATTTGGTGTCCAAGAAACCGGGGGCGATACACCGGGAAGGAAGGATTAAGATGAACGCGCATCCGGCCTCAGATGTTGAGAAAAGGGGAAATCATTTCCGGGCCTTTAATTTAGATGAATTTCCCCGGCTGAAAAAGCTGAGGCAGGAGCTGTTATCAGCGAAGATGGCGATCTGTGTTGAGCGCGCCCGGCTGGTCACGGAGTTTTTCCTGGCAAAGGGATTTGACGAGAAAAAGCCGGTCCTGCGTCAAGCCCAGGTCCTGCGCTATGCTCTGGAACGGCTTACTCCGGTTGTTTTTGACCGGGAACTGATCGTCGGGTCAACCACCAGGCACCGGCTCGGGATGGTGGTCTATCCCGAGTTTCTTTCCCTTACCATCTGGCCGGAATTGCCCACCATTTCCCGGCGGTCAATTGATCCTTTCTCAATATCTGACGAAGACGCGGACTTTCTGGCCAATGTGGTGTTTCCGTTCTGGAAAGACCGCACGATTATTGAATATGTCCGCCGGGAGAACCACAACCCCGAATTTTTAAGGCTGATGGAGCGGATTGTATTTTTTGCGCTTTCCAAAGCCAACGGCATCACGCATCTGATTGCGGATTATGAGACCCTGGTCAGACGCGGCCTCACCAGCCTGATTGAGGAAGCTCGGGACAGCGAAAAAAGCGCGAAGGACGAGGAGGGCAAGGAATTTTATCAAGCGGTCCAGGTTTGTTTCAAGGGAGTGATTAGGCTCGCGGAGCGGTATGCCGAGGCTTGCGAAACAGAAATGGCTCATAGTTCTCCGGAGCGTGGCCAGGAACTCAAGGAGATCGCCGCAGCTTTAAGGAATGTTCCGGCAAAACCGGCTTCCACCCTTCAAGAGGCGCTCCAGTCTATCTGGATCACCCAGGTGGCCCTGCATCAGGAGAACAGCAATATGGCCTTGAGCTTCGGCAGGATTGACCAGATCCTCTACCCCTGGTACCAGGCAGACCGGGTTGCGGGACGCATTGACGACAAAAGGGCCGCGGAGCTGATCGGATGCTTCTTTATCAAGATGGGAGACCATATGCCGCTCGCGCCTGCGGCCAGCAAGGATATTATCGGCGGAGCATCCACGGATCAGGCGGTGACCGTCGGGGGAATGAAGCCGGATGGAACCGATGGCGCGAACGAGTTGACTTACATTATGCTGAATCTCTCCGCCATGCTCGCGTTAAGGGAGCCGAATATGTGGGCAAGGCTTAACCAGAATTCCTCTCCGGAATATCGCCGAGCCGTGGTGGAGTCCATTTTCCGGAACGGCGCCGCGCCCGCGATTTACAACGACGAGCAGGTGATCAAGGCTTTGAGCGCGCACGGAGTGAGCCTGGAAGACGCCAGGGATTACGGTGTGGTGGGATGCGTGGAGCCGGTAAGTTGCTATAGAACAATGAGTAATACCGGCGCGATCTTGTTTAACCTTGCCGCGGTCCTGGAACTGGCGCTGAATAACGGCGTTTATCCGCTCTCCGGTCTCCAGGTCGGTCCTGCGACCGGACGATTTGAAGAATTTCAGACCTTTGCGGAGTTCTATCAAGCCTTCCAGAAACAGCTTCATTTCCTGGTTGAGCTTGCCGTGATGGGCAATGACCGCTTTGCCCAAGCCCACGCCAAGCTTCATCCGACTCCTCTGCTCTCCGGCCTGATCCGGGGCACGATGGAATCCGGAAAGGATGTCACTTGGGGAGGCGCAAAATACAATTCCTCCGGCATCGCAATCATCGGGTTTGCGGATGTGGCGGATTCCCTTACCGCGCTCAAGCAAATGGTGTTTGAGAAGCGGCTGATTTCTCCGGCAGAACTTTTATCAGCTTTAATGACCGACTTTGATGGGCATCCGAAAATTTATGCCCTGTTGACCCAAAAGGCGCCGAAGTATGGAACCGACGACCCGCTTGCCGACCAAGTTGCAGGGGAGTTGGTGGAGCTGCTGGCTTCCGCGTTCCATTGTCATAAAAATCCCCGGGGCGGCAACTATCACCTCGGGTTCTGGAGCCTGACCATGCACACCGGTTTGGGAGCGCTTACCTCCGCTTTGCCGAACGGGAGGAGAAAAGGCGCGCCCCTGGCTTCCGGCGCAACCCCGGTTTCCGGCGCCGCGGTCAAGGGGCCGACCGCTTCGTTCGCGTCAACCGCCAAGCTTCCGGTCCACCGCATCGCCAACGGCATTGCCAATAACCATAAACTATCCCGCAGTCTGCTCGGCACGGCCGGCAAACTGAACATCTTTGAACAACTGATCACCGGCTACTTCAAAATGGGCGGAATGCAGGCCCAGTTTATTATCCGGGATAAACAGACCCTGACTGACGCCCAGAAGCATCCGGAACAATATCGGGACCTGATCGTGCGAGTTTCCGGATATACGGCATATTTCTGCGACCTCAACCGCCAAATGCAAGATGAGATCATCGCCCGAACCGAGGACGAGTTATGAATCCACAGGTATCGTGTCCCTTAAATTGTGGTGCAGGCATCTTGCCTGCTTCGGTAGGGCCACGGCGCGCCGTGGCTTTATATTATTATTTGCAGGCTGGAAGCCCGCACCACAACCCAAAAAGCAGGCAATTATTTCGGGACACGACACTAGGAGGCGGAAAATGAAGACGGCGCGAAAAAAAATCCTTGATGCCATCATCCTTCACGGAATCGTCATCGGGTCCTGGCTGGTCTTTATGCTGGTCAAGCGCCGCTCCAGCCGGTTTAGAAAAGCCCTGGAAAATTTTAACGCCACTTACCAGTTCCGCGCCGGAAAAATGGGCAGACTCCTGATCTTCTCAGACGGCCGCATCTTCACCCGTCGCGGAATTGTCCCGAACCCGGACTATGAGTTGGATCTGATTGACCCGGCCGGGGTTTTAAAGCGGCTGACCAAAAACCCGGACGACCTGATTAAACTCTTGATGGAAAATAAAATTGACCAGCGCGGAAATAACTTCTACCTGTTCAAATTCGGCTATCTCCTGGGGCTTTGCCAGCGCTGGTTTCAGGAACTAAGGGAAAGGGTTAGACCTCATTCTTCAAAGACCCGGATCTAAAAGAATTTAAAAATATATGAAGGAGGGTTCAATGGAATACAAAACGATTATTTACGAGACCAAAGGTCCGGTGGGAATTTTAACCCTCAACCGGCCCGAGTGTTTGAACGCCGCGAATGCGGCAATGAGCCGGGAGCTGAAAAAATTTCTCCTGGAGCGATTGGATGATCTTGAGACCCGGGTGCTGATCCTGACCGGAGCCGGCAGAGGCTTTTGCGCCGGCCTGGATATGAAGGAGGCCTACGCCAATGTCCCGCCCGGAGGGTATCATCCAAAACTGGCTTATGAAAGGCAGAGATATTTCTCGGACATAATCCTCCTGATGAGACAGATTCCCCAGCCGATCATTGCCGCGGTAAACGGGCCCGCGGCCGGAGCCGGCTTCTCTTTCGCGCTTGCCAGCGATATCCGCTATGCCGCGGCAGAGGCAAAATTTTCCGCGGCTTATATCAATATCGGCGTGGGTGGCGCGGATCTGGGATCCTCCTGGTTCTTCCCCAGGGCGGTGGGCACGGCCAATGCGGCCCGGTACCTGATGACCGGGGACCTGTTCAGCGCCGAAGAGGCGCTCCGGATCGGGATGGTTCAAGCCGTCTTCAGCAAGGATAATCTGATGGAGGAAGCGATGAAACTTGCCCAGGTGATGGCGGGCAAATCTCCGCTGGGCTTGCGGCTGACCAAGGAAGCCCTGGACCGCAACATTGGAGGCGCGACCCTGGAGGATGCGATCCGGCTGGAAGACCGGAACCAGGCAATGTGTATTTCGCAATTAACCGCGTTCAGCGGCAAATAAGAAAACCAAAGGAGGGTAAAGGAATGGCTACCAAATTCATCAGTCTGAGGAATCTCAAGTTCCTGCTATACGAGGTTTTTGATGTGGAGTCCTTGACCAAATATCCATTCTTTGAGGCTCATTCCCGCGAGGTCTTTGATCTGGTTCTGGATACGGCGATGAAGATGAGCCGGGACCTTATTTTTCCCGCTTTCGCGGAGATGGACCGGAAGCCGCCGGTATTTGAAAACGGCAAGGTCAAGGTTCACCCGGTGGTCAAAGAGTTGATGAAACAGGTGGGCGAAGGCGGATGGATCGGCGCTCACACCAGTTACGAGCAGGGCGGACAGCAGATGCCCAACTCAATTCTGGCCGTGTTCCGCACCATCTTCGCCGCGGCCAATTACTCGGCCGCGGTTTATCCCTTCCTGACTACGGGCGCGGCTCATCTGATCTCCTCGTTCGGCTCCAAGGAATTGATTGAAACTTATGTTCCTAAAATGTATGCCGGCCAGTGGCAGGGAACTATGGCTCTTACCGAGCCTCAAGCCGGATCGTCCTTGACCGACCTCACCACCACTGCTTATCCTGCTGAAGGCGGATATTACAATCTGAAAGGCCAGAAAATATTCATCTCCTGCGCAGACTATGATTGCATTGAAAATGTGGTGAACCTGCTTATTGCCCGGATCCAGGGCGCGCCTCTGGGAATCAAGGGGATCAGTTTATTTGTCGTGCCCAAGCTGAGGCCGGAGAACGGGAAGCTTAAGCCGAACGACATTATCTGTACCACCATCTACCATAAGCTCGGTTATCGCGGCGCGCCTATTACCCAGCTCAGCCTGGGCGAGAATGGCGACTGCCGGGGCTGGCTGGTCGGGGAGCCGCACAAGGGCATCCGGTATATGTTCCAGATGATGAACGAAGCCCGGATTGATGTCGGGATGTCCGCGGCCGCGATCGCGTCCGCGGCTTATTACGCGGCGCTGGATTACGCCAAAGAGCGGCCTCAGGGCAGAAAAATTACAGAAAAAGACCCGTCGGTTCCCCAGATTCCCATCATCAATCACGCTGACATCAAGCGGATGCTCCTTTTCCAGCGCGCCATCGTGGAAGGGTCGCTCTGCTTGAACCTGCAATGCGCCAAATATGTGGACCTCGCTCAGGTGCTTGCGGGAGAGGAGAAGGAAAAGGTTGAGCTTCTGCTGGACATCCTGACTCCGGTGGCAAAGACCTATCCTTCGGAAATGGGCATCCTTTCCGTCAGCCAGGGCTTGCAGTGCCTGGGAGGATACGGGTATTGCGACGAGTTCCCGCTGGAGCAGTATTACCGCGATGTGCGCATCCACGCCATTCACGAAGGCACCACCGGCATCCAGGGAATGGACCTGCTCGGACGAAAGATCGTGATGAAACAAGGAAAAGCGTTCCTGCTCTATCTTGACGAGGTGGGCAAGGCCATTGCGGACGCAAAGGCCGATGCGCAACTCGCGCCCCAGGCCGAGGCGCTGTCCGAGGCGCTGGAAAAGCTCAAGCAGGTGACCACCCGCCTCACCGGCTTCGCGCTCAAGAACCAGATTGAGCTTTTTCTCGCGGATGCCGCGGTGTTTCTGGAGCTGTTCGGGATCATTACCATTGCCTGGCAGTGGCTGCTCCAGGCCAGAACCGCGATCAAGGCGCTGGCAAAGAAACCCACGGAAGCCGAGTCAAATTTCTACCAAGGCAAAATTCAAACCTTCCGCTACTTCTTCGCCTATGAGCTGCCCAAGATTGAAGGCCTGGCCCGGACCCTCCTCCAGACCGAGGGCCTGTGCCTGGAGATGAAAACAGAATGGTTTGAGGACTAGTATTTTGACCGCATTATTTTGTTGGTTTTGTAGGGGCGCAATTTATTGCGCCCTCAAAGTTTGTTGGTTTTGTAGGGGCGCAATTTATTGCGCCCTGAAAGTTTGTCGGTTTTGTAGGGGCGCAATTTATTGCGCCCTCAAAGAAGGGCGTGATAAATCACGCCGCTACGATTCGGGTTATGAAAACAATTATAAAAATTAAACCGTCATATTGAGGCGGTCAAAATACTAGTTGATCGGAGAAGGCGCTCAGGAATTAGCGGGGAAAAACACTTTTCTAAAATGGAAAGAGCAATGGGAATCCAGGAAAGCGGGAACGGAAATAAAACCGTAATCATCAAACGGTTGAATGCGGATCATCGCCAGGATAGCTTTGCCCGGTTCATTCCCTTGAACCGGGAGATGGTAAAGGAAATTGATCAAAAGGTTAAGGAGATCTTTGATCTTCTCGGCGGGCCATCCTTGCTCAAATCCAGCGGCGAGGTCTTCATTAAGCCCAACGGAGTCGGCCCGGACCCTTATGTTCATACCCGGCCGGAATTGGTGGACGCGGTCATCCGCTACTGGCTTAAGGCCTCCGCGGCCAAGGTTTATCTCATTGAAAACAGCACCCAGGGCATTTATACCAGACTCGCCTTTGAGTTAATCGGCTACCAGAAAATCTGCAAGAAAACCGGGGCGATTCCGGTATATCTTGATGAAGATGAAACCGTTCCCTTTGACTTCCCGGGCAAAGCCTTGGTCAGCAAAGATAATCCGCAGGGATATCAATTGACCAGGTTCGGAATGCCCAGAATCGTTGCCGAAAAGCTGATCCGGGAAAAAGATCAAAACCTTTATGTCAATTTGCCCAAGCTAAAAACCCATTCCCTGTCGGTCGTGTCGCTCGGGATAAAAAACCAATGGGCCTTCCCGGCGCATCAGGATCGCGGTATTGACCATAATTATAACCTTCACAGCAAGCTGGTTGACATCCTATCTATTATCCGGCCCGATCTCACTCTGATTGAAGGCATAGAAGGAACCATTTATGGACATTACCCGCTTCGCTCATTAGCCGACCAGTGTGTCAAGCCCTTCAAAGTGCTGGTCGGAGGATCAAATGTGGTTGCCACGGACATTGTCGGCGCAAAAATTTTTGGCCTGGGAATTGAAGATGTCCCCCATCTAAAAATTGCCATTGAACGGGGATTGGGCAACGGCGTTAACCAAGAGCAGGATCTAAAGATCATCGGAGATTATCCCGACCTTCAGAATCTTGATCTCCTGAACGAATTATCAAACTATGGCGGGAAGTATCCTTCTGAGATTTATCCCCGCCTTCCTCCCAATGTCGCTATCATCAAGGGAAAAGAGAGGGCTTGCCCGGAGGGGTGCTGGTCCAACTCGGTCGGATTGATGCAGGGTCTGGCATTTGATTACCAGGGAAAAGGAGGATGGACCCTGATGATGGGCAAAGGATTTGATCCGGAGACCATTGATCAATTGACCGGGCCGGTTTTTATTGTCGGCCCTTGCGCAGTGGGAGAAATGGGGGAAAGGCTGGTAAAACGGCTGGGACGGAGGAAAGTTTATTTCAGCCGGGAATGCAACGACCTCAGAGCGCTGGTGGAAGGTATGTGCCACATAATGAAATTGAATCCATTGAAATATGCCCCGGCCATCAACCCGATCAAGGGGCTGATCCGGATCTTGCAGGCAAAAATTCGTCACAGCCGCGGTCGGCAGGTCAACCCGCTTTGCGCTTTGATAAAATTGAGATAATCCGCTATGAATAACCGGATGAGCGCGATGAAAAGATTTATTGAAAGCTATGACGGGAAAAAATTTGATGTCATCGTGATCGGCGGAGGCGTTACCGGCGCGGCCGTGGCGTATGATGCCGCCTCCAGAGGATTGTCGGTCGCCCTGGTGGAAAAGCAGGATTTTGGATGCGCAACCTCCGCGGCAACCTCCAAGCTGATCCACGGAGGCTTCCGCTACCTGGCCAATCTGGAATTCGGCCTGGTCCGGGAATCGCTCCGGGAGCGCAGAACCCTGGAGAATATCGCGCCCAATCTGGTATATCCGATTCCGGTTTTGATCCCTTGTTATCAAACCGGGATCGCCCGAAACAGGTGGCTGGTGAAAGCGGGTATGATCCTTTATGATTTGCTCTCATACGACAAAGCAAAGACCTGGGATCAAAGCAAAAAAATCGGCCTTCATCAAGCCATCCCGATTGAGCAGGCTCTGGAACTGGAACCGGTGATCCCGAAATCGGGACTGAAAGGCGTTTATATTTATTATGACTGCGCCAGTCTCTTTCCGGAAAGGCTGACCCTGGCCTTGATCAAATCCGCGGTGAGGTATGGCGCTCAAGTTTCCAATTATTCCAAAGTAGAGGGATTCGTTTTTTCTGATGCCAATGAAAAAGAAATTGTCGGCGTCAAAGTCAAAGACCTGATTAAAAATCGTGAGCTGGAAATCAGGGGCAAACTTATCATCAATTGTGGAGGTCCCTGGGCGGATTTAATCCTCGGCGTTGCCCAGGGGAATATTTCCGCCGGACGAATCAGGCGCTCGGAAGGGATTCATATCATCACCCGAAAGCTCGTCAACCATAATATGCTGGTAATGATTTTGCCCTCGGGAAAAGGTTTTTTCCTGATTCCCTGGAGAGGGCATACCCTGATCGGAACCACGGATAAAGAGTATGTGGGGAATCCGGACGAATTCAAAGTCACGAAACCAGCCATCCTTGAGCTTCTGGAAACTGTGAACCGGGCTTTGGGAGAAACTGTGCGGATCAAATATGAGGATATTATTCACACCTATGGAGGCTTGCGGCCTCTGGTGGAGGATCAGACCAAAGAGGTTTATCAATCATCCCGGAAATATGAAATCTATGACAATGCCAGGGACGGACTTGAGGGTTTGATCACGGTGGAGGGCGGGAAATATACCACCAGCCGGAACCTCGCGCAAAATGTGCTGAAAATGGCCGCCAAAAAATTGAAAAAGAAACTGGGAAAGTGCGACACGGATCAAAACTATCTGGCCGGCTGTGACATCCAGGACCTGGAAAATTTCATTAAAGAATTGAAAGCGGCGAATCCAGACTTTAAGGAAAAAACCATCGGGTGTCTGGCCAGATATTACGGCCGGGAATGCAAGGATGTGCTTCTGCTGGCGCGCCAGGATCAATCCCTTGCCGAGCCGATGAATGATGATGGCGAAATCTTCGCCCAGGCGGTTTATGCGATCAGGCAGGAAATGGCATTGACCCTGAAAGACATTCTGATCCGCAGAACCGGGATGGGCACGCTCGGCAATCCGGGAGATGAGAAAATCCTCAAGCTCGCGGATCTGGCGGCAAAAGAACTGAATTGGGATGAGACGAGAAAAGAACAAGAAATAAAAGAGGCAAAAAAACTCTTCTCAATTCCGGAATAAAAGAAAAATTAAGATGAAGACGCAAGCCAAACCAGAAGGGCGTGTTGCCCAAATCAAAACAGCACAAAATTTCTTGTTTAACGATTGTGGTGCAGGCTTCCAGCCTGCTGATTTTATTGAGGATTGGAACGGCAGGCAAGATGCCTGCACCACAAAAAGAATTTGGGCAACACGCCCAGGAGAAAAAAATGACTACAAAAAAATTTAAGCCCGATTGGACGGAACAAGCGCCGGCTCCGGGATCATACCGGTCCATCTTCAAGTTAGGCAAGCCGAATCAGTTCAAGCATCCCCGCCCAGAGCTGATTAAAATGATTCAAGAGGAATTCGGAATGACCGATGAAGATTTCCAGCATAAACAAAACGAGGGCAATGAGAAGGTCGTTTTGGATCAAAAGTCCGGCTTGAGCGATGACCAGGTCAGGAAGTTTAAAGAGATGCTGGGACAAGAGAATGTGTCGGTTCAGGATTACGACCGGGTTAAATATAGCCACGGCCAGGCGATCAAGGAAGTGCTGAACCTCCGCCGGAACACCATCCCGAAGGTTGCGGATTTGGTGGTTCATCCGAGAGATAAGAGTGATGTGCAGAAGATCGTGCTTTATTGCAATGAGCAGAAGATCCCGGTCTATGTTTATGGCGGAGGCTCGTCTGCGGTTCTGGGGATCAAACCCGCCAAAAGCGGCGTGACCCTGGTGATGACCACTCATATGAATAAGGTGTTGAGTGTCAATGAACTCAACCAGACCGCGACCGTCCAGCCCGGGTTGATGGGGCCTGACTTTGAGGATGCCCTGAATAATGCTCCGGCGCGATTTAATACCGGGCGGCGCTATACCTGCGGCCATTTTCCGCAGTCGTTTGAACTTTCTTCCGTGGGCGGCTGGGTGCTTACGCTCGGCTCGGGCCAGGCTTCAACCTATTACGGGGACGCCTATCACCTGGTCCTGGGCCAGGAGTATGTAACGCCTTCCGGCTCTTTCAAGACTTATGACTATCCGGCAACCGCGACCGGCCCGAAGATAAACGATCTGATGAAGGGCAGTGAAGGCTCGTTTGGAATCCTGGTGGAACTGACTATGAAGATTTTCAGGTTTATGCCGGAAAACCGGCGGTATTTCGCTTTTATGTTTCCGAGCTGGGAAGCCGCGGTTGAGGCGAGCCGGGAGATTATGCAGGGAGAATTCGGCATGCCCGCGGTCTTCAGGATTTCCGATCCGGAGGAAACCGACCGGGGATTGAAGCTGTTCGGAGTCAATAGCAAATTGCTTGAGCGGGTGATGAGCTTGAGGGGAATGAAACCCGGACAGAGGTGCATCGGCATGGGAACCAGCGAGGGGGAAAAAGGATTTGCCAAACATATCAAGGCGCGGATCAAAAAAATCTGCGCACAGCACCGGGCAATGAACCTGACCGGGCTCCCGGCTAAAATGTGGGAAAAAACCAGATACCTGGAACCATTGATGCGGGAAGACCTGATGGATTATGGAATCATCACCGACACGCTGGAAGCGTCGGTCAACTGGGATAATCTGCACAAATTACATCAGGAGGTCCGGGCATATATTAAAAGCCGGCCGGGAACGGTTTGTATGACCCACGCCTCCCACTTCTATCCCAATGGAACCAATTTGTATTTTATCTTTATGCTGAAACCAGACAGCCTGGAGGAATATTTCAAATTTTATGAAGGGATCATCCAGGCCATCGTCAAGAACCGCGGGTCCTTAAGCCATCACCACGGCATCGGCAAACTGCTGGCGCCCTGGATGGATGCTCATCTTGGTCAAGCGCAGATGGACGCGCTCCGCGCCCTGAAAAGGCATTTTGATCCCAATAATATTATGAACCCGGGCGGACAGCTTGCCCTGGATCTGCCGGAAGATGAACGCAGGAAACTTGAATGAATCCAAGCGAGACCAAGCCGGTTGAATTAATACTTTCCATTGACGCCGGCACCCAGTCAATCCGGGCGGCTCTGATTGACTTGAAAGGCGCGATCCGGGAACTGGTAAAAATGCCGCTTGATCCCTATTTTTCCGAGCGGCCCGGATGGGCGGAACAGCGGCCGGAATACTACTGGGAAATGCTTTGCAAAACCTGCCGCAAGCTCTTTGATCAATCTATGGAGCCGAAAGACAGCATTCAGTGCGCAACCTTGACCACCCAGCGGGGCACGATGATCAATCTGGACCGGAACGCAAAACCCCTGAGACCCGCGATCGTCTGGCTGGACCAGAGGAAAGCGGATGCTGAGAATTTTATCCCAAGTCTGGCTAGGCCCTTTTTAAAGGCGCTTAATTACCTGGACCTGGCAGAGGGAGTGGTCCAGGATTGCGAGGCGAACTGGATCCGGCAGAACCAGCCGCAAATCTGGGAAAAAACCCATAAATACCTCTTCCTTTCCGGATACTTCACATATAGACTCACCGGAGAATTTCTTGATTCCAGCGGCAATATGGTGGGATATATCCCGTTCAACATCAAAACCGGCAAATGGGCGCATCGGCTGGACCCCAAATGGCGCTTGTTCCCGATTGAGATAGAGAAATTTCCGGAGCTGGTAAAACCGTCTGAACTTTTAGGGCGGATCACCGGCAAAGCCTCTGAAGAAACCGGGATTCCCAGGGGACTTCCGGTCATTGCCGCGGCTAATGATAAAGCTTGTGAAATTCTCGGCTCCGGCTGCCTGACGCCGGAAACCGTCTGCATCAGCTTCGGAACCACGGCTACAGTCAATACTCAAAATGATCGGTATGTTGAGCTGAGACCCTTTTGGCCCCCTTTTCCCTCGGCCATCCCCGGGCAATATTATACCGAGGTGGCGGTGCTGAGAGGTGCCTGGATGATCAGCTGGTTCAAGGAAGAGTTCGGTCTCCAGGAGAAGATTGAGGCCTTGAAAGAGCATGTATCCCCGGAAGTGCTCCTGGATCGGCTGGTCAAAGATCTGCCTCCGGGATCAATGGGACTGGTGCTTCATCCGTCCTGGACCCCGGGACCGGAACTTGCCCCTTATACCAAAGGCGCGATCATTGGATTCGGCGATGTCCATACCAGAGCCCACCTCTATCGCGCAATTCTGGAAGGGCTGGTCTTTGCGCTCAAGCAGGGCGCTCAGTTGACCGAGAAGAAAAACAAAATGCCCATAACTCAACTACGGGTATCCGGCGGAGGCTCCCAGAGCGATGCGGTGATGCAGATCTCCGCGGACATCTTCGGAATCCCGGCTCAGCGGCCTCATACCCACGAGACTTCCGCCCTGGGCGCAGCCATTGATGCCGCGGTCGGCCTGAAATTTTTCCCGAATTTTCCTCAAGCCGTGAAAGAGATGACCCGGGCCGGAAAAGTTTTCCCGCCCAGCGCGGAAAATATTAAAATATACCAGGACCTTTACCAGAGGGTGTATCGTAAAATGTATAAACGGCTGCTGCCCCTGTTCAAGGAAATTCAAGAGATAACCGGGTATCCGAAATGAGCAAAACGGTTCCATCTGATCGCACCTGGAATTGGGCAAGGTACTGGGATTGGCTCATAGACTACAACGGGATTGAGAAGATGTTTCATACCTATAACTTCTCCGTGGGATTGCACCGGCCGGACCCGGACACGATGTCGTGGAGCCGTTAATGCGAGTTCTGCTAATATCCGCCAATACCGAGACCATTAATATGAGCATCATCCCGGTCGGACTTGGGGCCGTGGCCGCGGCTTGTAAAAATACTCAAACCGAGGTTGAATTCCTGGACCTGATGAACGAAAAGAATCCCGAGCCGGCAATCAAGGGCGTGCTTTTAAAATTTGATCCCCAGATAATAGGAATATCGGTCAGGAACATAGATGATCAGTCATCAGCCGATCCGAGATTTTTATTGGAGCCGGTTAAAAAAGTCGTTGCCCTTTGCCGGGAAAATTCCAGGGCGTTGATCGTATTAGGAGGAGCGGGATACAGCATCTTTCCGGAAAGCGCCCTTGCATATTTGGGCGCGGATCTGGGGATTCAAGGTGAAGGGGAAATTGCTTTTCGGTCAATGGTCGCGCGGCTTGAGAGCGGGAAAGATTTATCCGGCATTGCCGGACTTTGTTTTTTGAATCGCGGGAGGTTGAGAAAACCAAGCTTTGCTACTGATCTTGATTCCTTGCCTTTGCCCGAGGCGGATTTATTTGCCGAGTATCTGCCGGCCGCGGGGAAAATCTGGATGCCTTTTCAGACCAAACGCGGTTGTCCGATGAATTGCAGCTACTGCTCCACCTCCGCAATTGAAGGAAAGCTGATCAGGAGACGCTCGCCGAAAAGTGTTATTGAGGCTCTTGCCCGGTATGCGGATGCGGGATTCAGGCAGTTCTTTTTCACCGACAATATGTTCAATCTGCCCGGTTCCCACGCCCGAGCCCTGTGCCGCCTGATGCTGGAAGCCGGGCTGGATATTTCCTGGAGATGTATTATTTACCCCAAAAAGGTTGATCAAGCCCTGGTCAAAGATATGGCGGACGCCGGCTGCCAGGAGATCAGTCTGGGATTTGAAAGCGGCTGTGAAAATATTCTGCGCAATATGAACAAGAGATATACCCCGGATGAAGTCCGCGGGATATCCCGGATCCTGGGAGACCATGGGATCCGGCGAATGGGCTTTTTGCTGCTCGGGGGTCCCGGAGAAACAAAAGAGTCGGTGGAAAAAAGCCTGGAGTTTGCTGATTCCCTTAACCTGGAGGCGATGAGGATTACTTGCGGAATCCGAATTTATCCTTTCACCGGGTTGGCTCAAACCGCCGGGCAGGAAGGTTTGATTAAGCCAGACCAGGATCTGCTTTTCCCGAAATTTTATCTGGCGCGGGGACTGGAAGATTGGCTGTTGGAAACGGTTAAGCAATGGGCCGGCAAACGGCCAAACTGGATTCTTTAGAAATCTGAATTCACTGCCTTTGAATTTGATCATACAATTGACGATAAGCTTTTCTCAGCGCCAGTTGGGTGAAGAAAGAGCTTAAGGCAACATCCAGGGAAAAACGGCGCTTCACGGTTTGAAGAGTTCTCTTGAGAATGCGGCTGACGCTATAACCTTCCCTCATTACCTGAGCATTGAGATTGAACATCTCTTCTCCCGACATCAGCGGGTGCTGATAGACAATATATCCTCCCCCGTAATGGTCCCAGGGATGCTCAATTAAAATCCGGCCCTGGTCCAGATACTCCTGATAAATCTGGCTGCCGGGCATCGGGTTGAGGGTAAAGATGAACGGGATCAGGCTGCATTCGTCGCAAAAGTCCAGGGTTCGGCGATAGGTTTCCGGGGTATCTTCATCCCAGCCGATGATGAAGAATCCCATAATTTCAATTCCCAGGCTCTGGATGGCTCGGATGTTGGTCTTCATTTGCTTGAGATCAAAGGCGTCCGGAGAACTATAGTGCAGTTTTCGCCAGGCGCCCGATTGCTTCTGTCCTTTCCCGGAGATGCTCTCCAGGCCCGCGGCGATAATGCAGAGACCGCTTTCCGCGGCAAGTTCCAGTATCTTCCGGCCATCCTGGTAATTGATTGCGGATAATCCGCCGGCGCCGGCCCAAAGCCGTTTCGGTCTCAGCCCCGCCAGTTCCCGGTAAAGATCCAGATAATAGCGATTCTCAAGAGGCCGATCCACAATCTGCGGATGCCCGAACACACTGTCGTCCACATTGAAGTAGCGTTTGCCCAGGGTGGATACTTCAGCCACAACCTCGGCAATGGGCCGGTGCCGGATTTTCGCGCCGAAGATGTCGGTTACCGGACAAAAGCGGCAGTGGTTGGGGCAACCGCGGGTGGTGAAGATGGAATCCATGAAATAGCGCTTCCGGGGAAGAAGGTCCCGCCTCATCATCGGAAGGCCTTCAAGGGTCGGCCTTTCCTTTTCCTGATAGACGGTCCCGCTCAAACCCTCCACCGGATATGGCCCGCACACATAAAAATCTTTCAGCTCCTTCTTTTCCGCATCCCTCAGGATAATCGGCCAGAGCGCTTCGCCTTCGCCGATTGCCACCGAAGTGGAATGTCGCTTGGCTTCCCCGGGAAAAGCAAAGATGTGCGGTCCCCCTAAAATCACTTTTTTACCCCGCTTCAGGTAATGGTCGGCGATTTCATAGGCAACCACCGCCAGAGGGGTCCGAACCGTAATCCCCACCAGATCAACCTCCGATTCATAATCCACCTGATCGCCCGAGAACATATCCACCAGCATTACCTCGTGTTCCGCCGGGGTCAGCCCGGCCAACAAGGTCAGGGACAACGGCATTACCGAACCCGTGGACCTGGCAGTTTCCAGGCTTCTGCCGGGAAAAATTATCGTTATCTTCATTTTCCCTCCTCCTTAAATGAAAAATGCCGATCCAAAGTCCTCCGCCAATAGATTTAAACCAAAATTCAGCTTCTGTAAAGAACTTAAACCAGGTTGAGGGTTATTCATTTATTTTATTCATTGAAGACCCCTGAGAACCAGACCCATACCTGCTCAATTGCACGATTGCTCAAAAGGATCGGAAACCGGTAATCCTTGCCCTGAATTGATGCTATAATAAAAAAATGGATGTCTTATTGCTGAACTCGGTTGATCCGTTCAGTTATCAGATCACGCCGGACCTGGGTTTGATGTATCTGGCAAGCTCTGTCCGGAATGCCGGGCTGAGCGTATCCTTGAAGGACCTGCGCCGGGACCGATGGAGCTTTGAGCGCTTGGAGAAATATGTCCGCGCGGAGCAACCGATGATCGCCGGCGTCAAATGTTATTCGCGCGAGGTCAAGCGCGTTAAGCGGATGTCGGAGTTGATTCGGAAGGCTTGTCCTGAAACCCGGATAGTGATCGGAGGCCCGCATCCGTCAATGGACCCGGTTGGGACTCTCTCGGTTATTCCCGAGGCGGATGATGTTTTTCTGGGGGAATCCGAATTCAGCTTCCGGGATTTTGCGCTCTGGGTCAAAGCCTCGGGCAAAGGCCCGCCTCCGGAATCTATTCCGGGCATAGCTTATCAGGAGGGGGGACGCGCAAAGGTCCGCGAGCCGGTTTTTGAAAATGATCTTGAGCAACTGCCTTTGCCCGCCTGGGATTTGCTTCCGCCCACGGACTATCCGGACGAGACCACCGGGATTTTTGCCCCGGGTTTCCCCATTGCGCCGATGATGCTGAGCCGGGGCTGTCCATTCGGATGCTCCTATTGCGGGGCGCAATATGTGATGGGCAGAAGCATCCGGTATCGCCCGGTGGCGAATATTCTGGAGGAGATCGCTCTTCTGGAGCGTGAGTATGGAGTGAGGAATTTCAGTTTTGTGGATGATAATTTCACCTGCCAACGGGAAAAGGCCGGGGCGCTTTTTGAAGCGCTGGCGAAAAGGGAAAAACGCATCGCCTTCACTTTTCCCAATGGCGTCAGACCCAATACCCTGGATGCCGGGCTTCTGAAAATAATGGAAAAAGCCGGCTGTTATTCCATCGCGCTGGGAATAGAATCCGCCTCGGACGAGATTCTTTCCCGGATGAAAAAGAAGCAAACCCGGGAAGAGATTGTGCAGGCGGTGAATTTAATCAGAAGCACAACCGCCATCAAGGTCACCGGATTTTTTATTCTGGGCTATCCGGGCGAGTCTCTCCGGGACATTCAAGACACCATTAACTTTGCGGCTGATCTTCCCCTGCATCATCCGCATTTCTGCCTGTTCACTCCTCTTCCGGGCACGCCGGTTTATCAGGAGCTTCAAGAACAGGGCTTGATTCCGGCTCAGGGACTGGATCCGGAACACCTTACTTTTGACCAGCCCTTTGCCCTTCCGGGTATCCCTCCGAAGAAATTACTCCGGCTTCATCAATCAGCGTATTTGAAATTTTACCTCAAGCCCTGGCGGATCTGGAACCTGCTCCAGGAGATCCGGAGCGCCGGGAATTTGTGGATGATCATCAGAAGAGCGATTAAACTGCTGGGCAAGTAAAATCGTCCGGGGCCCGCCCCTGCCGGTTATAAAATTTGCAAGCCCCAGCTTACCAGCTTCAGAATGCCCATTCTTACCGGCGCGCGATGGTAGGATGACGATTTAGTTTTGAGAATCCGGTCCCGATTTTTCAAATACCAGTCATAGGACTCGCAAAACATTTCAATATTGCTGAATCCGGGAGACCAGTTCAGCTCGGTTTTGGCGCGGGCAAGGTCAAAATACATTGTTTGTCCATACATCAGGATATGATAGGGTCCAAGCGGGGAGAGATGAAGCTTACTTGTGAGCTTCATCAGAGCAACCGCGGGTTTGACCGGCAGAGACACCACTTTGCTTTTGGCGCCGGCATACGCGATCAATCCCTCCAGGGTTTCGCGCATACTGCCGAATTTTTCCGCGCCGATATTATAAACCGCGGGATTTTTCTGTTGCGCGGCTTTGAGGCAGGCGTCTGCCAGATCATCGGCGTGGACAAACTGGTAGAGATTATCACCCTTGCCCAGAACCGGGAGATTCCTTCCCTGCCTGACCCATTCAAAGAGGATTTGCATAATTCCGAGCCGACCGTGCCCGATAATGGTCCGGGGCCGGATGATGCTTACATCCAGGCCTTTGCCGGCATACTCGTGACATAATTCCTCAGCCCCAAACTTGGCTCTTCCGTATTCCTCGCCGGGAACCGGCTTTGCCGAATCATCCACCGGATTTTTTCCCGGCACCCCGAACACGGCGCTGGAGGAAAGGTGAATGACTTTGCGCACTTTTGACTCCAGGCAGGCTTGAAGCAGATTTTTAGTGCCATCATAATTAACGCTCCAGAACTTCTTGACCTCCCGGGCAACCGGAACCAATGCCACGCAATGATACACGCAGTCCTTTCCCTGACAAGCTTTTTTCACCGCCTCGGAATCGCCGATGTCGCCTTGATAAAAAGCCAGTGCGGAATCACGATCGGGCGCATCCTCCAGATCAAAAACCGAAACCTGGAAACCCTTTTCCCAAAGCCTCTGGGCCAGGATACTTCCGAAATATCCCGAGCCTCCGGTCACCAGAATCTTATTCATCTTTTTCCCATTGGTCGCCGCGGATTTCTTAAATCTCCATTCCCTTTTCCAGAAGCCATTTTACGCTCCGGCGCATTCCTTCTTCAAGCTCAATCTTGGGATCATACCCGAGTTCCTGCTCCGCCTTTGCGATAGAACAAAAAATGTTCTTGTTCATTTCCGAAAGCACATGGATTTCCGGCTGATAGAATCCCGCTCCCTGAATCATCGCATCCGCCAGCCGGGCGATTTCGCTCACCATTCCGGGAAATTTCCGGCGCCGGTGCGCGACCGGGATCTGGAAATCCTTTTCCATCACCCGCTCAATGGTATTGACTATCTGATTCATCGTATATGGCTTTCGGTCCGCGAGCCAGAAGGTTTTGCCTCCGGCTTCGGATTTTTTTTCGCAAAGGATCAGCCCCTGGCATAAATTGTCAACATAGGCCAGACTGCGGAGATTTTCCCCGTTTCCCGCAATCGGCGCCGTGCCGTTTTTGATCATCCGGAAAAATCGGGTCTGGCGCTCGGGTTGTCCCGGTCCATAATACCACGGCGCGCGGATGATCACGGTTTCAATACTGCCGGTCCTGCCGGCTTCATTAACCAGGTCCTCTGCCAGCTTTTTGCTCCTGCCATAATTCAGGTAAGGGCGGTAAGGCGAGGATTCGTCAAAAGGCTGATTCCTTTCCGGGTTGAAGCCCAGGGGCGAGGACGATGAGACATAAATAAAGCGCCGGGCCCGGGCTTGAATTGCCGCGGCAAGGAGGTTGCGTGTGCCCTGGGTGTTGACCGCATAAAAATCGCGCACGCTTTGCGGATGAATAATGCCGGCGCAATGGAACACCACGCACTCGGCAAGCCCCTGGAAGAATTGGGCAAGCGAGGAAGGATTGGTCAGGTCTCCGGGCACCAGCTCCAGGTTTCCGGCAATGGCTTTCAAAGCCGAGGGTTCGCGCTTTCCGTGCACCAGGCATCGGATCCGCCGATCCGGGTTATCCGGTTCCTGCGTCGGCGTGTCGGGAAGACGATTGCAGAGCGCAAGAACCAGCCTGGTTCCCAGCCAGCCCGGAGCACCGGTTACCACTGCCGGCAATGAATTCATTTCTTTGTTTCCTGAAAATGAAGCGCGTTTCTGCGAGCCAAGGCCATAATCGTCGCCTGGGGATTGGCTCCCAGAGGACCCGGCAACATACTTGCGTCATTGAGATAAAGATTTTCAAAGTTATGAACCTTGCCGAACGAGTCTGCGGCGCACAGGTCTTTTCGCTCGCCCATCGGACAGGTGGCAAACGCGTGAACCGTGGTCAGACTCAGGTTTCGCCGGGAAAGCATTTTCCCGAGCCATTGATCGGCTTGAGCTTTGCTCCGGATCGGACCCAAACCATAAACGCAGGGATATACTTCCCGGGCGCCCCCGGCGAGAAGAAGCGCGGAAAGACGCGCCAGGCCCCGGCTCAGGTTAGCCAGATCACTTGGGGATAGGTTATACCAGATCATAGTGCCCTGATCCTTGAGCGGGCAAGGTCTGACATATCCTTTGCCCGCTCCTTTGACCACGATTAAATACGATGCCAGATATTGGTGTTGACTCATCAGTTGTCTGGTTTCCCGCCAATTATCTCCCAGCAGCAAAGCCAGATGACCGAGCGAGAAAAAGGCTCCGCCCAGGGTGATTTCCGGCGCAAACTCCCGGACCTGATACAAGGGGAGAACGCTCTTGTCCGCATTGATCTCCTCCGGAAACCGAGCCACAACCTTCAGCATCGGATGAAGGCCCAGGGTGTTGCCGACATTATGTTTGATCCCGCTCCGGCGGAGAAGCGAGGGAGTTTCAGTCGGACCCGCGCAGACAAAAACATCATCCGCCTCAATCCGGCTCTCGGCTTTGGTGCCATCCTCATTCTTTTGCTCCCCGATCACGCCCACAACCCGGGTTCCCTTGAGCAGCAAATTTTTCACCCGGAAATTCGCTTTGATCCTGGCTCCTTTTGCCTCGGCAAGCGGGATCAAGGACCGGCTCATTCCTTTCTTGGCGCCGGTCGGACAACCGCTCGCGCAGGAATTCGTGTTTGCGCAATCAACCGCCACCCTGGAAGATTCCTCACCCGACCAGCCCAGGGCTTTCATTCCTTTTGCCAGAACCTGCGTGCTTTTCGGCAATTCCCGGGTAAACCTGCCCACCTTCAACAGCTTTTCCGCATTCTCAAAATGTGGCTTCAAGTCATCCGGCCCGGCATCGGCAAGACCATAAAAGGATTGCCATTCCCGCAAAAATTCTTCGGGAGTGCGTTGCCAGAAGCCGCTATTGATCTCCGTGCTTCCGCCCACACAGCATCCCTCAACATAAGCCATCGGCACCGGACCCAGGATCGGCATCATTCCCCGTCGGCGGTAGAGCTTTTTCATTGCCAAAGGCGGAGAACACCCGTAATCCTCAAGACCGAATCTGCCTCCCTCCTCCAGCACCAACACCTCCCTTCCGGCACTGGCAAGCTCCAATGCCGTTACCGAGCCTCCAGCTCCGGACCCGACAATCAATAATTCCGCGCGCAAATCCGCCTTCATTCTTTTCCTGCCTCACCCGGATCTCCGCCGGGAGCAGTCGCGTCCAAACCGGCCCTAACTTCGGGGATTTCATAAAAAGCCAGAAAGGCAGTGGAACGCAACACGCGAAACAATTGCCGCCTCAGCGCCATTCTTCCCCACGACCAGCTCTTCACGATCCGGCTCCGTTTCTCAACCGGCAGATGCTGGAAGCGGGAAAAATGCCGGACCAGGACCAAAATTTTAAATCCGAGCATCCCGCTGGCGAACATCACTCGGGGCAGAAGCGGAAGGCTCTGAACCTGTCCCCGGACAAATTCAGCCACTTGCGCCACAGATTTTTTCCGCTCCGGTTCCTTCAAGCCCAGAGCTTCTTCATAGATAATGCTTTCACTCAAGGAATCAAGAAAAGGATTTCGGGAATTCATCCTGATTATCTAATCGCTCCCCCTGCCCTGCCCAATATTATTCGCACCGAAAAAATTATAGCATAATCCCGAAGAAACGCGAAAAGCGCGGAAAACGCTCCGGACAAAAAAACAGGCGCCTGGCAACGGCGTTGCCGGAACGGATTGATGCTCAGCAACGAAATATTTTGACCGCCTGATAAGCAATAAAAGCAAGGGCGTTCCCGAGTCAAGCCTCTACCCCGAGGGAATTGAATTATCTTCTGGAATAACAAAAGAAGGAGTTGCAAAAGGGGCATTTTAAAAACTTTTGGGACAGAAATTCTGGAGGAAATATTACAGAAAAAACCAGGGATAAACAACCGCTCCTGAGCGTTTGAAGGCGCGGTCCCCTCCATAGACCAGCGCGGAAGGTCCATTAGACTGACCACTGAGAGCCTGCCAATAATTCAACCCTTCCAGGAAATCCGCAGCGATAGTCTGACCGGATTTGGTCTCCACCGGGATGAGAGAGCTTCCCAGGTCAATAATAATGTCAATCTCGTGTCCAGAGGAATCACGCCAGAAGTATAGCTGGGACTGTTCACCGCGGTGGATGAAGTTCTTGTGAAGCTCGGAGAGCACCAAGCTCTCAAATATAGAGCCGCGCAAGCCGTGCTGAAAGAGCTCGTCTGCGGAGCGTATCTGGAGGAGAAAGCACAAAAGCCCGGTGTCCAGAAAATAGAGCTTGGGGCTTTTGATGAGCCGTTTTCCGAAGTTGTTATGGTGAGGCCTTAACAGCACGATGATGAAGCTGGCTTCCAGCACAGAAATCCAGCGCCTGGCTGTGGTATGAGTGATTCCGCAGTCCGAGGCCAAGTTGGAGAGATTTAAAAGCTGACCGTTCCTTCCCGCACAGAGCCGGACGAACCTGCTGAAAGCCTCAAGGTCGCCGATGTTGAGCACATTTCGCACATCCCTCTCCAGGTATGTCTGGTAGTAGCTGGCAAGCCAGTCCGTGGGGTGGAGGCGCTTGTCGTGGATTCGCGGGTACAAGCCTGTGAACAGGACTTCCATCAGGCTTTGCTTGGGAGGTTTTATATTCCTCGGCACCGACTTCCCCAAGGTCTCAATTGAAATTGGCTTTCGGCTTGATAGCTCAGCCAGAGAGAAAGGGAGCAGGTGGAGCACCGCGCACCGGCCGGCAAGCGACTGTGAGATGCTCTGCAAGAGCAGGAAGTTATGCGAGCCTGTTAATATGAACTGGCCGGGCTTTTCCCGCTCATCCACCATCACCTGGATGTATGAGAATAATTCCGGAGCCCGCTGCACCTCGTCTAAAATGACAGGACCATCAAACTGACCCAGGAACCCTCGCGGGTCTTCAAGCGCAAAAGAACGCTGGTCCGGAAGTTCCAGAGAAACATAAGCGTAATCCTTTAACTCATCCCGGACCAGGGTGGTCTTTCCCGACTGCCGGGGACCGGTGACAGTCACAACCGGGAACTGCCTTATTGCCTTTCGCAGTTTTTTAGCCAAGGTTCGCTTAATCATCATCGCTTCTCCTTTGATATTTGAATATCCGATATTCAATTTACATCAAATCCCGCCGGTTGTCAAGTTTTAAAGAAAAGCCTGCACGGATACTCAAGTTTATTGTCTTCCACTATAAACCAGAAGCCCGCTTTTAAGTTTGCAAGAAATTCAAAACAAACGAAATAATATATCTTTGTTGGGGTTCAGAGAGATATTGAACCGGCTGAAAGAGATAGAGAAAAATCCCCTTAATAACAATGGGTTACAGATATTTGTTTCTGGCTCCTCGGGAGGGACTCGAACCCCCGACCAAGTGGTTAACAGCCACCCGCTCTGCCAGCTGAGCTACCGAGGAACCTGGAAGATAATGATAGACTATTTTGATTTTTTGTCAAGAAAAACGGATTTTGAAAAAACCGGCTGGCTTATGAAGATTTTGGATTTTAAATAATTCAAGCGAAACCCGGCTCCTCCTGATTTAATTCCGCCTGTCCTGAGCGAGCCCAGCGAGCCGAAGGAAGCGCCTCCCGAGGAGCCAAATCTCCCTGACCACGAACCTAATCCCGTTTCGGCTAAGGTATTTCGTTGAGCGAGTCCAACAATACCTCCGAGACTTTGTTTTGCGGTAACGGAAACAGAATTTTTGCGCTGCTAATAATTCACGATCCAGACGGCATAATCGTTGACCAGCTGGTAGTTATCCGACTTTTTATCCACGGCTTTAAGTTCGCCCAGGGGCAGCACGAACCGTCTGCGATCCTTGATCCGTTTGACTTTTACCATCAGGCCTTCTTCAATCCCGCCCAACTCATCTTCAAACCCGATCAACTCGTACTGATCGGTGTAAGAGGGTTGGGTTTTCTTGAGTTCCTCATACTCCTTCTTGCTCCCGGGACCAAACACATAAAACTCTTCCCAACGGAAATCTTCTATACCGGTAAGGATGCAAGGCATCTTCAGATGGCCTTCCAGGTATTGGCGATATTTAACCAGGGTGTCCTCGGACACCCCCCGGTCAAAATCCTTGCCCAGGATTTCCTTGACCCGTTTTTCAAATTTTTCATAGCCAGATTTATCCCGCTTTCCCATACTCCCCTCCAGTGATAATAAGATTCAGTCCTTTTTGCCCAGGCAACATTTCTTATACTTCTTTCCGCTCCCGCACGGGCAGTGGTCGTTTCTTCCGATTTTCTCGGATATTTTACCGGGTTTTTCAGCGAAAGAATAATGCAACGCCGGTTTATCCTTTATCTTTAACAAAGAACTCAACTCATTATACAGCTCAGCAAACGCGCGATAAAACTCTTGCTCGGTTATTTCCAGAAGCCGGCAGAACTTCCATTGTTTGAGATGCGCCAGAGCCCGGTCCAGCGTCTCCCAGGCTTCTTTCCGGCGTCCGCTCTCCTTTAACAAATACGCTAATTCCAGCGAAGCCTCAACATAGGCAGGGTCGGTCTGGATGGCCTTTTCATATTGTGCCATCGCCCGGGTTGGATGATTAGCGTTCCGGTAACAGTTGCCCAGGCTGAGCCGATCGACAACACTTGCCGGCGCCTCCTGAAGTCGCTTCTGATAGTAGCTGATGCCTTCTTCCAGGGAAACGGTCCGTCCGTCTGCCAGTCGGGCGTCAAGGAACTTGATCGGCCCTTTATACACCTTACCCGTCTTTTTCACGGCGACTGCTTTCAATAGCTCGGCCGTAACCGCCAGATAACCCTTGTCCGTCAATTTCAGTTCCGCCAACTCGCCGCAGGACAGACAATAAAGTTCCTCGCCGACAAATGGACGAGAATCCTTGCTCTTTAACCCCACGAATACCGCGGCCACCTCATAAGTATTGCTCTCCCCGCAAAGGGGGCACGAAAGCTCCAGGTGCATTTTATGAGCCATCAACCCCTCAAGTTCCCCTTGATAAAACGCATCTTTTTTCGCTCTTTGTTCTTCCTCCTGCCGCATCCATCTGGCCCTGGCCTCCTTAAGCCCGGGGTGGTCATAATCAAGCAGGGCGCAGAGGGTCACAAAAGTTTCATCAATAATGTCTTGTTTTCGTTTAAGCTCCGGTTCCAGCGCCTCAATCAGGCGCGGGTCCGGAACTGACTGAGCGGTTATGCACCATTGCTCAATGTCCGATCCCTTTTGCTCAGGGAAAATATCCGCAAGAAGTTTGATCGTCCTTTCTCCGCCACAATGCTCCAGGGCTCCGAAAGAAAAAATCTGCTGGCTTTCGCTCAAGGAGTTCCAGGTTTCGCAGATCTCCTTTTCCCCGGCCTCCCCCAGTTTGCCCAAAGCGATCATCGCGGCCTCGCAAAGATAATCGCCGTCCTGATCCAGGCTGGCAAGCAGGATCGGCGCAAATTCCAGGTAAGCCAAATCTCCCATCATCCTGGCGATGCTAACCCCGCCAAAGGTTTCCCATTCCTTGGGGAACCGGTCTCCCAGCGCCTTGCTCACTTCTTCCCGATTCATTGCCCGAATCCTTTCAACCATACTTTCGCAGCCCGGCAGGAAACGCAGATCAGAAGCGGCGTAATCAATCAACTCGGCCAGGCCGCATTCCGACCAGTTGACATTGGTGGCCGCGAACTCAGAAGCGAGAAGACCTATGATCAGGCTGGCCAGGCTGTCCTTTTGTTTTTTCCCGGAAAATTTCGCCTCCAGCTCCAGGAGTTTCCGGGACAGTTCAGCCGATCCGATCCCGTCTTGCTTTGCCCGCGGCGGGAACAACTCAAGCGCCCTGCGAATGGCCGCCTGGTTCCTGGTCCGACACAGCTTATCCAGGTCCGCAAGTGGCGCGTTCTCCGCGAACAATCGGGGTATTTGGGAGAACGACAGCCGGGTCCTTTTGGAAATGATTTCGCGGGCCAGGCTGAAGTAAGGCAGATCGCCTGTGATTTTCCGGTAAATTCTCTCTAATCCCGATTCCAAATCATTTTCGTTTTTATAGACCAGCGGGAGCTTTTCCAGGAGCTTCAGCGAATCCACAAAACCGTGCCGATATGCCAGGCCAAAGGCCTCGGAAAAATAGATCTCCACCGAATAGCTATCGTATAATTGATCATAGCCAAGCAACAATTGTTGAGAGGTCAGGGAACCTCGCCTGGGCGCGAGCATCATAAGGGATTGGAAGACCCCGAAGGTTTTATTATCGTCCCGGAAGCAGTTTTGAGAACCGACAAAATCATCAAACAGCCCAACCGCGGCCTCCGGCTCCAATTGCGCGATCACCCGGGCCGACCAACCGGCCAGGGGGCCTTGAGCAGAGGGCCAGGCGTCTGCCAGTTTATCTATAAAGGGAGAAAATCTCTGCGCCTTGAGAAGCCGAAAAAGAAAAACCAGATCCTCGGCCTCCCCCTGATCCAGGAGTCGGCAAAGGGCCAACTCGTTAAAGACCTCTTTTTCAAATGATTCGCCCTCCGATGGATTCGTCTTCTGAAGACCCTCTAAATTATACAGAGCCCATTTCAGAATCAATGGGTCATCAATCTTGATTTTTAAACAAGACCAGTCAAACATTTCACCTTCCCTTGCAATGAAAATAATCTTCCACCAATCCCCCGCCTCCCCCATCTCAACCAGCCCATCTTGAGCAGATTTCCCAAACCCCGCTCGCGCATAATTTCAGGATAAGCCATTCCCGTTTAGTATCAAGAGAATTCTTCCTTTTTTCCTTTCCTCCCTGCTCTTTGCTCCGCCTTCTGTAAAAATCGTCATCAGATTTTCAAATAAGCCCTGAATATGGTAATTGTTATCAAACTTTGGAAAGGAGCAATCAATGGACCGGAGGTTGTTGGTCAAGAGCGGGGCAATGGGCGCATTAGGGATGGCGCTAGGGAGGTCGGTTATGGGGGGGAAAAAATTGCCGGATTATATGCCGATTGTCCGGGCAAAAATGGAGAGCGGGCAATATGTGTCGCACTATCTGGAGCAAGAGCTGACCGAGCCGGTGTTGCTTTGCAATGAGAAGGGGAATCTGAATCCCAAGGCCATCGGGTGGTCGCGGGTTCCGCTGGTGCGCGCCAACCTCAGCAATCATTGGGGCCGGAAGAAGAAATGGAATTTCTGGAACTGGATCAGCCCGGATTTTGTCTTTTCCGTCACCCTCTCGGATATTGATTACGCCTCCTTCTGCGCGGCCTCGTTCATTGACTTTGCCAGCAAGGAAAACTTCAGCGCCATTTCCATCAAGCCGGGCGGAATTCTGGCAATGCCGGAAGAGGTTGAAAAGAGCGCTGGCTTTGAAAGCGGCCTGATGAAATATTCCTTCAATCATCTGGGCGATCACATCCAAGTGAATTTTCAATGCCAAAATATGAAGGGCAAGCCGGCCAGCGCGGAGTTCATCATTCACAAGCCCAAGGGCCACGAGACCCTCAACATCGTTGTGCCCTGGTCCAGCGAGCGGTTCCAGATGAATTCCAAGCATAACACCCTGCCGGTGGAGGGTTTCGTCAAGATCGGCGAGAAAAAATATTTGATGAATCCGGAAGAATGTAATGGCGTGCAGGATTTTGGAAGGGGGATCTGGCCCTATCATTCCATCTGGAACTGGGGAGTGGCCACCGGGAGGCAGGACGGGAATATGATCGGCATCAATCTGGGCGCGAAATGGACCACCGGAACCGGCAGCAATGAAAACGGGATCTGCTTTAACGGCCGGCTTTACAAGGTGATGGAGGATTTGACCTGGGAATATGATCCGGGAGATTGGATGAAGGCCTGGAAGGTCCGCGCGGACTATTCCAAAATGATTGACCTGACCCTCACGCCTTTTTATCAGCAAAAAACCAAATTGAGCCTGGGAATAATGAGCACCGGGGGCGTCTGCTGTTTCGGAAAATGGAACGGCGCGATTCGGATGGAGGATAAAGTGGTTAAGGTCAACGACCTGATCGGATGGGCGGAAGAGTTCGCGCACAAGTGGTGAAGGGAGGAAAACGGGATGAAACTTTTTCCGGTGGTATGGTTGCTGGTTTTCGGCATGGCAATTTCAGTTCAAGCCGCTGGCCAAATGAGTCCTTACGCAAAGCTCAGCCAGTTGAGTCTCTCTCAGGTTGAGATCAAGGGCGGGTTCTGGGGAGAGCGGAGAGAGCAATTATGGAAAACGGTCCTGCCCTATCAATGGACTCAACTGGAATCGCATCACGATATTGACAACTTCCGCATCCTGGCCGGAGAAAAGGATGGCATTCATCTAGGACCGGTTTATCTTGACTCGGACCTTTACAAATGGCTGGAAGGCGCATCCTATGTGAGCGGCAGGCATCCGGAGGATCAGTGGCTATCGGACCGGATCAGCGAGTTGACCGGATTATTCGGCAAGGCGCAGATGCCGGACGGATATTTGAATACTTATTACCAGACCTTTGCCCCGGAGCGGAGATGGACCAACCTGCTGATGAACCACGAGCTATATTGCTCCGGTCATTTGATTGAGGCGGGCTGCGCGCTTAAAGAAGCCACGGGCAAAGACGACCTGTTCAAGATCGTGACCAAACTCGCGGATCATATCACCTCGGTATTCGGTCCGGGGAAAAAGCAGGGGGTGCCGGGTCACGAGGAAGCTGAACTGGCATTGATCCGGCTCTATCGCCAGACCGGAGAAAAAAAATACCTGGAGATGGCGGGCTTTTTCATCAACCAGCGCGGCAGAAGCAACCAATACCCGCAGGCAATGATCAACTCGCTCAAGGATCAATCCGAGCTGAGTAAGATCGTGAACGAGAAACGAAGACCCTGGCTGGAGAAAGCGCCAAGAGCAAAAAGCGCGGCCGGGTATATCATCGGCGGGGCCTTGTTTGATCCGCGCATCTTCACCAACTTCTACACCGGCAAATATTTCCAGGACCATAAACCGTTCCTGCAGATGACGGTCGGAGAGGGACACGCGGTCCGGGCAATGTATTATTTCACCGGGGCCACTGACCTGTATCTTGAGACCGGAGACGCCAACCTGCTCCAGACCGCGGAAAAAATCTGGGACAACACCATCAGCAAACGAACCTACCTGACCGGCGGGATGGGATCGCTCGGAGGCATTGAAGGCTTTGGCCGCGACTATGAGCTTCCCAACCGCTCTTACACCGAGACCTGCGCCGCGATCGGATCCTTCTTCTGGAACTGGCGGATGCTCCGCGCAACTGCTGACGCCAAATACGCGGACCTGATGGAGCGGACCCTTTATAACGGGATCCTGCCGGCGATCTCGCTGGACGGCGTCAAATATTTTTACCAGAACCCGCTCACCGGCAATGGGAAAGACGAGCGCCAGCCCTGGTATGCTTGCGCCTGCTGTCCGCCCAATATCGCCAGGCTGTTCGGGTCGCTGGAAAGATATTTGTATTCGCAAAGCGAGGAAGGCATCTGGGTTCATCAATATGTCAGCGGCACGGCGGAATTCAGGAGTCAAAAGGAAAAAGTAAAAATAGAGATTGAAAGCGGAATGCCCTTCCGTGGTGAAGTCAAAATTGTGATGGGCGTTGAGAAACCTTCCGGGTTCGCAATCATGCTCCGCATTCCCTCCTGGGCGGACAAGGCCACGGTCGCGGTGAATGATGAAAAGCTGAGCAATATTTTAGCGGGAACCTACCTGAAAATTCAGCGCGAATGGAAAACCGGGGATGAGATCACGCTCTATTTCCCAATGGAAATCCGGCTGATTGATCCGCCGAAAGAGGTCAAGAACAACCGGGGCAAGGTCGCGATCCTGGCCGGACCCCTGATCTACTGTTTGGAGGATAAAGATAATCCGGGGATGAAGATGGACCAGATCGTGATCGCAAAATCGGGAAAGCTGGAAATGGTAAAGCGGGATGATCTGCTGGGCGGGGTGATGACGGTGAAGGGAAAGACCAGCGCGGGAAAAGAATTTATCGCGATCCCCTATTACGCCTGGTCCAATCGCGGGCCGTCGCAAATGGACATCTGGTTGAAAGCGAAATAGATGAGCATTATAATCCGACGAAGTAAAAAAAGTTTTCCGGAGCCTGATTTTTAAAAAGAGCGGCAAAATATTTTTCCAAGCATGGTGTTAATCTTACATACCGGCCTCTATGAAAACGGCCTCGCCCTCTGGGGCGAGACCACCGTTGATCCGGGCCGGCCGCTTCCCCCAAAGACCAAGCCAACCTCCTCGGTTCTTCCCAAATATATTTACGACGCAGGGCCGGAGGCCTTGTTCAGCGCCATGTGCAGTAATATCATCATCTTCAAACCCCGGATGGCCTACTTTCAGCAAGCCCGGATTTTGCTGCCCGCCACCGATTACGGGCCGATTCCCTCCAGCCCGCTCATCAGCCCCTCCAGCCAAAATATCGGCCCGACCCGCCTGGCGCCTTGCCTGGTCACGGTTTATCCGTTGGGCCTTGAGCAAGCGATCGAATTTCTCTGCCTCTGCTCCGAGAAAAGAATCTTATCGCCCGGGCTGATGGTCGGAGCGGACCTGGCTTATTGGAACTCGGTCTTGCGTTTCGCCGGGTCGCTGATTGCGCGCCAAAAATATCTTCCCGGCCTGGTCTTGGAAGGCAAAAAATATCGGTCCCGCTGGGAGCCGGTTTTTTCCGGGGCGGATTCAACGCAGATGGAAACCCTGGCCAAAAATATGCCCGGAGCCGCGAGAGCGCTTCATAAGAACGATGAAGATGCGGCCGGCTCCAGGTCCGCGTCCGAACTTCTCAAAGAGCTTTTGACTTCCTGGGTGGATTTTATGGTCCGGGAGGCCGGGCAGGAAAAACCCGGCGAGGAATCCGGATGGGAAAGGCCGCGGACAACCAAACATTTTAACAGCGTCCACGATGCCTGGCTGAACAGCCTCCGCTCAGAAAATCCCAAAATCCTGTGGGACCACTCGGAGTTGGCCCAGCTTCTGGAAACCATCAAAGAATGGCGCCGTCCGGTCTCGGTCTCGGCCTCCTCCCCGTTCCGGCTTTGCTTCCGGCTGGAGGAGCCTCGGAGCGAGCAGGCGCAAGACTCTGATCAAATGGAAACCGATCCCGGAGCCTGGCAGGTTCGTTACCTCTTGAATCCCCATCAGGACCCCAGCCTGATGATCCCGATCACCGCGGCGCTGAAAACCCGCGGCCAGGCCTCGATCCTTTTAAAGCGCCACGGCGGAAATCCCCGGGAATATGTGCTTTCCTCTTTGGGACAGGCCGCGAGCATCTGCCCCAGGATCGCGGAGAGCCTCCAGGCTGCGGCGCCCGAGGGATACCAATTGGACTCCGTCGGCGCTTATGAATTCCTCAACCAGAAAGCCATGGCCCTGGAGAGCGCCGGGTTCGGAGTAATCCTGCCGGCCTGGTGGACGCGCAAAGGCACCAAACTGAAACTTTCCGCCCGAGCCCAGGTCAAGAGCGGAGAAATGAAAACCTCCGGCATGCTTTCGCTGGACAGTCTGGTCGAGTTCAACTGGACCCTGGCGCTGGGAGACCAGGAGCTCAGTCTGCGCGAGTTGGAAGCGCTCGCCCGGTTGAAAGCGCCCCTGGTGAAAGTGCGCGGACAGTGGGTTGAGATGCGCGCGGAGGAAATCGCCAAGGCGCTGGAATTCTGGAAAAACCGTTCGGGCGGAAAGGTTTCGGCCCGCGAGATTTTGCGGATGGCGCTGGACGGATCGGGCGCGGTTGAAGGAATAAACTTCAGCGGGATCGAGGCCGGGGGCTGGATCGGGGAGCTGCTGGAGCGGCTGAAGGGCAAACTCGAGTATCAGGAGATTTCCCAGCCGAAAAAATTTCAGGGCGCACTCCGGCCCTACCAGGTTCGGGGATTCTCCTGGCTGGGTTTCCTGCGTCAGTGGGGACTGGGAGCCTGTCTGGCCGATGACATGGGCCTGGGAAAAACCATTCAGGCCCTGGCCCTGATTCAACGGGACCGGCATTCCGGATGTAAAAAACCGGTCCTGCTGGTCTGCCCCACCACCGTGGTCAACAACTGGCTGAAGGAAGCCAACCGCTTCACGCCGGAACTCAAGGTGATGGTCCACCACGGCATCGGCCGGAAAAAAGGAGAAGCTTTTGAAAAAGCGGCCCAAAAACAGGCCATGGTCATTTCCAGTTATGCCCTGCTCCACCGCGACCTTGCCCATCTCCAGAAGGTGGAATGGGCCGGCCTGATCCTGGACGAGGCCCAGAACATAAAAAACTATTCCACCAAACAGGCCCAGGCCGCCCGCTCCCTCAAGTCCGATTACCGGATCGCCCTCACCGGCACTCCGGTTGAAAACAATATCGGGGATTTGTATTCCATCATGGAATTCCTCAATCCCGGGTTCCTGGGCGGACAGGAATCTTTTAAAAGAAACTTCTTCATCCCGATCCAGGCCGGACGCGACCCGCACGCCACCGAGCGGCTCAAGCGGATCACCTCCCCGTTCCTCCTCCGACGCCTGAAAACCGACAAGAGCATCATCTCCGACCTGCCCGACAAGCAGGAGATGAAAGTCTTTTGCCCGCTCACCAGGGAGCAGGCGTCCCTCTACGCCGCGGTGCTCAAGGACACCGAAGCCGCCCTTAACCAAAGCGAGGGCATCCAGCGCAAGGGCCTGATCCTGGCCACCCTCTCCAAACTCAAGCAGGTCTGCAACCACCCGGCCCAGTTCCTGGGAGATAACTCCGCGATTGCCGACCGCTCCGGCAAACTGACCCGGCTCTGCGAGATGCTGGAGGAGATCTTAGAGGCGGGCGACCGGGCCCTGGTCTTCAGCCAGTTCGCCGAGATGGGCCAAATCCTGAAGCGCCATTTGCAGGAAACCTTTGGCAGGGAAATCTTGTTCCTCTACGGCGGAGTCTCCAAAAAACAGCGCGACCTGATGGTTGAGCGGTTCCAAAACCAAAAAGATCCGCTGCCGGTTTTTATCCTGTCGCTCAAAGCCGGCGGCACCGGACTCAACCTCACCGCGGCCAGCCATGTTTTCCATTTTGACCGCTGGTGGAACCCCGCGGTTGAGAACCAGGCCACGGACCGGGCCTTCCGGATCGGCCAGACCCGCGATGTGCAGGTGCATAAATTTGTCTGCGCCGGCACTTTGGAAGAAAAGATAGACGAGATGATTGAAAGCAAAAAGGAGTTGGCGGAAAATGTGGTGGGCGCCGGAGAAGGATGGCTGACGGAGTTGTCCAACGATGAGCTCCGGAATATTTTTGCCCTGCGCCGGGAGGCGGTCGGAGAGTAAAATGTCTTACTGGGATCATTATTACTATGAGCGGAAGCCGAGAATAAAACCTAAAGCCGGGATCAGGGCGCAGAGCCGGGGCGGCGCCTTCGGGAAAAGCTGGTGGGCCCGGCGCTGGATTGAGGTTCTGGAAAGTTTCAACATCGGAGAAAGATTGAACCGGGGCCGCTCTTATGCCCGGCACGGTCAGGTCGTTTCCATTCAGATCGGACAAGGCGTGGTCAAGGCCAAGGTGCAGGGCACGCGGCCCGAGCCTTATAAGATTCAGATTGGCGTGAAAACCCTGTCGCCCGGGCAATGGAAAAAACTGGCGAAAAAATTGTCCAGCCAGGCCATTTTCGCCTCCAAGCTGCTGGCCGGGCAGATGCCGGAGAATATTGAGGACGCCTTTAAAAGCGCGGGTTTATCTCTCTTCCCCGGCAAGGGCAAAGACCTGGAAACCGACTGCTCCTGCCCGGACTGGTCCAATCCCTGCAAACATATCGCCGCGGTCTATTACCTCCTGGGCGAGGAATTCGACCGCGACCCCTTTCTGATCTTCAAGCTGCGCGGGATCGAGCGTGAAAAATTCATCGCCTTGCTCTCGGAGGAGCCGCGGGAAAAAGGTCAACCCTCGCCCAAATCAAAAGCCCCGGAGACCATGGAGCCGGAACCGGCCCCGCCTGAGCCGGAACCAATCTCCGCCGAGCCATCTTCCTTCTGGGGCCAGAGGGAAAACCAGGATTGCAATTTGGGCGAGGTGATCATACCGGAGACCAGGGCTGCGCTGGCCAAAAGGCTGGGAAGCTTTCCCTTCTGGCGCGGCGAAGAAAATTTCATGACGGCCCTGGAAAAAATTTATCAGCGGGCCTCGGACGCGGGAATGGAAATCTTTCTGGGCGGAAGCATTTTCCCGGGCGAAGATTTTTGAAATCTAGTTTAAGCCGGTCCCGGCTTCCTGCAAATTGAATTTTCAATATTCAACTTGCATAAGCGCCTGCCTCGGGTCGAATGACCGACCCGGCTTCTACCAATAAAAAAACGGCCAGGATTTTAAGCCTGGCCGTTCTTTGCGAATCGGAATCTGCAGGCAGGATGCCTGCACCACAATTTTAAGATCAGTACATCGGCGGATGCGGGGGATGGCCGCCGCCCGGGAAGGCGGATTTTTCTTCCGGCTTTTCCGCGACCGCGCACTCGGTGGTGACCAGGAGTCCGGCCACGCTGGAGGCGTTCTGGAGCGCGCATCTGACCACTTTGGTCGGGTCAATGATCCCGGACTTGACCAGGTCCTCATATTCTATGGTCTGGGCATTGAATCCGAATCCGCCCTTATTATTCTTGATTTTGTCCACGGCAATAGACCCGTCCACGCCGGCATTCTGGGCAATCCAACGCGCCGGATCTTCCAGGGCTTTCTTCACAATATTGATCCCGAATTTCTCATCGTCGTCCTCGGGCTTGAGCGCATCCAGAACCGGCAGACAACGGATATAAGCCACGCCGCCTCCCGGAACGATTCCCTCTTCCACCGCGGCTTTGGTCGCATTGAGCGCATCCTCCACCCGGGCCTTCTTTTCCTTCATCTCGGTCTCGGTCGCGGCCCCGACTTTGATCACGGCCACTCCGCCGGCCAGTTTGGCCAGCCGTTCCTGGAGTTTCTCCCGGTCGTAATCCGAGGTGGTCTCGTCAATCTGGGCCCGAATCTGGTTCATCCTGCCCTTGATCTTGTCCTTGCTCCCGCCGCCCTCCACGATGGTGGTATTGTCCTTGTCAATCACCACCTTCTTGGCCCGGCCCAGGTTGGTGATCTTGATGTTCTCCAGCTTGGTGCCCAGGTCCTCGGTGAAAGCTTCTCCGCCGGTCAGAATCGCAATATCCTCAAGCATCGCCTTTCTCCGGTCTCCGAATCCCGGCGCCTTGACCGCGCAGGCTTGCAGGATTCCCTTGATCCGGTTCACCACCAAAGTGGCGAGCGCTTCTCCCTCCACATCCTCTGAGATAATCAGGAGCGGCTTTCCCATCCGGGCGATCTGCTCCAGGATCGGAAGCAGGTCTTTCATTGAGCTGATCTTTTTCTCGTGAAGCAGAAGATAAACATCCTCCAGCACGCACTCCATTTTCTCGGCATCGGTCACAAAATAAGGAGAGAGATAGCCGCGGTCAAACTGCATTCCCTCCACCACATCCAAACTGGTCTCCATCGCTTTGGCTTCCTCAACCGTGATCACGCCCTCTTTTCCCACCCGGTCCATGGCCTCGGCAATGATGTCTCCGATCTGCTTGTCATTGTTGGCGGAAACAATTCCCACCTGGGAAATCTCATCCTTGCCTTTGACCGGTTTGGACAGTTTTTTCAGCTCGTCCACCACTGCGGAAACCGCTATTTCAATTCCGCGCTTTAATCCCATCGGGTTCGCGCCCGCGGCCACCAGCCTCATCCCCTCCCGGCAAATGGCCTGGGCCAACACGGTTGCGGTAGTAGTTCCGTCTCCAGCCACATCGCTGGTTTTGCTCGCAACCTCCCGCACCATCTGGGCGCCCATATTTTCAAACTTGTCCGAGAGCTCTATCTCCTTGGCTACCGTCACCCCGTCCTTGGTCATCGTGGGCGAGCCGAAGGTTTTTTCAATCAGAACATTTCTTCCCCGCGGCCCGAGCGTAATCTTAACCGCATCGGCCAGAATGTTCACTCCCTTTAAAACCCTTGCCCTTGCTTCCTCACCGAACTTAAGCTCTTTTGCCGACATATTTATCCACCTCCTGTTTCTTTAATTTTTTTTATTCTTCAATTACCGCCAGAACTTCTTCTTCCCGCATAATCATATACTCGTCGCCGCCGATCTTGACCATCGCGCCCGCATACTTCTCAAAAAGGATCCGGTCCCCGGCTTTCACAGTCAGAGGCCGGACCGAACCGTCTTCCAGGATTTTGCCCTTACCCACCGCAACCACCTTGCCCTGGGCCGGCTTTTCCTTGGCCGTGTCCGGAATAATGATCCCTCCGGCTGTCTTTTCCTCCCCCTCAAGTTGCTTGACCAGAATCCGATCCTGTAGCGGTCTAATTTTTCCTGCCATTGATAGCTCCTCCTTTCCTAAACTTTTTCCATTGATTGCCAAATCTTGAGATTAAACGCTTATAAATATAATCCTGTTTTTCCTTTTGTCAATACCCCGGAGAAATCATCCGCATCAAACCGCAATCCTCTTCAAAATCAATTCTCAACCCTGGCTTCTAAATTCAAGGGATTCTCCCGAGATTTTCTCTATGATTCAATGGCTTAATAGAAATTTTTCAGATAGATCTTGAAATAGACCCGGCTGGTTCGTTTTTTCCAATCCACCCGCGAAACCTCCTCGCTGTCCCATCCGAAGATCTCGGTTGCGAATCTATATTCCATTTTCAATCTGGCGTCCGTGGCAACTGCCCGGTCAAATTCGCTGTGCCCGATTTCCACCCCTTGGGGATAGCGGTGCACCAGGCTCACAATCGCAAACGGCTCCTGGCTGAAAATGTAGTCCAGGTCCGTGGTGAGGGATGAGATTCCCGGCAGCCGTCCCAAATGCCGGTCCACCAGTCCCATAGTGTCAATGATCCGGTTATGGTCCGCGAAGTAGCCGATGTATCCGATGTCGCCGAGCGCAATCGTCTGGCTTTGCCAGACATATTTCTTGAGCCAGTCCGCGGTTGCCAGGTAAAATTTCCCCTGATTTTGATGCCAGGTTTGATCAAAGCTCCGGGCAAACTGAGAGCGAACCACGAAAAAGAGATTGGAAACCAAAACCAGACCAACGACCAGATAGATCAATCCCCGGTCTCGCTTTTCATTTTTCCCGCTCAGCCATTCTGATCCGAACAGGATTGCGCCGGCTCCAGAAAAGATTCCCAGGAGGGGAACCAAAAGCCTGCCCCCCGGCATCCAGTCGCCCCCGGCGAAGAAAACCAGGATCAGATAGATCAAGCCAAACGCCAGGGCGATTTTGATGGATAAGGAAATTTGTTTGGCCCAGACGATTCCCGCCACAATGATCAAGGCGAGAAGCGCGATCCCGGGATTGGCGGAGAAAAAATTGCCCAGATAAATCCCGCCTTCTCTCAGGCCCGCGATCCCTAATCCGGTTTTGGCGTAAAAGGTGTTCGGGAAAAGACTGCGGTAATAAATTGCCCGCCAGAGAAAATAAGCCGAATAAGGCAGAATAAACCAGAGCCAGAGCAGAACGGTCCTTCTCCTCTGCAAAGGCTCTTTGCTATGCCGGAAAAATTGCGCCAGGGCGATGACCAAAAAAAGCAGAATCCCGTCCGGCCGGGTCAGGGCAAAGAGCAAGGCCAGGATCATTGCCGGCAATTTCCGCTCCCGGCTCAGCGCGTAAATCGCGGAAATCAAGAGCAGGCTGAAGAGCGGGGTTTCCAATCCCTCCACCTGCCAGATGGCGAAATAGAGATTGGTGGCCAGGAAGGAAACCGAGATCAAAGCCAGCCATTTATTTTCGGTCTCTCTTCTCACCCAGAGGAAAAGCAAAACCGAGCCGGCCAGGGAGAAGATCACTCCGAGAAACTGGGCAATGAACCTTGGGCTCAAGCCGATTTTGAGCCCGAGGGCAAGCAGGATCACCCATAAAAAATTGGAATATCCCTCTACCCGCTCCAATCCCTCTCCCCGGTTATAGACCAGGCCGAAGCCTTCAGCGAGGTTGCGGGCATACCGGGCTGAGATATAAGCATCATCCACCAGGTCCCGGCATTGAAAAATGGTCAGGAGCAATTGAAAGGCAAAAGCCGAGATGAACAAATAGAAGAATAAGTCCCGATTTTTTAACAGCGCCGGAATTTTATTCTTCCGGAGAATCAACCTTAAAGGCCGGCGCGGCATCAATAATTTTCCAGGAAATATTTGATGGTCCGGACCAGGCGCTCCAGCTTGATCGGCTTGCTCACATAATCATCGCAACCAGATTCAAACGCCTTCCGGATTTCCTTCTGAGGCGCCTCCCGGCTGATAAAGATGATGGGAAGGTCCCTCAGAAACTGGTTCCCCTTCATCAGCCGGCAGAATTCAAAACCATCCAGCCAGTTCAAGCCCGGATTCATCAGCACCAGATCAAAACTATGGCTCTCAATGATCTTCGCCAGGCTCTCCAGATCCCCGCCAAACAGCGCCTGATACCCCTTCTTCTCCAGCGCCTTGCTGAACGGTTCTTTCATCTCTTCATCATCATCTATCACCAGAACCGCCTTGACCTGCCGGGTTTTCCGGAGCTTCCGATACTCAGTCAGGTCGATCACCTTTTCGCTTAAGAAACGCTCTTTCCTGAGCCGTTGAATCTGATAGCTCAAACTCCGGGCTGAAAGAATCAGCTCGCTGATCTTGAGATTAGCCTGCTCGTTTTCTTTTTTTGAGCCAGCCATTTCCTTGCCCAACCATAATTCTAACACCCCCGGCCCGGCAAATCAAGCTTTTTCCAAGCCAATCTTCCGAGTTTGAATCTGTAATCTACTCGGTCGGCTCCCAAACATATTTCCCGTTCCGGTCAAGGTATCCAATCTTTCCCTCAACCTCAATCCGGGCCAGACCATCTTTAAAATCCAGAACCTGATCAAATTGAGGCTGGATCGCCATATTTCCGGACCTGGTAATGAATCCAAATTTCTCCCCGGATTTTATTCTCGCCAGGCCGTCGGAAAAGGGAAAGACAAAATCAAACCGGGGCTCAATGGCTTTTCTGCCGGTTTTGCCATAGTCCGGATCAATAAATCCCCATTTCTGTCCGATCCGCACCCGCGCCAATCCTTCCGAGAATTCACCGGCTTGATCAAACTCCAGCATAATCGCCATCTTCCCGGTTTTGCCATATCCGGAATCAAGGTATCCCCACTTCTCCCTCATCCTCACCGGCGCCAGCCCCTGGCCAAAAGCGCCGCAGTCATCAAACATCGGGCTGATCAAAGGCTGGCCGTTTTTGTCAATATATCCGCATTTCTTCTCTCCGATTTTACGGACTTTTGCCAGTCCCTCGGAAAATCTCCCGCATTCCTCAAAATTGCCCTTGAATTTCAAAACCCCGTTTTGATCCAGAAAGGCGCATAATCCTTTAAACTCCACCGCGGCCATCCCGTCGGAAAACGGAAAAATTTTGTCCCATTGCATTGCGCTGATCACCATTCTGCCGGTTGGATCAATATATCCGAGTTCCCCGGCCTTTTTGATCTCGGCCCGGCCTTCAGAGAAGGACCCGGCTGAATCAAACTGCGCGTAAATTACGATCTTTCCCTTTTGGTCAACATATCCATACTTCCCGCGAATTTTGACCTTTGCCAGCCCTTCTGAAAAATCATCCGCCTCGTCAAAAATCGGCTCAATCGCCATCTTCCCCTTCCGATCAATAAATCCCCATTTCCCGCTCTGCTTGACCGGGAAAAGAGCGGTTGCCTCTTTGCCCTTTGCCGGAAGGGTAAAAATCACCAGCAAAATGATTGAAAGGCTAATGAATCTTTGTTCCATTAAACGCTCCTGTCCGGGACATACCACCAGGTCCGTAATCAAGAAAATATTTTAATGGAAAAAATATTTGCGCTCGTTAAAGTCCAAGGTCCAGGAGTAATTCTTGATGAAACCGTGGCTGATGAAGCCGTCTATTCTCACTCCTCCCAGGTCGCCCATCAGCGTGAGACCGGGGCGCTCAAGGGTGATGATACAGTCATCCTGTTCCAAAGGCCCCAGCGAGAGGGATCCCTCAAAATGTTGTTTCTCACGGTTGGAAACCGGAGCGCCGCTCCATTTTATATATTTTTCTTTGGGAGCGATGAACGCGGCCTGCCTGAGCCTGAGCTTTTTGTCCCAGCGGAAATCCACCAGGCCGGTATCAACCACGAAATTGAGGTTTTGATCGCGGCCCACGCCGCCTTTGGCAAACATCAGGTGCACTCCCCACAAGTAGAAAGGGAACTCCACCGTGTCTTGCGGCAACATCTCAAGATGTTTCCTCCTCAGCTCCGGATTGTTCCGGGGCGAGAGGATGAGCCTCTTGGCCGGGTAGTCCATCGTGGTCAGGAACTGCTCAAACACGCTGGCGCCGAAGATGGCGTAATTTATCGGCAGATCCAGCGTGGGGATTATGGTCACCGGCACATTCTCCAGAAGGGCGTCCCCGAGATGAAAGGTCCTGGCAATCCCGGAGCACATTTCATAGTTAGAGCGGTATCCCTTGCCGGTATTGAAAAATACCGGGGAACACCGTAAAGCTTCAATCCCCAATTTCTTTGCCTGCTTGGGCCCCATATAGAGAAATGACCCGCCGGTGTCCAGGTGGACGGTTATTTTTTGATCGTTGATTTCAGCCGGGAAGGGAGGAAAATAATTTGCCGATATCTCCCGGGCAAATGGAATTATGGTAACCCGGTCAAGGGAAACCTTGAGCGGATGATCGGCCGTCACCAAAATGAAATCCAGAAGCGCATCATCAATATTTTCAGGGGAGCCGGTTATTTTATGCTCTTGGGCAAATCGGCCGGCCTCCGCGTACCGGCCCAGATGAAAATATGCCATTGCGACCGGTTCGTTGAGTTCATCAGAGCGCGGGTAGGACGGGGAAATTTCCTGATCGTAGCTGAGCGCTGCTTCGTATTTGCCTTGAACAAACGCGCAGAGCAGGAGAAGATGCCGGCCCTCATCCGTTCTCGGCTGAGCCCCGGCAAGCCGCTCCGCTTCCGCGATTTCGCCGTTCCGCCAGGCTGACCAGGCCGCTTTAAGACCTGGATCGGCATCCCTCTCAAGGGTCCAGCCGTTTCCGCCAATGCCTATCATTACTCCAAGAAGGCCAATAATGATCATCCGATGAATCAACTTGCTTTCCTTCCCTGCCAACCCGGCAAATACCTTCATCTATCCTTCCGTTCCTTCTTTGTTCGCTGTCTTATGCTATCCCCTCAAACGGATTTGGGCAACCGGCCCTTAAGTTTTAGGTCAACGGAGCATTGCCCTTCCGGGCCTTTTTCTAAATCATGGAATACTGATCCAATTGAAGAAGGGACTGGATGTTGGGGTCAAAAACCGCAGGCTGGAACCCTGCGCCGCAATTAGGCCGGAGAAGGGACAAAGGGCAAGGTTGACATCAGCGGATAATATGGCAAGCTCAGGGATTATGAAAAAAACTTTGGCGATATTTGCGGGAATAACTTTGGGGCTGACTCTTTCGGCCTCGGGTCAGGAGAAGAAATCCGATGCCAATAATTTTTTTGAGGCCTTGCTCAAACCAAAGAATTTTCAGAAGGTGGACGGGATGAAAGTATTGAAACTGAAAAACGGGACGCGGGCGGTGATTGAAGAGAACCATTCGGCGCCGGTGGTCGCGGTTCAAATCTGGATCAAGGCCGGGAGCGCGGATGAGACGGATGATCTGGCCGGAGCGGCCCATTTAATTGAGCATATGATTTTCAAAGGCAGCGAGAAATTCGGGGTCGGGGAGATGGCGCGCCAGGTGGAATCGCGGGGCGGAGAGATCAACGCCTACACCACCAACGATTACACGGTCTATCATATCACCATCTCCAGCCGGTTCCTGGAGTTGGCGATGGATTTGCTCTCGGACTCGGTTCTTCATCCGAAATTTGACCCGGAAGAACTTTACAACGAGCGGGAAGTGGTCCTGGAGGAGATCCGAAGGCAGGGGGATAATCCTGGAATCCGGGTTTATCATCAATTGATCGCGCTTGCCTATCAGGTCTATCCGTACCGAAGGCCGGTGATCGGATTTCAGAAAACCGTGGGCCAGTTTGAGCAGGAGCATCTGCTCAGATTTTTCAATTGCTATTATGACCCGAACAATATCATTGTGGTTCTGGCGGGAGACCTTGACGAGAAGAGCGCGGTGTCTTTCTTGAACAAATATTTTGGAAAGGAAAAAGAGAAAGCCGCGGAGTGCCCGAAGCCTTCGGCCCGGTCGGTTCTGGAGCCGGAAGCCACTGAGCTTAAGATCAGCCTGAGTCCGGACAAGCTGGAGCGCGCCTATGTGAATCTGGCCTGGAAAATTCCCCGGTTCGGTGATCCGGATATGGCCGGACTGGATCTGCTCGCGATCATTCTCGGGCAGGGAGAAAGCAGCCGGCTGACCGAGAGCATCCGCGATCAGAAAAAATTGGTGGACCAGATCTGGGCTTATTCGGATACCCCGGTCGGGCCCGGGGTTCTGTTGATCGGGATGACGCTGGATTCGGGAAAACTGCTTTTGGCGGGCGAGGAAATTATTCATCAGATCAACCGGATCAAGGAATACGGGGTTTTTGACTGGGAGCTGGAACGGGCCAAGCGCCAGCTGGAAAGCGACTCCATTTTCACGCGCGAAACCATGGCCGGGAGAGCCCGCCGGATCGGATACTTCGCTTACCTCGCTCAAAACCCGGCTTATGAGAAAATTTATCTGGACCAGATGATAAAAGTGGATTCCAAAGAAATTCAACGATTGGCCCGGAAATACCTTTCCCCTTCCCGGCTTACGCTCGCCGGTCTGATTCCGGAAAAAGAATTCAAACCCGAGCTGGAGCCCCAGTTGCTGAAAGCGATTCAGAGCCAGGACGCGAAAAAGCCGGAGCCGGCCGTGGCCGAAAAACCGCCCGGGATTTCCTCGGCCCGGCTCTGGCCGATTCCGGGCACGGGAGCAAAAACCAGCCCGGTTTCCGAGCCGAAGAGATATGTGCTCAAAAACGGGGTCCGGCTTTTGGTCCGCGAGAATCATTATGTGCCGCTGGTCTCGGTTCGGGCCGGCTTTCCCGGCGGAGTCAGATTTGAAGACCCGGCCAATAACGGCATCTTCAATTTCATCGCCGAGATGCTCACGGAAGGAACCAAAAATTTAGGCGCCATTGAGATTCATCGCCGGATAGAATCCCTGGCCGGGGCCATCTCCGGTTTTGCCGGAAAGAACAGCTTCGGCGCGTCAATGACCATTCCCAGCCCTAATTTTGACCAGGGATTCAGTCTCTTCAGCGACCTGATCCTGAATCCCGGCTTCCCGCAAGGAGATGTCAATCGGATCAAAATGTTAATCCTGGCCGGCTTGAAAAGAGAGCAGGATCAACCGAGGATTATGGTCCGGAACCTGTTTCTGGAAACTTTGTATGCACAGCATCCCTATCGGTTGAATCCGCTCGGCACCGAGGAAACGGTGAAGAAAATTTCCCGCGCATCGCTCCTGGAAACTTATCAGCGGTTTGCCCATCCGGAAAATCTGGTGATTGCCATTTCCGGAGATGTGGATGCCGAGAAAGTCAAGGCCCGGGTGGAGGAGCTGTTTGGAAACTGGCAGAGCGCGCCTGCTCAAATTTCTTTGCCCGGTCCCGAGCCGGAATTTGGCGAGCCGAGAATCAAGGAGACCGAAAGGAAAGCGGTCCAGACTCAGATTATGCTCGGCTGGCTGGGGACCACGGTGTCGGCGGCGGACCAGCCCGGGCTGGAGGTTTTGAGCGAGGTTCTGGGCGGGATGAGCGGGAGGCTGTTTATTGAGCTCCGGGAGAAAAGGAGTCTGGCTTATGAGGTGAGCGCCTATCATCTGGAAGGGATTGAGACCGGATACCTGGCCGGCTATATCGGCTGCGCGCCGGAGAAGAAAGAGGAAGCCGTTTCCGGGATGAGGCAGGAGTTTGAGAAGCTCAAGCAGGAGCGGATCAGCGAGGACGAGTTGGTCCGGGCCAAGAACAGTTTGATTGGAACCTATGAAATTGATCTTCAGAGTAATCTGAGCGTGGCCGGGCACCTGTTCTTTGATGAGCTGATGGGGTTGGGATTTGGCCACTGGCAGAAATATCAGGAGCGGATTGAACAGGTGAGCGCGGAGCAAATCCAGGAGCTGGCCAATAAATATATCAGTCCGGGATACGCCCTGGTGGTGCTCAATCCGAACTCAGCCGGCGATCAGGAAAAAAACCAACCGCAATCTGAATCCAGCCGGAAGAATCAATAATCTTGCCTGGAACACATCAACCAATTCCTCCAACTCCTCCAATGCCGTCTCCGCTCTAGTATTTTGACCGCCTCAATATGACGGTTTAATTTCTATAACTGTTTTCATAACCCGAATCGTAGCGGCGTGATTTATCACGCCCTTATTTCAGGGCGCAATAAATTGCGCCCCTACAAAACCGACAAAATAATGCGGTCAAAATACTAGTGTCGTGTCCCAGAAATATTTTAACTATTGTGGTGCAGGCGTCCCGCCTGCAACCTTTGATATTGCCGGCCAGAGGCCCGCACCACAAATGAAACTTATTTACGGGACACGACACTAGCTGGCAAAACCGTCAAGTCATAAGTTTAGACCTGACCCCGCCGGGATTGACTAAAGCCCGGGTTTAAGCTAGCTTAAAAATAATGATGCCGGCAAAGTATTTCATGATCAATTTCGGCTGTCAGATGAATGTCCGGGACTGCGATAGAATGGAAGGGATTCTGCGGGAAAGAAAGATCCAGCCCGGCGCCAGCATTGAAGACGCGGACCTGATCCTGATCAATACCTGCACGGTGCGGGAAAAGCCGGAGCGAAAGGCCTTAAGTCTTTTGGGAAGGCTCTGCCGGATGAAAAGAAACCGGCCGCAATTGCTGATCGGCGTCTGCGGCTGCGTTTCCCAGCAGTATCAGGAGAAATTGCTGGAGCGTTTTCCGGGCCTGAACTTTGTGCTCGGCACCAATCAGGTGGCGCGGCTGGGCGAAGCGCTGGATCAGGTTCTCCTGGGCGAACGGGTTTCCCGAACCGAATGGGTAAACCCCGCGGAGCCGGATCTGCTTTTCCGAATCTCCCGGCATCAGCCGATCAGCGGGGTGAGCAAATTTGTCACGATTATGGAGGGCTGTGATAATTTCTGCGCCTATTGCGTGGTGCCTTATGTGCGCGGTCCGGAGATCAGCCGGAACCCGGCCGAGATTCTCTCGGAAATCCAGGGGCTGGCTGAGCAGGGAGTCAAGGAAGTTGTTCTGCTGGGACAGAATGTTAATTCCTATGGCAAGAAAAACAGCGGCGGCGTGGATTTCCCAGGCTTGCTCAAGATGGCGGCAAAGGTTCCGGGCCTGGAAAGAATCCGCTTCACCACCAATCATCCCAAAGGCCTCTCCGATCAATTGATTGAAGTGATGGCGATAGAAAATAAAATTTGCGAGCAGATTCACCTTCCCCTTCAGGCCGGCTCGGATCAGATCCTGAAATTGATGGCCAGGGGCTATACCGGCGAGCAATATCTCCAACTGGTTTCCAAACTCCGCTCCGCAATGCCGGAAATCGGAATCGGCACCGACCTGATCGCGGGCTTTCCGGGCGAGACCGAAGCGGATTTTCAAAAAACCCTGGAGCTGGTTCAGGAGATTGGATTTGAGGAAGCCTTTACTTTTCGCTATTGCTCTCGTCCTATGACCCGGGCGGCCGACTATCCGGATCCGGTGCCGGAGGAGTTCAAATTGAGGAGGCTTTATCAGTTGGAGTCAATCGTCAGCCGGATTACCGAAGCCAAGAATCAGGCGGAGGTGGGGAAAATCAAGGAGATTCTGGTGGAGGGAGCGAGCAAGACCGATCCCGGGCGGTTGACCGGGAGAACCCGGGAGGGTAGATTGGTTCATATTCCGGGAAAGGATGGCGGGAGCTTGAAGGGAACCCTGGTTTCAGTCAAAATAGAAAAAGGACTGAAGCATTCTTTGCTGGGAGAAGTGATTGAGCCAAAGGCGCGCGGAATAAACGGGCAAGGAGAAAAGCAATGTTTATTGAGATGAAGGTCAGCGGGATTATCCTGGATCCGGTCAGCAATGTCCCGATCGTAATCCTCAAGGATGGCGAGGGAAAACATACCCTGCCGATCTGGATTGGTTTGCTGGAAGCGAGTGCGATTGCCATGGAGCTGGAGAAAATCAAAGTGCATCGGCCGCTCACCCACGATCTCTTAAAGAACCTTCTGGAGCAACTCAAAATCACGGTGGTCAAAATTGAAATCACGGATTTAAGGGAAAACACCTATTATGCCTTGATTCATCTTCAGACCCGGGAGGCGGTGATGTCCCTTGACTCCCGGCCGAGCGATGCGATTGCCCTGGCGCTCCGGGTGGCCGCGCCGATCTTTGTGGCCAAGGCGGTTCTGGACAAATCCCAGCATCTGGAGACCAAGGAGAGCGAATTCAGTCAGGAAAACAAAGATAAATGGAGCGAGATTCTGGAGGGCCTGGACCCGGATGATTTTGGAAAATATAAAATGTGAGTGTGGAGAAAGCGGTTGCCCAAAGCCAGCGGTAAATTCTGGATCAGCTTTTTCGTCTGGATTTTTCTGATCGGGTTTCTCAGCTTAACTCCCAAAACCGGCATCCCCCTGGAAAAAGGACGGGACAAAGCTCTTCATTTTATCTTTTATCTTCCCTTTGGGATTTTCGGATATTATCATCCGCGCCGGGGTTTTCGGCCGGTGCTGTTAGCTTCTTTGTTCGGAGTGAATCTGGGATTATTGCTGGAGCTCGCTCAGAGGCGGATTCCGGGCAGGGTCTGCGATGGATGGGATTTATTGGCGGACGCTTTCGGGGTTCTGTCCGGATTGATCTTTTTCGGCATCCGGGTCGGGTTGAGAAAAAGGAGGGCGGAATGGGAAGAGAGAAAAAGGTTGGCCGGCGCACCCGCAAAATCTTAGAGGATCTGGCCGAGCGGATCATTCCTTCGGGAGGCCCCGACTATCCGGGTTCGCATGACATCGCTTTAGTGGACCGCTTGCTGGAGAGGATGTCCATTTTTCCGCTGGTGATTTTTGGTCTGAAAATCTTTGCCTGGACCTGGGAGCTGGCTCCGCTCTGGTTTTTCAAGTTCCGATTATTCACCTGGATGAGTCCGGAGCGGCAGACCGAATTTCTGGAAAGCTGGGAGAAGAGCAGGATGATGCTGAGAAGATGGGCGATTCTCCTGTCCAAGGCGGTTTTTATGGCCGGGTTTTATCATCAACCTCTGGTCTGGGAGAAGATCGGATACCAGCCGGGAAAATGTTTTCGGGAAGTTAAAGCGGGGGGAAGGCAGTGAGTCCGGGAAAGATTTTTGAAGGAGAGGAAATTTCCGGCGAGTTGAAGGAAAGCGCGGAAGTATGCGTGATTGGATCGGGCGCTGGAGGCGCCGTGATCGCCAAGGAGCTGGCTGAGTCCGGTCATAGCGTGGTGTTATTGGAAGAAGGTTCCCGCTGGACCAGGGACAATTATCCCCAAGATCCGGTGGAGGTATTTCGGAAGATGTATCGCGATAATGGCGGAACCGTTGCCCTGGGCCGGCCTCCGATTATCATGCCGATTGGCAAAGCCCTGGGCGGATCCACCAAGATCAATTCCGGGACCTGCTTACGCACTCCGGACAAGGTGCTCCGGCGCTGGAGAAGGGAGTTCGGGATTGAAGGTGTTGAGCCGCCGCAGATGCTGCCCTATTTTGAGCGGGTGGAAAAAATGGTCAGCGCCACTCCGGTGAAAAGCGCGGTGATGGGCCGGAATAATGAAATTTTCCTGGAAGGCGCGAAAAAGCTGGGATACTCCAGCGGACCTTTGATCCGGAACGCGGATGAAAACTGCCGCGGCTGCGGCATTTGCACTTTAGGCTGTCCCACCGACGGAAAAAGATCCACGGATCTGAATTATGTGCCCAAGGCGGTGGAGTTTGGCGCCAGGGTTTATTGCAATGCCCGGGCGGAGAAAATTCTGGTCAAGGACCAGCAGGCGGTGGGAGTGGAAGGTTCCATCCTGGATCGCGAGAGCGGAAAGCGAAAGAATCAATTCAGCGTTAAATGCAAAATCCTGGTGCTGGGCGCCGGCGCGATTCACACACCGCTTCTGCTGAAGCGGAACCGGATTGCTGATTCCAGCGGAGAGGTAGGGAGGAATTTACGGATTCATCCCGGGATCCGGGTCTCGGCCTTATTTGACCAGGAGATCAATGGTTATCTGGGCGTGCCCCAGGCCGCGTATGTGGATGAATTCGCGGCTGAGGGGATTATGATGGAAGGGGTGTTTGTGATCCCGCTCTTGACTGCGGCCAACCTGCCCTATCTGGGAGAAAAGAACAAGGAGTTGATGTTCCGCTACCGCAACCTTGCCTCGTTCGGGGCGATGATTATGGACGAGACCCGGGGAGTGGTCTATCAAGGTCCGCGGGGTTTGCCTCTGATTCGCTACCAACTTTCCGGTGATGATGTCAAGAAGGCGAGCCGGGCCATTGCCTATGCCGCGGAAATCTGGCTCGCGGCCGGCGCCCAGAAGGTATATCCGGCGGTCTGCTGGATGCCGGAATTGACTTCCAGCAAAGAAGTCCGAATCCTGCTCCAACACGGGGTAAAACCGAGCGAGCTGGAAATGATGGCGTTTCATCCCATGGGCACCTGCCGGATGGGCGCGGAGCGAAGGATCTCGGTGGTGGACCCTTACGGCGAAACCTGGGATGTCAAGAACCTGTTTGTGGCCGACGCCAGCATCTTCCCCACCTGCCTGGGCGTGAACCCGATGGAATCTATTATGGCCTTTGCCAACCGCACCGCGGATTATATTCACAAGATGAAGCTCAGTTCTGATTCATCCTGAATCAGGCTTAATGATATTGGACTTCAAAGGCCCAGCCAGCGCGGGCGAAAGATTGACTTATCATATAAGAGAATGTACACTTGAAAAAATTTGAGGAGCAATGCGCAATGCACTTGCAACAAACGAAAAGAGGGAGTAGGGATACCGGTGGACCGCAATATTATTTTCATAAGCTATCCGAGCCGGTAAAGTTATATCTGAGGAAAAAAGGCGCGGTTCGGGTTGCCTTGGTCACCCCCTATGGAGCCACCAAATCTGATTATTTTGCAGTAAGCGCTGACCACAAATTAGACCGCGGGTTCAAGCCGGTAAAAGGGAGGGTGGGACATGATCGCATCCAGCAAGGAATCGCCGGCGAGAGTATCGGAGAATCAATTAGACTTTGGTATAATTTGGCTGAAGGCGATTTTGAAAGAATCGATGTTGACCTTGATATCAGAGATAATGTTTTCTATTTAACCCCGCTAAATATTAAATTTACCCGCCGGACGAGAAGAAAAGAGATTGAAAGGATTCATCAGCCACTTTCCCTTACGATGGACTACACCAGCCCCCTGTGGATTGAGCAGATAAAGTCGGCCGAAAAGAAACATCAAGGTATCATTGAATGGTGCATTGAAGAAATCTGCCGCATCGTTAAAGATCATAGCGGCGGGACCAGGGTTCCCCATATCCAAGAGCCGGATCTACTCCGCGCCTCCGGGCCCTTAAAGCATTTGGGAATGCAAATCGGCGCATATGTGGGAAAAGGTTATGATTGCCTTACCCAATTCAGGTTCTTAAGTTATCCGCCTTATGTGGTGCCCTTGGAAATCAAGAGAGACAGCGCCGGATTCAAGTATCAGCAGCAAAAATATGGCAAAGATGAGCTTTCCCGAGCAGTGGTTCTTTGCGCAACCCATGGGCACAAACAGATGCCCCCTCATATTGATGTGATTGAGCTGGAAGCAATATGTCAGCACGCGACTAAATTCTTGTGAGGCATAATTGAGCGGCTATCATAATAATATTGCGCCAATTGAAGCGCCGATTGAAGCAAATCGGCAGAGCGTCAAAAGGCATTTTGGAGTCCACCCTTATTTTACCCGACGGCCTCCCAATGTAGTGAGAAAATACATCCTTCACTATTCAAAAGAAAATGATACCGTCTTGGATCCATTCGGCGGATCCGGCGTAACCGCGGTTGAGGCTTTTCTTGAAAACCGGATCGGGATTCAAAATGATATTAACCCGCTGGCCAATTTCATTGCCCAAGGGATTGCCAGCCTCGCCAAAGGAAAATTGAGCGACTATCAAACGGCTTTGGTATCGCTTGAGCAAAATTGCCGAGAACGGATCGCGGAAGTTTTTTCGGCAAGCGAAAGCCGGCTCCGGGATCTGGAGAATTCAGTAAATTTGCCGGAAGATGTGCAATTACCTTCTAATTCCGATGTGCCAAGATATCGCGATCTGTTTTCGCCGCAACAACTTATTTCGCTGGCAATCCTGAAAGATGAAATTGATCAGATAAAGAATCAATATACCAGGGGGGGGATGCTGCTCGCTTGGTCCGCCAGCCTGGCCAAGCTGAACAAGACATTTTTATCGGCCGAGGGGAGAGCCAAATCCCGAGGCGGTTCCAGCATCTTCAGCATCTACCGATATAAAGTCGCAAAAGAACCGGTGGAGCTGCCGGTATGGATGATTTTTTATGAAAGGGCGCTAAATATTCTGGAGGCGAAGAAGGAGATTGAGCACGCAATTGAGTTGAAAAAAATGTCCCATCGCGGCTGGCAGGGAAAGTTTGAAATCTACGCTCAGGATGTGGAAGAATTGAGTTGCCATCTAAAGAATTCTGTTGATTATATTTTCACGGATCCGCCCTACGGGGGGAACATCTCGTATCTTGATTTATCAGTATTGTGGAATTCCTGGCTGGGGATTACGCCCGGACTTGAGGCCAGGAAAAAGGAGTTAATTGTGGGCGGAGAGTTGCGCCTCTCGGACGAGGTGTATATCAGAAGGTTAGGAGATTGCATTAGAGCTTGCGTGCGAATGCTGGGAAAAAAACGGTGGCTGTCGGTGGTTTTTCAGCATTGGAATATAGCTTACTTCAAGGCCATTTTAGCGGCATGCTCAGAAGAAGGCGCTCAGCTAAGAGCCGCGATTCCGCAAGTCGGCTATCCCATCTGGTCAATGCATAAAAAGAAGAATAAGCAATCGGTTCTCGCCGGGGAACTGATTTTAACTTTTTATAACTCCGGCAAATCATCAAAGCCCATTACCAGCAGAACATTCAATGTTTCCAAGTCGGTGAAAAATTTTCTCTCCAGCTATAAATCTGACAAGCTCTATGGCGAGTATTTATTTAACCGACTGGTAATCGAGGCTTGGAATAATTCGGCAATTGACTCTCTAAATATTACTCCAGATGAATTGATCAATCATCTGGAAAAGTTGGGATGGCGCTATGATGAGCGTAACCACTACTGGGTAAAGGAGCAGAGCGCTGACTTTGCGCTTTTCAGATGAGGCTGATGCCTGCCGATTAAAGTGTGCCCTGAGCCGTACTTGAGTTGATAGTATCTCCCTGGGAAAAGGGGACGGTCCCTATTTTTGTGAGAATCAGAATCTGTGATAAAATCATTTCCCAAATGGGCATCTCCCGAAAAAAAATCAAGCAGGCCAAAAAGCTTTATCCGCAAAAGTCCATTGAGGAAATCGCGTCCCTGCTGGAGATCCCCCGCCGGGATCTGGCTGAGGCGCTTCGGCAGGAAGGCTTTAAAATCGCCCAAGCCGAGCCCGTGCCGCGGTTTCCCGCCGGTAAAATCCGCTGGCCGGTTCTGGTCCTGCTCGGCATCTGCGTTCTCCTGGTTTACGCCAACAGCTATCAGAATGTTTTCCATTATGACGATTTTCATTCCCTGACCGAGAACATTCATATCCGCAAGCTGGCTAATATCCCGAAATTTTTCAGCGATCCCCAGACCTTCAGCAGTAAGATCAGCGTGAAAATGGTCCGGCCGGTTCTGCTCACCACCTTTGCCCTGAATTACGCCTGGACTGAATACAAACCCTGGAGCTGGATTTTAGTCAACATCCTGATCCATCTCTTTAATGTCCTGTTCGTTTATCTGTTTCTGGTTCATCTCTTCGGCAGACAAAAATTCGCCGCGATCACCGCCCTGCTCTTTGCCCTGCACCCGGTTAATACGGAAACCGTGAATTATATCAACTGCCGGAGCTCGCTTCTGGTCTCAACCTTTATGCTCATCTCCCTTTATGGATTTGCGCGCAGTATTTACGATAAAAATTGGCCCTGGCAGGCGGTCTCCATCGCCAGCTTCGGACTCGGAATGCTGGTCAAGGAAGAAGCCATCGTGGTCCTCGCTCTGGCTTTGGTATTGGATGTCCTGTTCTTATGGCCCCAGACCCGGGGCAATCTCTTCAACCGGATTCTCTTCCATTACCTCCCTTTTCTGGCGGTGATCGGCATTTATTTTTACTATCGCCATTCGGTGCTGGAATTCTGGCTCCAGGATTCCCAGCCGCGCCTCTTGCTGGTCAACCTTCTGACCCAGACCCGATGCCTGGTTCATTATTTAAATCTGCTGTTCTTGCCCATTCATCAAAATACCAGCTACGAGAACATTGAATATACCCGGCTGATCCAGGACAAAATCCTGCTGGCCGGAATCTATCTTGCCTTCTGGCTCGGCCTGGCCTTCTATTTCTGGAAAAAATTCCCGGTCCTGATTTTCTTTGTGCTCGTCTTTTATATCACCCTGGCTCCGACCACCATCATTCCCCTTAACGCCATAATGAACGAGCACCGGCTTTATCTTCCTTCCCTGGGCCTGGCTTTGCTCCTGGCCGCCGGCGCGGAAAGCCTGGAAACCAGATTATCCGGCTGGAAAAAAGATTTAGTCAGCCTCGGTTTGGTTTTCCTTTTTTTATCTTTCAGCGGGTTATCCGCCAATCGGAATCGGACCTGGATCTCGGATATGATGTTATGGCGGGATGCGATCAAGAAGTCTCCCGCCAAGGCTCAGGTAATCAGCGATCTGGGAAATGCCTATTTCCGGCGCGAACCCGCGGATTTAAACCGGGCCGAGCAATTATATCTCTGGGCGATCCGGGCCGATACCGGCTATTTCAAGGCTTATCATAATCTTGCCATTATTAATTTCCGGCACGGAGACGAGATGTCTCTGGAGAAAAACTCGGCCCGAGCTGAACAATATTACCGAGAGGCGATTAAATATTTCCAGCAAGCGATTGAGATTTTTCCAGCCAATCCGGATTCCTGGAACGATATGGGCACGACTCATTACAAGCTCAAGGAATATGACCAGGCGGAAAAATGCTATCGCCAGGCGCTTCAGATCAACCCGCTCGGTTACAAGACCTATTTTAACCTGGCCAACGATTATCTTGACCAGAAACGCATTCCCGAATCCGAGGAGGCGCTGAAAGCCGGGATCAAAATTTACGATAAAGATCCGCAACTCTGGTTTATGCTCTCACATCTCCAGGCGCTCCAGGGAAAATACCAGGAGGCGCTTGAGAGTCTGGAACACGCCCGGTCCCTTGCTCCTTCGGATCCCACGATCCAGAAATTTTATAACCAGCTCTATGATTATATCCAGCAACTCAAATCTAATCCGCAACCTCCTCCGTAATGAAAAATTTCAGGTTAGTCATCATTCCGGCGCTCACGCTCTTCATCGGAATCCTGCACCTGCTCCCCCGCAAGGCGGGGCTCCCGGATTGCTTCGGATTTGACCAGCTCAGATACCTTTCCGAAACTTTTACCTGGCTCTGGATTCTGGCTTTTCTGGCTCTGGCGATTTCCTTCAGCCTGGCGCCGCTGGATAAAATTCCGGGAAGATTGAATTCAAAAATCTTTTTGCTCGCGCCGGCCCTGCTCTGGCCGGCTCTGCTCTTTTTCCTGCATACCTCCGCGCCTTTGCTCGGGGACGGTCTGGATCGGATTTATAGCCTGCATTCCGGACTTCTGCCCACGCTCAGGAATCAGCCGGCTCCTTTGGATCTGATCCTGCATTGGCTCTTATTTTCTGCCCTCAAAAGCCGGACCCATTCTGATTTCCTGACTTACAACCTTCTCTCTTATGGCGCCGGAATCTTTTATCTGGCGATGATTTTAATTTCCGGCAGAAAACTTTTCTCCGACAAATCGGACCGGATTTTCTGGCTGCTCATCCTGCTCAGCCAGGGATATATTCAGCTCTTCGCCGGATACGCCGAGAATTATTCCTTCCTCCCCGGCTTGTTTTTATCCTGGATCCTCGGGGCCAAGGAGACCGAACGCGGCAAAACCTGGCCGATCCTGGTGAGCCAGAGTCTGCTGATCCTGTTCCATTTTTTCTGCATCCTGCTTTTGCCCGCCACCATCTATTTGCTCCTGGCCCGGTCTGAAAAAAAGAGCCGGGTTTCAGCGACCGGCCTGACCCTGGCCGGATTGTTATTCTCCGGCCTGGCTTTGTTTCTGGTCTGGAGATATTACCGCGGGATCGCGATCTTTCTGGCGCCCGGGAAAATTTTTTCTCCGAATCATCTCCTGGACTTTTTTAATCATCAAATTCTGGCTTCCCCCGCCTTGTTGCTTTTAGTTCTGGGCTTTGCGATCAAAAATGGAAAGCTGGCATTAACCAAGCCGGAACGGACCGGGCTTTTGGGCATCCTGATCCTGCTGATCTTTTTCTTCGTTCTCAGACCGGTGATCGGAGCAATGAGAGATTGGGATTTATTCGCGATCCCGGCAATGCTTTATACCCCTGCCCTTCTGGTCTATCTCTTTCCCAGACTCAAGCCCGAGCGAAATTTCTTGGCCCGATTCGGGATTCTGGTGTTTTTAGTTTCCAGCTTCCATACCGGCGCCTGGCTTTGGGTTAATCACTCGGAAAAAATTATGATCACCCGAATCCAGTTTCATCTGGACGAGAACCAGGAACCGGAGAGATGGGCGAGCGCTTACGGGTATATGACGGTGGGGAAATATTATCTGGCCACGGCCCGCCTGGAAGAATCCCGACGGGCCCTGGAAAAATCAGTTCAGATTCATCCTTCCTATTCTCAGAACCGGCTCGCGCTCGGAATTCAACTCTGGGCTCTGGGCAAGTACCTGGAAGCGATTTTTCAGGTTGAGCAGGCGCATGAGATCAACCCGACCAATCCCGGAATCAAGAAAACTCTTTCGCGCTTTTATCTGGAATACGCGCAAACACTGAGCGCGCAAAATAAAAAGGCCGAGGCGGAAAAATATCTTCAAAAACTTTCGGAACTGGATTCCGAATCTTTGAACCAAAAATGAAGAACCGGCTTTTAATAACTCTTCTCATCATCAGCGGCTTAAGCTGTAAACCGGAGACCAGGAATCCCGGGGACCGGCTCCGCTACAATCTAATGACCGAGCCGCCCTCGCTGGACTGGAGCATCACCACGGACAATGCCTCCATAGAAGTCCTGGACAACCTGATGGAGGGGCTCACGCGCTATGATGAAAATCTCAGGCCCCTGCCGGCGCTGGCCGCGCGCTGGGAAATCCTGGAGGGGGGCCGGAAATATATTTTTCATCTCCGACCGGATGCGAAATGGTCGGATGGAAAGCCGGTTCGGGCGCAGGAATTCGTTTATTCCTGGCAAAGGCTGATTAAACCCGAGACCGCGGCGGAATATGCCTATTTTATCTACCCGGTCAGGAACGCGCGCGAGATCAATTCCGGCCAGATCCGGGATGTGACCCAACTGGGGATCAAGGCTCTTGACGACCGCACCCTGGAGGTGGAACTGGTTCAGCCCCTGGTATATTTCCCGGTGATCACCACTTTTATAGTGACCTTTCCTCAGCGGAAAGACCTGGTGGAACAATATCCGGATTCCTGGACCGAGCCGGAGCATCTTCTTACCACCGGTCCGTTTATCCTGACCAAATGGCACCACGAATACAAACTGGAGGCTGAGCCGAATCCATATTACTACGGCGAAAAACCCCGGATCAAAAAATTGATCTTCTATATGCTGAACGAGCGCACCACCGAGCTGACCCTTTATGACACCGGCGATCTGGATATCTGCCAGATGCCTCCGGCCGCGATCCCGACTTACCGAAACTCGCCCGAGTATCATCACCAGCCGATTCTGGGAACCTATTACCTCGGATTCAATGTTGAAAAACCGCCGGTGAATAATCCGCTGGTGCGCCGCGCTTTGGCAATGTCCATTGACCGGTCCAAATTCCCGGAAATCCTCAAGGGCGACCAGGTCCCGGCATCCAGCTTTATTCCGCCCGGCCTGATCGGACATAATCCCAAACTCGGGTTTGAGTTCAATCCCGAGCAAGCCAAAAAATTGCTTGCCCAGGCCGGGTACCCGGATCCGAAAACCTTGCCCCCCATCACCCTGATTTTCAACAACCAGGATGTCAACCAACTGATCTGCGAATACGCCCAGGCCCAGTGGCAAAACAACCTCGGCGTCACCGTCTATCTCCGGAATATGGAATGGAAAGTGTTTCTCAAGGAGCTGCAACTGGATCCGCCCGCGATCTGGAGGCTCGGCTGGTACGCGGATTTCCCCGACCCGGATAATTTCGCCACCATCTTCCTCTCCGAGGGCGGCAACAATCATACCCGCTTCCAAAGCAAGGAATATGACGACCTGGTCACCCGCGCTTCCTATGAGCCGGACCCGCAAACGCGGCAAGCGCTTTATGACCGGGCGCAGAAAATCATCCTGGAAGACGCCTGCATTTTTATCCCGCTTTATTTTTACTCGGTGAACTATCTGATCAAGCCTTACGCGTATAATCTGGATTTCAACGCCATGGGCCATCTTTATTTCAAAGACGCCCGGATTGATTTCAGGAGCAAATGAAATGACCCGGCTGATCTTGAGCCGAATTTTCTCCGGGCTGATCGTGGTCTGGGCCGTGGCCACCATCACCTTCTTCCTGATGCACTCGGTCCCGGGCGGACCCTTTGACTCGGAAAAGAAATTCCCGCCGGAAATCCTCCGAAACATCCAGGCCAAATATCACCTGGATCAGCCGGTTTGGAAGCAATACCTGTTTTATATGTTTGACCTGGCTCGGCTCAAGTTCGGCCCGAGTTTTAAATACCGGAACCGGCAGGTTGAGGACATTCTCGGCCAGACTTTCCCGGTCTCTATGTTTCTGGGCTTCTGGGCTTTGCTGATCGCGGTGAGCCTGGGGGTTTCCGCGGGAATCGTCTCCGCGCTCCGGCACAATCAGGCCTTTGACCGGATCAGCATTTTTCTCTCCACCCTGGGCATCTCGGTTCCCAGCTTCGTGCTCGCCACCCTGCTGATTTATTTATTCGGACACCGACTGAAAGTCCTGCCCCCGGCCCTGCTGGAGGACTGGACTCATTATCTACTCCCGGCTTTCTCTCTGGCCGCGGCGCCCTCTGCTTATCTTGCCCGGCTCTCGCGCAGTAGCCTGCTGGAGACCCTGTCAAAACCGTTTGTGCAATCCGTGCAGGCCAAGGGAGTTGACGGCGCAAGATTGATCTTTAAGCATCTGCTCAAGAATTCCCTCTCGCCGGTGGTCACCGTGCTCGGGCCTCTGGTGGCGATGCTGATCACCGGCTCGTTCGTGATCGAAAAAATCTTCTCCATTCCCGGAATGGGCAGATACTTCATCACCGCGGTCACCAACCGCGACTATCCCTTGATTATGGCCGTGACCATTGTCTATGCGGTTTTGATCGTAGTAATGAATTTCCTGGTGGACCTGACTTACTCGTTCCTGGATCCGAGGGTGAGGCTCAAATGAAAGCGCTCTGGTTTGACGGCAAGCGCTTGCGCCTGCGGGAGATGAAAATTCCCCGGCCGGCCAGGAAAGAAGTCTTGATCCAGATTCATTACGCCGGCATCTGCAACACCGACCTGGAAATTTTCCAAGGCTATCTGAAATTCACCGGCATTCCCGGACACGAGTTTGTCGGCAGAGTGATTGCCGGGCCGGCGCCATGGCTCGGAAAGCGAGTGACCGGCGGGATCAATCTGGCATGCGGCAAATGCGGATATTGCCGGGCCGGCCTGAACCGGCATTGCCCGAGCCGGACGGTGCTCGGCATCTCCGACAAAGACGGCGCCTTTGCCGAGTATCTCACTCTGCCGGCCGCCAATCTTCATCCGGTTCCCGATTCCATTCCCGACCTTGACGCGGTTTTTATTGAACCGCTGGCCGCGAGCCTGAGGATTCTGGACCAGCGCCAAATCAGGAAAAACCAATCGGTGATTTTATTGGGAGATGGCAAGCTGGCGCAATTGATCGCGCGCATCATCCGGCCGGAGACCAAAAATCTCCTGGTGATCGGAAGGCATCCGGAAAAACTCAGCCGGCTTTCCCGGCTCGGAATCAAGACGATGCTGGCGGATGAAATGGGAAAAATTGATCCGGGCAAAAAACCGGAGCTGGTGATTGAAGCAACCGGCGATCCCTCCGGATTGGAAATGGCTCTGGAGCTTTGCCAGCCAACCGGAACCATTGTTCTGAAAAGCACCTTCCATCAATCGCCTGAAATCAATTTGTCCAAGCTGGTGGTTGACGAGATTCATCTGCTCGGGTCCAGATGCGGAGATTTTACCAACGCCATCAAATACCTGACCCGGAAAAAAATTGACCCGACCGACTTGATCAGCGGAATTTATGAGCTGGAAAATTATCAGGGCGCTTTCCAAAAAGCCGGCTCTGGCAAATCGCTCAAGGTGATCCTTAAATGCCAACGGTAAAATCCAAAAGCCCGCTCGCGCTCGGCCTGAGCCGGCTCAGGAAGAACCGCTCGGCAATGGCGAGTCTCGGCTTCATCATCCTGATCACCCTGGCCGCAATTTTCGCCGAATGGATCGCGCCTTATGGTTATGAAATTCAGGATACCCGGCTGATGCTCTTCGGGCCGAGGTCTTCGCACTGGCTCGGAACCGACGAGTTGGGCCGGGACCTTTTGAGCCGGATTATCTACGGCGCCAGAATCTCGCTGGCCGTGGCATATTTCTCCACCCTCTTCTCCCTGATCCTGGGCACGGCTTACGGAGCCATCAGCGGATATGCGGGCGGAAAGCTGGACAATTTCCTGATGCGAATCGCGGACCTGGTCTATTCCTTCCCGGACCTGCTCCTGATCATCCTGATCAACGCCTCCATTGACCGGGAGGGATTGGCCAACACCTTCACCAATCTCGGCCTGCCCTGGCTGATCAAGCTGGTCAGCCCGGAAATCCTCTCCCTCCTGATCGCGCTCAGCCTGGTGAGCTGGGTCAATATCGCGAGATTGGTTCGCGGAGAAGTGCTCCGGATTCGGGAGGAAAAATTTGTGGAGGCCGCGGTCGCGCTCGGGGCCAAACCCGGCGCCATCCTCTTCAAGCATATCCTCCCCAACACGCTCGGGCCTTTGATCGTCACCCTGACCTTCCGGATTCCCGCGGTGATCCTGGCTGAGAGCACATTAAGCTTCATCGGCCTGGGCATCCAGCCTCCGCTCGCCTCGTGGGGAACGCTCGCCAATAGCGGCTTCGCTCATCTCCGCTTTCATCCTCATCTCATCCTCTTCCCCTCCCTTGTCATCTTCCTCACTATCCTCGCCTTCAACTTCCTCGGCGACGGCCTCCGAGACGCCTTTGCCCCGGGCCGGGGTAAATGATCGCCTCGCCCTGATTTGACAAGCCCGGGAGAAAAGTTTTAAGATATTTTCCCGGAGGTTTTTACGATGCTGATGAAATTTTATTCCAAGTTTCAGTTGTTTATTAAAGTTCTTCCCTACATCATCCTTTCCATTCTCATCCGCGAGCTGGCCGGCCGGTTTGACCTCTGGTTGTTTCAGGGCTTTCCGGATTTGCTGGGAATTCTGATGACCGGGGTGGTGTTGATCATCGGTTTTATGCTCGCCGGGGTTTTTGAGGATTACAAGGAAGCGGAGCAGATTCCCGGCTCCATTGCCGGGTCGTTCCTGGCGCTCCGGAATCACGGTTTGCTGGTCAGCCACCTGTCTCCGGAATATAACCCCAAGGCTTTAAATTCGGAGCTGAAAATAATTCTGCAATCCGTCCAGGAATGGTTATATGAACGGCTGGAGTGGAAGGTTCTGATCCGGCAGATTGAAAAGCTTTCGCCGGCGCTCGCTCAGTTATGCCGATCGGGAGGAGACGCGCAGGTTCTGGAGGGGGAGCGGAATAATCTGCTGAAATCCCTGACCCGGATCAAGACCATTAAAGACACGGAATTTGTCGCGGTCGGATATTCCATAATGTGGACCCTCTCAATCGCGGTGATGATTATGATTTCTCTGGTGAAAACCGAGGACCGGATCTTCGCCTATTCCTGCCAGATCGTCTATACCTTTCTGATTTTTATGATGATCCACCTGATCAAGGATATGGACGATCCCTTTGAATACGACGGCAAGGGCAGCGCCGATGTGGACATCGCCATTCTGGAGGAGGCCAAACAAATCCTTTCCTGCGATCCCAAGTGAATGGGGGTCAGGTCTTCACATTTCACATATGGGCACCAAAAGGGGTCAGATCTTGACTTGATACTTAACGGAATCGCGGCGCACGGACCGCGGTAAACGAAATATTCCCGGGTTGCTTCAAGCGGAAACCAAGCAACCGAGAAATTAAGAAACGATGCTGGTTAATCGGTTTTTTCCGGATATAATTCAAATGGCTTTTGAGGAAACCGATGAGTAATATTTAGCGGGAGCGATGGTTTGGGGAAAAAACGCTCAGATGCCAGCCAGGGGATGGGATCTATGATTTTGGCGCTGATCAGTTTTGCGGTTTTGGATGCGCTGGTATTGATCTGGGGCTTGAAGCTGCGGGGCTTTTGGCTCTGGCTGGTGATCATCGTTTTTTTACTCTTCCTCCTTCCCCTGCCCTATTTGCACTGGCTGATGAAAGGGGCGCGCCAGCCGGGCTTCTGGACCGCGTTTTTTCTGGTCCGGCCGGTTTTTGCCTGGCATTTCAACTGGATCGCTTTTGTTTTTTTTGTTGCTCCTTTGATCCTGGTGCTCAGAATAATTTCCGGGTTCTGGGGCTCTGATTTGATCATTACCATTTTGCGGTGGTGGGTATTAGTGATCAGCGCCATCTGGGGCATCATTACTATTTATGGCTTGGCCGGGACGCTCCGGCCGGCTGAGGTTGAGAAGCTGGAGCTCAAGATTCCGGGCCTGGCGGCAAAGGATGATGGTCTCCGGGTGGTTCAGATTTCGGACTTGCATATCAGCTGGTGGAATTCGCGAGCGGAAATGGATCGGATTGGAGAGAAGGTTAAAGATTTAAATCCGGATTTGCTTTTAATCACCGGGGATATTGCGGATCATAATCCTGAATATGTGAATGCTTTTGCGGATGGTCTGGAGCAGGTGAAGCCGAGGCTGGGAAGGTATGCGATTATCGGGAATCATGATGTTTATACGGATGCGGAAGCGGTGGCGGAGCGGATGGAAGCGAGAGGGTTCAGGATGCTCAGGCGGGAGCTGGTCAATCTGAGGGAACAAGGGGCTGATCTGGCGCTGGGGGGAATGGATGATTCGGGCCTGAACTGGACCGGCGCGGACCCTGATGAGAAAGATATTGCGAAAATTATTGCCCGGGCGCCTTCTGATTTGGTCATCATCTGGCTCGGGCATCGGCCTTCGTGCTTTGAGGTGATTAAGGGCTTGCCTGTGGCATTGACGCTTGCCGGCCACACCCACGGCGGACAATTGAAATTGCCCTTTGGCTGGCCGGGCCTGGCTGATCTCGGCTTTGCCCGGACTTCCGGATTTTACCAGGAGAATGGACAGATGCTTTATGTTTCACGCGGCATGGGCACGGTCGGGTGGCCGTTCCGGATCAATTGTCCGGCGGAGATCACTCTGATCGTTCTACGCTCATCGGAAAGCGGAGCTTTTCTGAGGAAAGAGAAATGAGGAAAGTGATCAAGGGCTGCGTCCTTGTCGCGCCTGAAGGCGCTCGCACATTCAGATTCACCAACTTCACCAAGTTCACCAATTTAACCAGCTTCACCAGATTGACCAAATTAACCATCCTTCTCGCGCTTTCTCTCCTACTCTCTCTTGCCGCAGGCTCTGACCGCGAGCAACTCCGCTACAACCAGGTTCAGCAAAAGGCCTCGCACAATTCTTATCAGAGGAAAGAGAGCATCATCACTCAGCTTAAGGACTTCCGGATCCGGACCATTGAATTTGACATCCACAAGAAAGCCGGCGCGTCCGAGCGCGACTGGTGGGTGTATCACAACCTGAAGGGCGATGCCACGGTCTGCGGCACGCTATCGGAATGCTTCGCCAAGGTGATTGAGTTTCACCGGGCCGAGCCGGAGCATGAAGTGGTGACGATTTTTTTTGATGTGGAACCACTCGGAGTCAAGGCCGACAAGGACGACTTGAACCGGATGTTCATCAAATCATTTCCGGCCGGGGCCATCCTCAAACCTTGGGACCTGATGGCCGCCTGCCCTTCGGCAACAAACCTGCAGGAATCCGTGACCAGGCCCGGATGCGGCTGGCCCCGGCTTAAAGATATTCGGGGCAAGTTCATCCTGGTGATCACCGGCGGGTTCAAGGTTTTCCAGGACCTAAATTACGACCTGAAAAATGACTCCTTCTTCCTGGCATCCTACGCGCGCGCGCCCGAAGCCATCAGCCTGGTCCCCGACCAGATTTTTTTCAACCTGGCCGGGCCGGATGCTTTTGCCAAGACGGCGCAGGAGGCGGGATTCGTGAGCAGGTGCTACTGGCTGAACAGCCGGAAGGATTATGAAAGCGCGATGAAGCTGGGCGCGAACCTTCTGGCAACCGATAACCTTGACCCAAAACAATTTCCCTGGACTGTCACCGCGGCGGATGACGGCTGGCCCTTTAGCGTAATTAAGCGATAATTTGACAACATCCTGGGAATTATGCTAAGTATTATTTTCCAGGAAGAAATGGTCATTCATATTTAAAACCTGGTTAATCCTGTGGGGGAATCATGACTATCGCGGTTTGTGTAAAAGTGCATGACGGACTTGTGCTTGCGGCTGATAGCGCTTCAACTCTGATGGAGGGAATATCCGTCATCAATGTTTACAATAATGCCAACAAAGTCTTCAATCTATATAAAGGGCTACCTATCGGAGTGGTAACTTGGGGAGCGGGCGGCATCGGGCCCGCTTCAATTTCAACCTTGATGAAAGACCTCAGGAATCGCTTAATGGGAAGGGACCAAAATCATCAAGAATACCGGATTGACCGAACCAACTATACCATGGAAGATGTGTCCCAAAAAACCAGGAGATTTTTCTTTGAGGAAAATTATCTAACTGTATTCCAGAACCAGCCGCCTAATGAAAAGCCTCCTCTTGGCTTTATGCTGGCGGGATATTCTTCGCGGCAAGGTCTGCCTGAAGTTTTGGAAATATTTATTTCTCAAGGCGGAAACTGTGAGCAGCCAAGATTGATAAGGCCGCAAGAAGTCTGTGGAATTAATTGGAATGGTGAGCCGGAAGCTATCACCAGAATTGTTTGCGGTTTTGGCACCCAATTGCCGCGAGTTCTTGAGGAACTTGGAGTTCCGCCAGAGCAGACCGCTCAGGCCATGAGCCAGATACAAGCTAGACTAGAGGCATTCTTAGCAATCCCTGCTATGCCCATTCAGGATGCGATTGACTTGACAAGGTTCCTGGTTGAAGCCACAATAATGTTTAAGAGATTTTCTCCAGGCGCGCCTACGGTTGGCGGACCGGTGGAGGTTGCGGCAATAACGAAGCATGAGGGTTTTAAGTGGGTTGAGCGAAAATACTATTTTGACTCAAGAATCAACCCAAAGGAGGACCAATGAAAATTAGATTTAATCCCGAAAAACTAAACGAGCCTTATAATGGACCAAAAGGAAAATACATCCCAAATGCTTATGAGTTCCCTTATGGCAAGATAGAGGATCAACAATTGACTCCATCTTCGGGTGGTCAAGATTCTTGCAAAAAGCCCTTGGCAAATTCGCCAAAGCTACAAAAGAGGAAATAATCAGTTTTTTACTTTCCACCTAACCATATCTATATTCGGCGGATGACGGCTTCCCCTTCCAGGCGATCAAATAGCGCTCTTGAGCGAAAAAATCATTTTGGAAGCGTTATTGCCTGGCCGCAAAAGAGTATTTGCCGGAGCCGATTTCCCAGACCGAGGATTCCTGCTCCATCCGGAGGAATTTCACTCCGGAGGAGCTTTTGGCGGGAACATTGCTCTCGGCCACCGAGTCCGGGCCGGGAGCCGGGATATAAACCGTTGCCGAGGTATTTGCCGGGATGGAAACCTCCAGCTTGAACTCATCTTGCTCCAGTTTCCAAAAAACCGTGATCGGACCGCGGATGGAATCGTAGCTTGCCTTTGCCCAGGTTAAATCCCCTCCGGGATGCGGATGGATCACAATGTTTTTAAATCCCGGACCGTCGGTATCAATTCCCGCCAGGGATGAAAACAGCCATTCTCCGACAGAGCCGAACGCATAATGGTTAAAGGAATTCATCCCCGGATCGTTAAAGCCGTTTTCCTTGGTGTAGCTGTTCCAACGCTCCCAGATGGTGGTCGCTCCCTGGTTGATGGAGTATCCCCAGGACGGATACCGGGTGTTCAGGAGCAGGCGGTATGCGATATCCAGTCTGCCCAGCTCGGTCAGGACCGGCATTATGTATTTCGCGCCGAGGAATCCCGAGGAGATGCACCAGTCCGATTCCTGGATGCGCCTGAGCAAATTCTCCCCGGCTTTAGCGCGGAGATCAGCCGGCAAAAGCCCGAAGCCCAGCGCCATCAGGTATCCGGTCTGGGAGTCTCCCTTGACCCCGCCCTCTGAAGAAACAAAACTTCCGGAGAACGCTTCCTTGATCTTGCCGCTCATTTCCAGATATTGGCTCGCGTCCTCCGGCTTGCCGATCGCCTGCGCCATCTCCGACATCAACTCCGCGTCCAATCCGTAATAAGCCGTGGTGATAAAATCCTGCGGAGTGGGATCATTGATATTAAGCCAGTCGCCGTAAGCCCCGAGCGCCGGGCTAAGATCTTCCGGGCTCCTTGCTTTCATAAATTCCAGATATTTCGCCATTGCCGGATAGTGCTTCTCAATAATGCGCGTGTCGCCATAGACCCGATAGATGGTCCAGGGACAGATCACGCCCGCGTCGGCCCAGCCCGCGGCTTTGCCCGCATACGCTGTCGGCGAGGTGTTCTGGAATGCGCCGTCCGGCAGTTGAGCGTCATCCACATCAATCATCCACTTGGTGAAGAAAGGGGCGATGTCCATATTATAGGACGCGGTGCGGATGAAGATCTGGGCGTCCCCCATCCAGCCGGCGCGCTCATCCCGCTGGGGACAATCGGTCGGAACCTCAAAATAATTTGAGCGCTGTCCCCAGAGCAGGTTGCTATAAATTTTATTGACCAGCGGATTGGAGGTTTCAAAAGAGCCGGTGATGGCAAGACCGGAATGAAGCACGATCCCGGTAATGGCGTCCAGCTCCGGCTTGCCCGGATAGCCCGCGACCTCAACATACTGGAAGCCGTGATAAGTGAACGAGGGTTCCCATAGCTCGGTCGCGCCTCCTTTCAATATATAGGTGTCAGTGGCGCGGGCAGAGCGGAGGTTGGTGGTGTAAATGGTCCCGTCGGGATTCAGCATCTCGGCAAACCGGAGCGTGACCTTGTCCCCGCGTTTGCCCCTGACCTTGAGCCGGGCGCGTCCCGCGAAGTTCTGTCCCAGATGGAAAACATATACTCCGGGCTTGGGCTCGCTGATTGAGACGGGCTTGACCTCCCCGGTCCGGCGCACCGGAATCCCGGGATAGGATTGGATCAAAGGAGAGACTTCGGCTCCAAGATCAACCGGCTTCCAGGCTCGGTCATCAAACCCCGGCTCAGACCAGCCCGGCATCTCCAGCCTTGCGTCATAGCTCTCTCCGGCCTGGATGTCCGCTTCCCGGATCGCACCATCAGTAGCACTCCAGGACTGATCCGTTGCCACGATCTCGGTGGAGCCGTCGGCATATTCAAGCTGAAGCTGGGCTTTGAGCCTGAGCCGTGAGCCATAGACCCGCTGTCCTTTGGAAGCGATATTGCCCGCGTACCAGCCGTCTGAGAGGATTGCTCCAAGCGCGTTTTCTCCAGACCGGATCATTTCAGTTACATCATAGCTCTGGTAATAAACCCGAATCCGATAATCGGTCCATCCGGGGGTGAAGAAATCTTCTCCCACGCGCTCTCCGTTCAAATACAGCTCGTAAATGCCCAGGCTGGTCGCATAGATTGTGGCGCGCTTCACTGGTTTGGAAACCGAAAATGATTTTCTGAGATAAGGACAAGGGAGATAAATTTTGCCAAAGGGCTGATAAAGAAACTGGAAAGGGGTGAGAAGGAAATAAGCCTCGCGGCTGAGCTTATGCCAGAAACTGTCAGACCCGATCCAGTCGGCTTTCCAGTCCTCTTTCGCAAGCAGACCCATACTCCATTTTGCCGGCTCGCTCCACTCAGATGCCCTGGCCTTAGCATCCCAGACCATAACCTTCCAGAAGCATTCCTGCCCCGATGCCAAAGGCTTGCCCGGATAAACTATCTGCGCGGTATCGTCGCCCGACACTTTTCCCGAGTCCCATAAATCCCCCTGGCTCCGGTCCAGGTTTTTGCGACTGGTTGCAACCAGAATCCGATACCCGGATTGGCGCTCGCCCCGAACCGGGGATGACAGCATCCAATCCAGCCGCGGCCTGGTCTCGTCAATGCCCAGCGGATCAAACCGGTACTCACAGCGAAGCCGCGAAGCAGTAAGTTGAGAGATTTCCTCAGCCTGAGACAAATCCGGATTGAAGAGAACCAGGATTCCAAACCCGATGGCGCCGGAGATGATCCATTTTAAAAACCGGTCCCGATTTATTTTCATCTTTCGCCTCTTTAAGATTTAATCCGGATTATAAACTTAAACCCCCTCCACCTTGAAGGCCCCGCTTAAAAGCTCGTCCTTTTTAGAGGACGGTCCGATATAAACAATATATTCAATCTCCTCCACTTCCCAGGCAGAGGCGCCGGAGTTGTAATATGCCAGCTCTTGAGCTTTCAGCTCAAAGCTCAAGGTTTTGGTCTGACCAGGTTCAAGCGCGACCCGGGCAAATCCCTTGAGCTCCTTGACCGGCCGATCCACGCGAGAGCCTTTATAGCCCACATACATTTGCGCGACTTCCTCGCCCGCAACCTTGCCGATATTGGCTATATCCACGGACACTATCAGCTTGCCGCTTTTGCCGATCTTCCGGTCAGAGAGGCGGAGGTTTGAGTATTGGTATTCGGTGTAGGACAGTCCGAACCCGAACGGGAACAGCGGCTCCAGACCCTTTGTTTCAAGCCAGCGATATCCGTGCAAGCCCTGGTACTTGACCTTGAGCGCCTGGTTCTCAAACTTGAAAAGCTGGTCCTCGCTTTTGGGGAAGACAATGGGCAGCTTGCCCGAGGGATTGACCTCGCCGAATAGAATCTCAGCCACGGCATTGCCTCCCTCCATTCCCGGATACCAAGCCATCAGCAGGGCCGGGACATCCGGAAGCCATCCGTCCATAGTGATGGCCGAGCCGCCGATCAGGACCACCGCGCATTTCTTGTTGGCCGAAGCCGCGGTCTTGATCAGCTCAATCTGGTCCGCGGAAAGCGACATCTTTTTCCGGTCGTGTCCCTCTCCCTCGTCCTTATGGTTAAGCCCCGCGACCACCACCACCGCGTCCGCATTTTTCGCAAGCATCCTGGACCTCGGAATAAAGCCCGAGCAATAGGAAACCTTGATGGCGCCGGCTTTTTTCTTGATGCCGGTCAGGATGGGGATAGCATAGGGAGGAGTGACGGTGCTGGACCCGCGATCCCCGAGGTTATTCTCTCGCGCCAGCTTGCCCAGGACCGCCAGGCTTTTGATCCCGGCCAGGGGCAGGACCTTGCCGTCGTTTTTAAGGAGCACCATACTCTTGGCCGCCACTTCGCGCGCCAGAGAGGTATGCTCGGGCCCGGCGATATTTTTCTGGGAATATCCCCGGTCGAAATCCGGCCCCACGAACCGGAACAGTTGACGGAGCATCCTGGAGACCGCTTCATCTATCGCCGCGACCGGCACCTTGCCCGCGTCCAAGGCGGCCTTGAGTTTATCTCCGTAGAATCTTGCCGAAGGCATTTCCAGGTCTAGTCCGGCGTTGGCGGCCGAGACCGTGTCATCCATCGCGGAACCCCAGTCCGAGACCACAAAGCCGTCAAAGCCCCAGTCCTGTTTGAGGATTTCCCGGATCAAATGTTTATTCTGGCCGGCTTTAGGACCGTTCAGATGATTATACGCGCTCATAATGGAAGCGGCTTTGGCCTCCACGCATTTCTGGAAGTGGGGCAGGAAAATCTCTCGCAGGGTCCGCTCGTCCACCAAAGCATCCACATTCATCCGGGTGTCCTCAATGTTGTTCACCGCATAATGCTTGGGGCAGGCCATCGTATGTTTCTGAACTCCCCTGGTAAAAGCCGAACCCATCATCCCCAAATGGTGCATGTCCTCGCCGTAGGTCTCCTGCGCCCGGCCCCAGCGCGGATGCCAGAGCAGGTTGATGCAAGGAGCAAGGAGCATATTGGCCCCGAGCGCCCGGGTCTCGTATCCCGCGGCCGCTCCCACTTTTTCCTCCAAAGCCGGGTCAAAGGTCGCGCCCCTTGCCATCCCGACCGGGAAGCAGGTGGTCTTGTAAAGGAAGCCGACGCCGCGCGGGCCGTCCAGGCATTTGATCCGGGGAATGCCCAGCCTTTCCACGCCCACCGTATAACCGGTATAGCCGTGCCCCTGTCCGGGACGGAAGGCGCCGGTTGCGATCTCCTTGGCGGTATTCGCGAGCACCCCGCTCATCAGCGAGATTTTTTCGTCCAGGCTGAGCTGGGGCAGAATGGTCTTGATCTTCTGCTCCAAATCCTCTCCGCTGAGTCCGCTCAGGGCCGACCACACCGAATTCGGCACCGCGGCAATGGCTCCCGCTATTGCCGCGCTCTTGACAAATTTTCTACGGTCCATTTCGCGCCTCCTTCAAGTTTTTTGGGTGGGGATCTTTGCTGGCCATCCGGTGCGATTATATTGGTTCAGGAAATTCAGGTCAAGAAGGAACCCGACAATTTCGGACCGGGACCTAAATAAAAAAGAAGGCCCTTGATAAGGCCTCCTGATTTTTTTTGGTAGCGGGGGTTGGATTTGAACCAACGACCTCCGGGTTATGAGTTCATCCATCTGGTTCAACAAAGCTTCCAGTCATCTTCCATAGACATCTTGGCATTTTAACCTTCCGCTTCTTGCCTACTTTTAGAAAAAATGTTATTCTTAATTGAAGAAGGATTGTTGATTTTTTTATTAACAGAATTGGACAGAGAGAGCCTTAGGAGGATAAAATGGACGCAACATACACATTTATGAGGATGTGGATAACCAAAGATTGGGTGCCATTTGAGGTGCTAAGAATATTATATGGAATCAGCAGAGATGATGAGGCACTCTGGGGAGGTTTTCGCGCCTGGCCTAATACTTTGCGCCGTCCAAGAGAAGTTATCAGGCCTGACGAGATAAACCGACACTTTTTCGAGACCTTCCTGCAACAATCTGGACTCTTACCCCTAAAATGGGCTGCCGCGCGTCTCGGTATGCAGGATGATTCTTTCAATGAACTATTTGAGGCACTCAGGGCCAAAGGCAGAATTTCGGAGCCCGATGTCTTTTTTACGGCCCAAACGGTCCGAGAATCTTTCATCCGCTCTATCCACCAAATTTTTCCCGACTTAAAGCATCGCGTTTTTGGAGATTACAACAGCTTCTGCTTATCACTTCATAGAGCCATCAAGAAGAACCTGAAAATAAGAGTTAAGGGGCTTTTCTGCGTCACTTCCCGCGCGCTCAAGGAAGAGCCTATGGATTTCGCCTATGAATTTGATTGTCTCAATGGCGAACCGGTTGGGCTCAGATATCAAGTTTGGCTGGATACCAAGAAACCGATAAACCTCAGACCCGATGTTTGTTCCACCAAGCTTTACTATGAGCATGAAGAGGAATTGAAACATATGCTCTTTTCCACCCAAAAGCCCGACATTCCCCAAAAACTGAGAAAGATAGCCGCCGGATGAGCAGAAGGCCGGAAAATGATTACTTCTCTATAGGGTTTCGCCACTTTCTTGAAGCCATCCGGACTTATCAGGCTGTCACGGAAGTAGATTTCCCTAGAAATTATTTCCTCTCCAGAATTTCGCCCCGGGAGAAAATATCTGATTGGTTCAGGAGGATTGTGGATGATCAGCTTGAGGGAGAAGTTAAACCTTGCGTGGTTGAGCAAAATATGGGAGTCTTTTGCCGTGTCATCTATAAAGGAGATCTTATCACTTACGCAAATATCCAGGTGATTATTGCTGATGATGACCTGGAAAATTTTTATTTTGACCCAAAGATAAAATGCAATTATTTGCGCCTGGACTGTGATCCCAATCGCCTGGGCGAAATTTTCACCCATCCTCTTCCTCATATCCATATTTCCGAATCGGGATCGCCCAGATTTGGCACTGATATCTTTAAGAGCGGAAATATCGTCCTTGATTTCTTTGATTTTATCTACAGAAATTTTTATCCCAACCTGTGGATTGAATGGGCTTATCGTGCTTACCAAGAAGGCAAAAGACGAAGGGCTGACAATAGCCCCGACATCTTTAAACCAATTGCGCATGCATTCAAGACAAACCAGTTAGGTATTCTCACTACGAGATATTCGCAAGGGTTGCGAGAGATCAGAAATTCCTGCCGGAGCCTCAAGGATTCCCTATTCACGAAGAGTATCAACCATCAGGATGCCTCAATTATCCTTTACTGATCCCCCAAGCCGAAAATAAAAAGGGATTGCCGAAAGATCGGGCAATCCCTTATTTTTTTTGGTAGCGGGGGTTGGATTTGAACCAACGACCTCCGGGTTATGAGCCCGACGAGCTACCTGGCTGCTCCACCCCGCGCCGAATTAGAATTATAAGGTAGATTGCTTTTGTTTATTTGTCAAGGCGGAAGGGACGCGTTTTGAATATTTTCAGACGATTACTCAAGCTTTTGCTTAATCACCGGCGCCATCAGCTCAGCCAAAAGCCCCTGTCCCGAAGCATTCAAGTGTCCATCCAGGGCGAAAAATAAGCGCGACTTTTGGGAAGCGATTCTGAACCGGCCGGTGAACTGATAAAATTCCAGTCCATTCATTTTACCAGCCATTTCCAGGGCTTGGTCCATTGAATCCGTGGCAATCATTTCCGGGTCAAGATTGAATCCGAATCGCCGCGGAGTATTGAAATCGGATTCGCTCACATAAATCCGGTGCGGGATTGAAACCAAGATCACTTTTGAGTTGTATTGATCCGCGGCCTTTTTAATCCGGCCCAGCTCTTTGGCCATCTCCTGAAGCCGGCTGTTCGTAATTTCGGACTCCATATCTTCCAATTCCAGGTAATAATCCGGGTTGGTGATGGCAATGTAAATCACCGCGGGATTGAGTTCGCCCGAAAAGAATAACCTCTTAACCTCATCATCCAGTTCCTGGAAGCGGGATTTCTGAACCGGGCTGAACCGGGCATAACTTGCCTCAGCCTGCGCTTTCCAGGCCTGATGAATGCTCTCGCTCGTTATCACCGGGCTGAATTTCTTGACGATCAGGCTGGAGCTATAAGGATAAATAAAACTGATATCGCCGGCTAATTTATGCCGTAAGCTCTCTGGTTTTCCCTCATCCTTAGAACCGGAACCTTCTTGACCCGGCCTGGACTGCGCCAGATCATCGCCTTGAAGCATTCCAACGATCACAAGGTCAGGCTTAAGAACCGGGATCGCCTTTTCCGCAATCTCGGCATATTCTTTCGGCCCGGCCCCGGGCTTGCCCAGATTATCAACCTCCACTTTCATTCCCTGCTCATTCAGAACCTTCTCCAGAACCCTGGGCCAGCTCTCTTCAATCTCAACCCCCCATCCATAAGTAAAAGAATCCCCCAACGCCATTATTCGGTATTTCGGCTTTGCCTTTTTTGGCGATTCCGCATCCCTGAATCCATAATTATTAACATAAACTTCATATTTGTATTCAATGCCTTGGAACCGAATCCTGGTAAATGGCTTGAAGATCAGGCCATCATTGAATTGCCTTTCCGAGAACCTGGAAACGATAGCCCGATCAAGCCCGATGGTAAATAAAATCAGGAGGGCTGAATAGATCGCAAAGAAAAGCAAGTGCTTGAAAAATTCTGGATTTTTATGCGCCATTTTTTTCGCCGCTTTGAACAAAATACATCAATAACCAACTTCCGTCAATTCTTTTAACCGCGATTTTCAGCCTTTTTTTATATTCCGCTAAAAATTATCCAGCTCTCCTTGAAAAAAACAAAATAAATGGCTATAATAGGAAACCTGGGTCCTGAGTTCTGAATCTAAAAGATATCGGAGGGGTATGCGATTAGGATTTTAATGTTTGGCTGGGAATATCCTCCCTTGATCAGCGGGGGGCTGGGCGTTGCCTGCTATGGGCTGACCAAAGGCATTGCGCGTCAAGGGGGAAAGATTACCTTGGTCCTGCCCCGGTATTATGAGAAATCGCCGAAATTCGTCAAAATCGTGTCAACCGAGTCTATTCAGGAAAAGCTTGATTCCGGAAAAACCCTTAAAAAACAAGAAGTTATGCCGATCATCAGCGGGTATCTCAGGCCCGAGGATTACGAGCAATGGTATAGAGAAGAAACCGTTGTCGGCTCAAAAGCCAGGCTGATCTATGGCCCGGATATTTATGGCGAAATAGAACGGTTCGCCCGGCTCAGCCGGAAGGTTGCTGAAGCCGGGGATTTTGACATCATCCATTGCCACGACTGGATCACATATCAAGCCGGGATGGAGGCTAAAAAAATCCTCGGCATTCCCCTGGTAATGCATGTTCATTCCATTGAGGCTGACCGCGCCCCATACCCTAATCCCAGGATTTGCGAAATGGAAAAATCAGGGCTTAATGCCGCAGACCTGATTATGTGCGTAAGCAGATATACCCTGGAGCAGGTTAAGAAGAATTACCAGATACCGGAATCAAAGATGGTGGTCGTCCATAACGGCGTTGAGCTGGCCGGATGCGCCAAGCCGGGCAGAAGGCCGGCCCGCAAGAAAAGGGTTCGGCAGATCCTTTACCTGGGACGGCTGACCTGGCAGAAAGGCCCGGAATATCTGGTTGAAATTGCCAAGAAAATGCTGGAAAAAAGAACGGATTTGAGATTCGTCCTGGCCGGATGGGGAGACCTGGCTCATCCGATTGTGGAACGAGTGGCTGATTGGGGGGTGGGCGATCATATCCTTTTTGCCGGATTCCTGGATGAAATTGATGTCAAAAAGCTGATCCGCTCTTCCGACCTGTTCCTGATGCCCTCGGTCTCCGAGCCCTTCGGCCTGGTGGCGCTGGAAGCGCTCAGCCATGGGGTGCCGGCCGTGATCAGCAACCAGAGCGGCGTGGCGGAATTACTGGACTATGTGCCCAAGGCTGACTTCTGGGATATTGAACAATTCGCCCAACTGGCGCTTCAGCTTCTGGCCTCTCCAAAACTGGCGGAAAAACAGCTCAAGAATATCTGGCCCACCCTGGAAAAACTTAACTGGAATGATTCCGGAAAAATTTGTATGGAAAATTACCAGAGATTAATGGCTGGAACGGCTTCGTGAAAACCGTCTGTTTTTATTTCCAGGTGCATCAGCCCTTCCGGATGAGAAACTACCATATCCTGGATATTGGAAAAAATCATCATTACTTTGACGACAAGCAGAACCGGGAAATCATCCGCAAGGTCGCGGAAAAATGCTATCTCCCGACCAACCGCCTGATCGCCAAACTGATCCGCCGGCATAAAAGAAAATTCCGGGTGAGTTATTCCGTCTCCGGGGTTGCCCTGGAGCAGATGGAAAAATACGCGCCCGAAGTGATTGACAGCTTCCGCGACCTGGTCTCCACCGGCGGAGTGGAGATGCTGGGCGAGACCTATTACCATTCCCTTTCCGCGGTTTATTCCAAAGACGAGTTTGAGCGCCAGGTCAATATTCATCGCGAGAAACTGAATCAGCTCTTCGGGTTCAATCCCACCTCCTTCCGCAACACGGAATTGATCTATTCCGACCATCTGGCCTGGCTGATCCAAAAGATGGGATTCCAGGTCGTGATGGCCGAAGGAGTGGACTGGCTGATCGGAGAGAATGGCGCCGGAAAAATCTGGCGCGGCCGCGGAACCGACAACCTCAAGATCCTGCTCCGGAACTATCGGCTCTCCGATGACATCGGATTCCGCTTCTCATCCCCGGACTGGTCCGAGCATCCGCTCTTTGCCGACAAATGGGCCTCCTGGGTCAATGCCTCTCCCGGACCGATCATCAATATCTTCATTGACTATGAAACCTTTGGCGAGCATCAATGGGCTTCCACCGGGATCTTTGAGTTCCTGGATTTCCTTCCCAAAGCCCTGCTCTCCATTAAAGACCTGGAAATTCTCACCCCCTCCCAGGTCGCTGAAAAATACCCGGCTCAGGACGAGTTGGTCTGTCCCAACTGGATCTCCTGGGCAGATACCGAGCGGGACCTTTCCGCCTGGCTCGGTAACCCGATGCAAAGAAACGCAATGGACAAGCTCTATTCCCTGGAAAAAGACATCCTTGCCTCCGGCGATTTTGAACTCATTTGCGACTGGCGCAAACTCTCAACCTCCGACCATTACTATTATATGTCCACCAAATACGCCGCCGACGCCGAAGTCCACAAATACTTCAACCCCCATCACGGCCCTCATTTCGCCTATATCGTGATGATGCGCATCCTGAGCGATTTAGAAGAGCGATTGAATCGTTAGGCGCTATTACATTCTGCCTTAAATGTGCGAGCGCCTTGGTGGTGCGTCCCGCGTATTTCGCGGGATTGTCCGCACACAACTAAGAATTTCAATCACTTGCAACAATCAAGCGCCAGACGCACCAATCCCGTCAAAATGCTTTCGTTGTTTCAAGGACAATTTTTTTTGCCCAGGCGCTGGAGCAATGATGTCCGGGTGATGTTGAGTCTGGGTTAATCGGGCTTGCTGGCAGATCTGCCGTTCCGAAGTTTAGAAGTTTAGAAGTTCCGAAGTTTGAACCCGGAACGCGAAACCCGAAACCCGGAACCGGCGACTGCGTCGCCTCCTCCAGCTCGCGCTGAAAATTACCCACGCAAGCCCCAATCTTTTGTACGGGCGTATTGCATACGCCCTCTTTCGTCTTCGGCCCTTTGGCACGGTGCTGGTCGCGTTTAGCAACCACCAAAGATTAGGTGAAGGGCTTCGCCCTTCCCGTGGGACGCATCTATGAAAGAACCACTTGCATATCACATGGTCTCGGCTTGGGGCGCGGACACTCCTGTCCGCGACTTATCGCAAGCTGTGCCATGGTTGTTGTCCCTCATCCGAACTGAACTCCGGCACTTGATGAAATGATGATGATCGGTCTTGAATCTAATGGTCCTTGAGGCTTTTAAGCGGTTCCGGGTTCCATGCTCCAAGTTCCGAGTTCCACTACTTGGCTACCGGGTTAAAGGAACAGGGATTGGTAGTTTGTAGCTTGGTCCTGTCGATCCGCCCAGGGCGGAAGGACAGGATGGGAATTTGGAATTTGAATTCCTTTTACCATTTACACCTTTACCATTTACCCTTTTACCGCCGTTACCTTGGCTCTGTCGCGCGTGATGTTTCTGTGAGCACATGCGGTGTCGCCGCGATCATCCAGCCGGATGGGTCTTTCCCCTACTCTTGTGGGGATTGAACTATGATGTAGAAAGAGCTGTTTCCAAGTTTCGCCGTTTCTCAGTTTCTGAGTTTGAACTCCGAAACTTTAAAACTTCAAAACTTAGGAACCTTCGCGTTCCGAGAACGCAGGTCCC
>Ga0315277_10000084_pt1 | contig 150852 bp, 139 predicted proteins | sample YL17G05_15_MG_FD_203695 | JGI IMG/M metagenome (GOLD analysis project Ga0315277, IMG submission 203695) | Sediment microbial communities from Yellowstone Lake, YNP, Wyoming, USA - YL17G05_15 | ecosystem: Environmental > Aquatic > Freshwater > Lake > Sediment | place: USA: Wyoming | collected...
TTCGCTCGTCACGTATGGTTAAAACTTTTCCAAAGAAAAAGTTAACTGTAGACTACAACCTGCCCTGAAGGGCAGGGTATTCTTCAGTTATAATAAAAACAAAGAAGCAAAATAAATAATTAAATTGATTTCTCAATCTTGTTGTAAAGTATCATCAGCTCTGTGTAAATGTCGTCTCTTAGCTCCTTTGGCAGGGTCTTGTATCTCTTTGCAATCGCTGAAGCATACATCTCAGATTCCTCTATTTTGTTGTGGTCAAGCGCTTCGTATGCCTGCACAAACAATGCTTCAACTTCCTCTTTGACTTTCTTCAATGCTGATGAAAGATTGTAAGGCTCCCTGAATGTTGGGATTGGAGCGAAGATTCTTCTAATCGAAGGAACTATTGGTCTTGGTGCCGGCTTTGGAACTGGCACTACCTTTGGCTTGGCTGGCTTTACCGCAGGCTTGACTGGTTCCAAGATTGGCTGCGGCTTTGGCTTTTCTTTTGGTATTTCTGGTGCTGGAACTTTAGGCAATACTCTTAGCTCTTCTTTCTCAGGCACCCTTTCCCTTACTTTCAGCCCTGAAACCCCAAACTGGAACAAGTCTGGCTTGAATTCTTTTACAAGCATGTAGCACAAAATTATGCCAACGATTATTAGTAATGTTAGCAACGGAACAAACCAAGTCAATGGAGCTCCCGCCATTGGCATCTGCAGCTCAATGCATGTTTGTGTGAAATATTTGTGCAGGAACATTCCAAGCATTAGCAAAGCAACTGCAACAAATGTAGTCAATGAATTCTTCCATCCTTTATCATAAAGTTTTACGTGCGCTAAGCCTTTCTGCATCCTGTAAATTCTGCACACCAATAATCCAATCAATACAAGGTTTACTATTAGCAACAAGAACTTTGATTTGAAGCTCAAACACTCTTCAAAGCAGGCTTTGTCAAAAATTATTGCCAAAATCGGGATTAATGCAAGAACTGTTACAGCTGCGTATGAAACCCATGCTTCTTCTTTTATGTAAGCAAGCCATTTAGGCATATTTTTGTTTTTCTTTCTCAAATATAGTTCAAACCCTTTGTCAGCGCCATAGCCTGCCAAGATTATTGCAAGCATCAATAATAACAAGTGCCATGAGCTGTAGTTGTCTGTGCATTCTGGCAGAGTTAAAGGTTTTTCAGGAACTGGGCATGCTGTGCAAGGACCTCCACAGTCAATATTCTCTTCTCTCTGGTTCTGTTTTCCATCTCTGCATGAAACACAAATTCCTGATTCACATGAAATGCTTACACAATCTTTTCCAGAATTGCATTTTTCCCCGTCAAGACAGGTTGAGCCGCACACTCCGCCGCAGTCAACATCTGATTCATCCTGGTTCAGGATATTATCGTCGCATTCAGGATTAGCATAATATGCTGGGGGGCATTTTCTTTGGAATAATGGCACGCAGTATTTCTTTGGCAAACAATCCCTGAACTGCCATCCTGTTGCAATGCATCTTGACCATTCACCACAGTCTCCTGGCTGTTCATCTACACAACCGCCTCCGCCGCCGCCTCCTTCATTTTTGCAAGCTGATGAACATCCGTCTCCGCTTACTGTGTTGCCGTCATCGCATTGCTCTCCGGATTGGACAATTCCATCTCCACACAAGCTTGCAATACACTGGCTCGTGTCAAAGTTGCAGTCTGCCCTGCATCCAAGGGTTCCTCCTATAAATGTATCAAAATCAGTGCAGCTGGTTATTGGGCCCCAAGTTGAGCCGTCGCATTCTTCATCTATTCCATTTATAATATTGTCTCCGCAGAATCCTGCCGGAGCTCCTATGCAGAATGATGTGTCAAAGTAGCAGTCAACACATTTCAAAGTTCCTGCTGTGTAATTATCAAAGTCAGTGCAGCTTGTGATTGGACCCCAGTTCGAGCCGTCGCAGTTCTCCCCTGGCTGGATAACTCCATCGCCGCATGTTAATGGCTTGATTGTACAATTGCTTGTGTTGAACTGGCAGTCACTTCCGCAGTTCAAAGTTCCTTGTTTGAATAAGTCAAAGTTAGTGCAGTTTGTGATTGGACCCCATGTTGAGCCGTCGCAGTCTTCTCCAACTTCAATAATATTGTTGCCACAGGTTGCGGTTGGTGTTCCTATGCACTGTGTTGTATTAAACTTGCAATTATTTCCGCAGAAAAGCAATCCTCCAGTAAAGTTGTCTAGGTCAGTGCATCCTGTTATTGGCCCGAAGTTAGAGCCGTCGCATTCTTCTCCTGCATCAACTTTTCCGTTGCCGCAGATTCCTGGGCAGATGGACAAGTTAAGGTTTACAACTGCAGCTCCCGTGTAGTTCCAGAAATCATTTCCTGCAGGATAACCTGCCTGTGTGAAGAAGATGTATGATTCTGGCCTGACATGACAAGCTGGCTCTGGGCCTCCTTTTACAAGAAGATCATAAGTTCCATTATAGCACCCTGAGTTTATGCCGTATAATTCTGAAACAACAAGCTGGCTCTCGTTATTATAAACATTCAAATCGCCATCGCCGCATGTGCATCTTCCATAGTAAAGCACTGAGATATTCGAGCAGAAGTCAGGATAAACATAAATTCCTGCAAGCTGTGAATCTAACGCAAATCCGTCTGAAACTGAGAAATTAAATGTGTGCATTCCAACATCAATTAGCAAAGGTGTCCAGCTGAATTTTCCTGAAGATGAGTTTATGCTTCCAAGAGCAGGACTTCTTGAGAATGAAAGAATATCTTCTATATTTGGATCAAATGCAGTGACATTGAATGCAAAATTGTAGTTTGCAATTGCAGTTTGGTTTGCAATAAAGTCAAGCACTGGCGGAGTGTTCAGCATAGTAAGATTATCAATATTATTGACATAAATCTTGTTGCCTTTGTCCTTCACATAATAGTCGCAGTACCATGCACCCTTGTAGCCTGTTACATTATAGACAGTGTGATGACATAGTTTTCCAGAATACCAGTCAACGCCAGTACAGTTGTTTGTTAAGTTGCCTGAATAATAAACATAGGATGCGTTAAAGTCCCAGATAAATGAATCAACTATCAGCGGAGTTGTGTTATCCAAGTCTCTTACCCAGAATGTGCAAGTTATGTTGTCATTTATGTAAAAGTCAGTGAAGTTGTTAAAGCTTACATTAAATACTAAAGGAGGATTGTTGAAAACAAATGCAGTAGTTAGCTCCATTGTATCTGCTGCAGTTCCGCCGTCTGTATCAATAACTGAAACTGTAATGTTTGATTTTCCTGATGTGCTGTAAAAGCAGTACAACTCCTGGCTGAATACTGTGCAGTTTGCAACAGAAGTGTTTGATTGGTTAATTACATTGAATACAAGCAAAGAATCTGCATCTTCAATGTCTGAAGCATAATCTGTAAGGTTGAACAATAATACTGCTGATTCGTTAGTTACGTTCCATGTAGCTGGAAGATTTATTACAGGCAGATTGTTTGTGACATTTGAATATATCAATGAAGTTGTTGAGCCTCCGTCTGTATCTATTATAGTGCACCTAAAGCTCCACTGCCCTAGATAATAATCATTTATTCCTGTTGGGATTGTGCAAATCCAGCTGTTGGCAACAAACTGCTCACTACAGTCAAGCCAGCCTGGTGTTGGTTTCTGATATTTTATGTCAACATCCAAAACATTATTTGAATCCTCTACATCAAAAGGTGTGCAGTTAACTGTAATGTTCTGTGTCCTATTTACTGTAGGCGCTGTAAATGCAGCAACTATTGGCTCATTGTTCTGGACTTCAACTGTGCCGTTGTCATAAATATAATTTGTAATATTAACTGTGTAATTGAACCTGCATCTAAAATCATATTTGCCGAGCCAAGAATCTGATGTGTTTGTCAAAACTGATGCAATCCATACTGAGCCATTGTATGTTGAGGATACTGGAATCCAAGGCGAAGTTGTTAGCCCGTACTTAACCCTGTATTCTATGTCAGGCATAAAGAAAGGCTCTATGCTTGTAGTTCCATCGCAGTATACGTTAAAGAATTGTGTCCTGTAAATCAACGAAGGGATTTCATACAAATCCAAGACCTGCATTCCTCCCAGTGGAACAACTATAACCTGTACAACTTGGGTTACAGAAACATTGCCATCATTTACAGTAAAGTTAAGATAGTTTATTCCAATAAATCCTGGCTGTGGTGTAAAGTTAACCCTTGATGTTGAAGAATTTATTATTGCAGTAACATTTGTTCCATTTAAGTTAGTCCAAGTTATCGTATCCCCGTCTGCATCAAACACATAGTTGTTAAGGTAAATTGAATCATTGTAGCTGTTTTGGAATATGTATACAGTTGGTATGAATGGAATTGGAGGTGTATTAGAAATGATGACCGAGCCGTTCATTGGAGGACCTGACAGATAGCCGTCTGAAGGTGTGACCTCGCAAGTTATGTTAACACCTCTAAAGCAGCCTGCAAAAGAATTGCAGTCTAAGAATACACTGCTGGCTCCTGAAATCAATTGGCTGTTATTATACCATGCAAAAAAATAAACAGGGCTGGCTCCTTCTGCATCAAAAAATCCAAAGGGGCTACAGACAATTGTTGTGTTCTTGTAAGCAGGCTTTGTTACATTAACCCCTAAAATGCTGGGCGCAGTATTATTGGCTATTGTAATATTAAGCTTCAATGTTTGCGCATCTGCAACAGCTGGAGAGCAGGATGTGTTGTAGTCAACATAAAATTCATATGTTCCTGTTGCACCTGTTGCATTTACTGTCCAAACATTTGCGCAAGTTTCGTTTTCAGACATAAATCCGCAATCCTGAGGATTTGCATCAATTGCGTAGAATGGTGTTGCGCCAGTTACATTTGAAACAAGATTTCCTGCAGCCAATCCTGTAATTGTGTTTCTCAGGAAATCAAGAATTTTTTCAAACAATGATTTTTCTTTTATCAATAGAGGGTCCAAGCTTGCTGTTACAAAACAACAAGAGCCTCCGATGCAGCTTACATTTGATTCGAATGTGAAATAACGGTTCTGGACAACAATAATGTCTGTTGTTGGGCTAATCTGCAAAGGAACAAGTGTTCCAAAAACGGGGGGTGCCGCGTAAGTAAATTCCCATGTATCACTGTAGCCAACATTACTGTTTATGCTGCTGTCAGTGCACACAATCTGCCAAGTGTATGTGCCTTCTGCAACATTAACTGTAAAAGTCTGAGGCGTATTCATCGAAACTGAAAAATCAGTCTGGTTTAATGCACCGTCAAGGTATAACGCGCAGTCAGAAATTCCAGTATGGTCTGTAACATTATAAGTAAGAATTATTGTGCTTGTGTTAAGAACTGATGTGTTTGCAGGCGAAATTAAAGTTATAACAGGAGGCACCAAGTCTGCGAGATTCAAAGTTATGTTTGAGTCCTGTGTGTAGTTGAATGTGTCGTTGCCTGCATACATTCCGTCTAAGTAGAAATAAATTTTTGTGCTTGGCTCAATGTCAAGTGTGCTTGAAAGCTCTATTGTGTAAAAGCCAATGTCCCAGCAGCCTTGTGTTGTATCATTCCAAGCTTCATTGAAAACAAGCTGCCCTGTTGCATTATATACGTTAATAGCTGTTGAATTTGGCGCGCAAGTTCCCTGATAGACTGCGCTAAATGCTGACACTGAAAAAGAGCACAAAATAACAAGAATTACTAAAATCATACACCTATCTGGCACTTTCATTTAAATTCCCTTTTTTCTGTCTGAAAACAAGATTTACCTATATATAAATGTTGCATTCTGTTTACCATGATTTAATGCCCACCTCAACAGGAAGCATGTTTCCGTACTTATCCAGTATCCAGTAATCAAAAGTTTCCACATAAATATTGAGGTTTGAAGGCGTTTTTTTGGCAAAAGGAAACAAATCGAAAAGCACCAAAGACTCGCCGCTTACAATTGTACAATTGGATTTGCAGTTTTCATTTGAAGAGCAAAATCCACCAGAGCAGGCTTGGCCAAAGCAGTCAGAGCAAGTGCATCCTTCACCTGGTTCGCAAATATGATTGTGGTTGCATGGTTGTGGCGGTGGAGGTGGCGGAATATATGAACAATTCATCGAAGTTGTTGAATTTGAACAATACGACGAGGGAGTTCCTAGATTTATGCAGCTGAAATTATAATAAAGATTAGTTATGTTGTCGCAGAAATTCGTTCCGCAGTCTGAATTTGCGCTGCAGGTTATTGGAATTGTGCAGTTCATTGGAGTTGTGGTGTTTGAGCAATAAGAATGGCATGTCCCTGGATTTATGCAGCTGAAATTATAATAAAGATTAGTTATGTTGTTGCAATAATTTATTCCGCAGTCTGAATTTGAACTGCAAAGAATCGGCAATCCGTTGTCAGCAATCCCGTCACAGTTATTGTCTTTTCCATCACATACTTCTGCTTTAACATCTGAAGGGCAGGTGCAGTTTGTGTTTGTATTTGCCGGAAAAATATATTGGTTTGTGTCGTCGCAGTCATTTACGCCGCAAACACCAAAATTGCTGACCCAAAAATGGTCATTGTCATTGTCAACGCAAGTTGAAATGTTCAGATTAATTGCTGGAGGAAAAGTTCCTGTCCAAGTCACTATTGAAGGAGTTGTGTTTGCCTTAACCCCATTTATGTAAAATGTGAGCTGCTCGCCGACAGTAAGAAAAGGAAGCCCGCCCGTTGTGTCTGGAACATTAAATCTTGCCAAAGTTAGATAGCACCCTGGGCTCAACATTATGCCGCTAAAATTGTATTTTGTTACATTTGCAACAAGAGTATTTGATGTTTCATATACAGTTATATTTCCAGAAGGAAAGCATCTCCCTTGATATTGCGAATAAGCGTAAGAATGAACTAATGGAACTAATAATATCAAAAAAAACAAAATAAGGAAAAATTTTTTCATTTTTTCTTTGTATATTTTATCAGCAAAACTATTGTAAGTATAATTGCTGCAGCTGCCAGCATTAAAGGAGTTAGCCAGGCAGGCTTGTCAACCTCTTCAACAGAGCCAAAAGTCAAGCCCTGAAGCACATAATAGCTTGCGCCGCCAATCTCTCTGTACCTTGACTCAAGATGCAATCCATTTATTGTTTGCCCAAGCTCGATAACTATCCTGTTGGTGCAGTTTATATTTTCAGACGCAGCGCAGACATAAAGTGCGCCTGATTTTTTGAATGCCGGAATAAGTATCTCGGAAAAATTTGTTGCGCCAAGATTTACAAACACCCCATTTTGGTCAAGCCTGAAATCAATAACCCTGTTCTCATCAATTGATGTATTAAACTTGATAATCTCCACGTCAGTGCCGTTTACAGACTGCTTAACTGAAACAGTTTTCTGCCCGCCGCTACTACTGCCACCGCCTCCGCTTCCATATTTAGTTACATCAACACCTTCTTCATCTTCAACAATAATATTTTCTTTTGGCTCTGCAACAAAAACAAAAGTTCGCCCTGTAGTTGTAATATTCAGCTGGACAGACGAAGATAAAGCATGCCAGGCAACTGCTCCTGCAGTCTTGCCTGAAATCTTAAATACAATTGTGCTCCCTTCGTCAATGCTGCACCCGGGCCCTCCTGAAATTACTGCCCTATAAATGTGGCTAGTGCATCCGCTTGTTTCTGAGTAAGGCTGGCTTTGCAAAAGATTACCTGAGCTGTCATAAATTTTCAAATCACCTACAGGATCGCAAAATCCATAATATGAAACAGGAGTTGACTTGCAGGTTTCACCTGAAGCAAACACTGAAAGGATTAGCAAAAACAGAATGTACAAAAACAATTTTTTCATCTTACACCTCTTTAACTTCGTGGAATTAATTTAATTTTTTTAAATTAGTGAACAAAACTTAATGTGTCGTTTGCAGTCATCTCAATCAAGTAGCCTTCGCCAGGAACTACGTGAGTTATATCTGTAGGCAGCAGCAGCTTGTAGAATGGACAAGGCAAGTCTGGGTCATATGTTTCCCATCTTCTGTCTGCGCCATCATAAGATTTTACAAACGTGTAGTTTCCAACAAAATTGTCAGCTGCATTTCCTGTGCATACTTCAGGGAAGTTCTGCACAAAAATCGGGTCTTGGTTGTCTGTTCCTCTTCCATGCCCAAGGTCAGCAAGCGCAGTCCTGACTGCAATAGTATGTGGAAGTGTCGAGCCAAACGGACTCTTCTTTACAACATCAATTCCAGAATATAATGGAATGAGGTTGTTCAGCATAACTTCGCCCACATTGATTAAAGTATCATTGTTCTTCATCTCAAGCTCATAATATTTTCCAGGAGTCACGTTTTTCAAATCATAGACTGGGGAAAGATAGTATGGGCAAAGTGAGGATGAATGGTAGAAATGGACACCTTTTGCCTCAATCTTTCCTGCAGTCAAATAAGCTAAAGCATCCCACTGCCAGACTGAGCTGTAGTTTCCAACAAAGTCCTGCCCTGGAACGCAGGTTGTATATGGGTAAACATTATTTCCAGTGCCTCTTCCTTTTCCAATGCTCTTCAACACATGCATGATGTATGTTTTCGTAGGCATTAACGGTATTGAGAATGTTTCCAGCTCAACTTTTCCGTCTTTTTGGTTCCTGAACAATGGAATTTCATATTTGCCTACTGTGTTTGAAGTCATGTTTGTTGCAACTGGACCTGAAAAGTTGCACAAAGTCTTTACCTTGTAGTATTTTGTTTTGTACTGCGCTGCGTCTGTGTCCTGCCAAGTTCTTGCTGAAGCAGAAAGCAATGGAGACCATTCGCAGTCAAAATCAGTTGATTTGTATGACAAGTCAGTTCCCTTAACAACATTAGATAATCTGCAAATCCTGAACCCTGTAACGTTAGTTGGCGAGCCAATGCCCCATGAAAGATTTACTGCCTGCAAATTATTATCGAGCTCTGCAGTAAGATTTTTTGCCTGGTCGCATGGAAGCAATGATACATTGCAGTAAATTATTACATGCGACTGGGAAACAGTTGTATTTATCCCATCAGTAACTTCGACTGTTGCAATAAACTGCTTGAATTCCTCTCCGCCTGCACTGTACGTGTGCGATGCTGTGCTTGAAGCGCCCCATACTGTGTCAAAAGTTCCATCAGATTCATAATCAAACCTGTACTGCAAAGAATCGCCGTCTGCATCTGTTGCCAAAGCATTCAGGTTAAAGTTTGCAACACATCCTGTCTTTGGACCGTCATTTGTCAAGTTAACAATAGGCAAACTGTTTAATATCAAAACTGAATCTGAAACATTTGCGCCGCTGCATTCGCCATCATATGGAGCAGCAACAACAGTTATGTTGTCTCCCCTTACTTTTGCTGCAGGGAAAGTTTGCTGCAAAGCATCTGTAACAGAGCTTACAAAAATCCCATTCTTGTACCAATAATAGGCATACTGCGGTAAATCGCCGTCTGCATCATTCCAGCCAGTTGAAGCTGCAATTAATACTGTGTTTGTGTAAGCTGGCTTTGTAAGTGAAACTGCACTCATAGTTGGGCAGATATTCTGCACGGTTCTAACGGCACTCTTTTGCGCGCAAATCTGGTCTCCTCCAAATGATGTGACAAGAACTGTGCAGTTCACATTATCGTGCTTTTTGATTGAAGAATATTGGGTAAGGTCAACAGTATCCTGCCTGTTTGTTGTCTGGTCAGATTTTGTGACACTCTTAAACAATGCTCCGTTTTCGTACCAGTTGTATGTAAGTCTGAGAGCAAGATTATTGAAAGTTGGATTCATTGCACATGTTAATGTTGAAAGTACGTTTGGGCTTGCAGGAGACAATGTTATGTTGAAGTTTGATGATGGGCATTTTTGGACAGTAACCCTCATAGTTGAGTTAGATACTCCGTTAAGAGAATTCTTTGCCTCTATCTTTATGTCAGAATAACCTCCGTTAGGGTTTGGTGAGCCGCACAAAATAAGCTGCCCTGCCACGCTGCAATTAATTACACTTGTGTTCTGCTCCAAAATCCTGAAATCCAAATACGAGATTGTTTTCAAGTCATCAACCCAGATGTATGCAGGGCTTGCGTCTGTTGACCTTGCTGAAATTGTTATTTTCTGAGCCGATGTTAAATTAGTTATTCCAAACATAACAAAGGCATGCTCATCTGCCCAGTCCTGGGTTGTATTCTGCCATCCTGTTGAAATAGAGCCAACATCAATCTTGAACTGAGAGTTTACAGTTCCTTTAATCCAAAGTGCAATAAATTTATTTCTTGCAATTAAATTTCTTGCGTAGCTTGCATTATCTGAAGTTGCAATCATTGCAGACTTATCGAAAGTCATTCCTCTGTAGCTTCCTGTTTTGTTTATTGGCTTGTGGTCTGTAGATGAAGATATTGAGTCGCCCAAACCAACATTCGGCTCTGCTGTCCATGATGCAACTCCTGTATCAAAAGAATCAACCGACATTATCTGCCCGTTTGTCAATCCTGCGTTCATGTCCCATGAATAGCCGTAAAGGTTTGCCATCAGCTGCGGAGATGAATACGGTGAGACAAATTTATTTTCAAGCAAAATGTAAGGTTGGTAGATTGGAACTGGCGTGCAGGTGCATGTTACATTTGAGCAACCTGAGCCCTGAGGGCATCCGAAAGGCGCGCCTGCTAAATTAAATTCACACTGCTCATCTGTTCTTCCAGCTTTAATATTTTTATTAGCAAAAGTCTGTATGACATGGTCTCCGCAGTAGTTGTCAATACATGTGCATGAAAAGTTGCATGCCTGATTTGCTGCGCACTGAGCCTGCACAAATCCGGTTGGCGGGAATGCTAAATATCCTGCATCACATTGTTCTGGCCATGGTGTTGGCGGCGGCGGATTCTTTACACCGTCTCCGCATTTTGCATTTGCAGGAACACACAAACATCTTGCATCGCACACGTCACCCAGATTAGGGCATGGAACTCCAATTTCGCATTGTTCAAATAATCCTAAAACTCCATTTCCGCAGAAGTCTCCGCCTGGTCCACCTCCGCCTCCTCCTGCAGGATTGCAGGCAGGGTCATTCGCACAGCTTACAATCTGGTCAGTAACTGGGTAACCAGGAGATCTGAACCATCGCTGCACATTATTAATATCTGTAAAAAAAGTTACGGTATAAAGATCCCCTATGCCAGGATATTCATTAAGATAAAGTGTATTCGAAGGAACGCCATTAATACAAACTCTCCACCCTTGTGTGCAGAAATTATTTTGGTTTCCTGAAAGGTGCCAGCAAATATTAGTATTTACTTTGAAATAACTGTCTTTATTTTGATAGCCCCACACTCCATTCGGAGGCTCAAAAAAGTTTATCGGCCATTTACATTCTGACTTTATGCCTCTATCTCTTCCTCCTTTTGTTCGTGTCATCTGTGAATCAAGAACTGTGTTTGTTGAAGTACATGCATTGCATTGCGTGCATATTTCTGAAACATACCCCGCATTGCTGTCGTATTGGAAGCTTGCAGTCCTAAACAAACCAAACATGTAATCCCAGGAACATTTGCCTGGACCATTTATTCCAAAAGGTCTCTGGCATTTGAATTTGTTAGTATACCATCCGCTGTTAACTCCGGCATCATTAACTTTCTGGTCGTACCTGCACTCCATTGCACAAGTATCTCCTTCACATGAAGTTGGCCAAGTGTAATCAAGAATCCAGTCTTCAGTTGGTGCCGTCGCATAGTTTGGAACTTCTCCTGAAACACATCGTGCGGAATATTCATTTGTAACAGTTTGTCTTGTAAAACTTGTTGGTGCAGTTGTGGTCCATTTTCCTGGACCAACATCTGTAGTAAGAAGACTAACTCCTCCTCCACCGTTAATCCAAAGAGTTACTCCTTTCATAGGCACAATTGGACCTTCAAGAACTGACTTCAGCATGAAGTTTGGAGTTGGCTGCGGTTTTGTAACCTTACATTGAGAAAGAACTCCAAGACAATAATCACTTGGATTCCATTTATGCTTGTCTTCTGAGAACCAGTTTATCTCTGTACCAAAATAAACTTTTTCTCCAATATAATCATTGTCAAAAGAAAACGGACAGACATTTCCGCACTGGTTATTCAAACACAAATTCTTGGCAGGATTTGTTGCATCAGGAGTTCCCTCCAAATCTTTGTAAAAATGCAGGCATTTGCCTGCATCGCACAATAATCTCTGGATTATCGTGCATGATCTTGTTTCATCCCAGCAAGGTTTAAACTCAAAAGGATAAGGTGCAGCACAATCAACCTCCTCATCTTTAAGCATTATTGGCTGGCAAGTTCCCCAGTGTTTTATTGTGCCGTCTTCCTCTGTACCGGCAGGCTCACATTTGAAGCACTGGTCGCAGACACCATACTCATCCCAGTCAGTAAAATCTGTCGGCTGGTCTGTATTAAAAGGAAGGAAGCTTAGTGTTGCATTAGTTATTGTGGGTTGAAGAAGGACTGAGGATTTTGAGCCAGGCATAATGTACCCAGAACATTTAGCACCTTCAGTTGTAATAATCTTGTTATTCGGCACAAGATAGTTTGCTGCGAAAACTGATGGAATTATCAATAATAGAAAAACAACTATGACTATCGCTAACTTCTTTTTTGCTACCATACTCACTTTAGCATTTTAAACGAATTTCTATTTATAAAGATATCGTCTTATCTACATTAATAGGTAACTTATAGATAAAACGCACCACGAAAGTTTATAACCCCTAATAAGTGGTAAAAATAGAAAGATTTATAAAGGGCAAATGCTTGTCTCTTGCCATGAGCCTGAAAAACATAGTTTTAGGAGCAATTGTCTCAGGAATTATGGGAGCTAGTGCGATTGCTGATGAAATTTATCTAAAAACGCCTGTTCCTATTTTAGGAAAAAGAATGGAGATGATTGAAGGCGAAATTGTAAGTGAAGAAGGGGAAATGGTAACTATAAAATTCACTGCGGAAATGCCCGACACCGGGGAACTTAAATCCGCAGGAATCACTGTCCCAAAATCATCTATTGAAAAAATAGTTAAAAAGCCATATGATAGAGACCTGGCTGCAAAAACAAGAATGGAAAAAAGAGAACCAATCCTTAAAGTAAGAAGAATGGCGCAGGAATTCAAGGACAGCGCGCCAGAGCTTGCAAAACAGGCGGCTGAAATCGCGAAGAAAAGCATAGAAGATGGAAAGGCAAGTTATATTTATGCATACAATGACTGGCTTTTTGCAATTGATTTTGACAAAGACATTAAAGGGAATGCCACAATAAAAAGAGCATATGAAAACCACAACATACTGCCTGCTTTGCTTGACATTGCAGATTTAAGAAAACTGACAAGATATCCTAACCTTGAGGCAAAAAAAGGCGCAAACGATTCTATTGATTTTGAAATCGGAGATGCAAAAGAAGTTTCAGTAAGAAAAGTCTCGCTTGCATCAAAAGATTTTTTCAATCCGTCAAACACAATCAACTTAGGCTATACAGAAACTGATGATGGGAGATTTAGAATTTACGCAATTGAAGGATTTCATCCTGGAAGAGAAATGATGAGAGGTGCAGGCGGCAGCATAGTACATCCAACAAAAGAAAAAATAAATGGAGTCAATTTCCCAAAAAAGCTTGCATTTACAAATAATCCCTCCCCTGTTTTTGAAACCGTTGATTACAGGCATTTTGTTTATCCTGAATTTTGGGATCTGGCATATGGGACACTTTTGGGAAAAATAAATGTGAATGGAACTGACTATTTTGCTGTTGACAGTTTCGCGCCTGAACAGATTGTTAAAGAATATTACCCGCTAAGACAGAAATCTGAAGAAGAAAAAAATAAGTTCAGCGAACCTTTTAAAGCAAACTTTATGCAGAAAGAAGTAAAGATTGGAAGCAAAAAGTTCACATACCTTGCAACAGGCAAAGAAGAGCTTGAGCAGTGCATTAAAGCTGTTGATGAAGCTGCAAAAACTGAGCTAAAATATGTTTGCGGAGAAAAAGAAAAAGGGATTTTTAAGGATTATTTATTCAGCGAAAGAAATTCACGCGAGGTTGACAAAATAGTGGCTGAAGCAAAAACAATAGACGACCTTGTCAATGCACTCGAGAATGTTTTCAAAACAAAAAATTACCAGCTTCAGTCAGCAGGAATGCTCCAAACACTGGATGAAATTGCAAAAGGGCAAAAATACAACTGCATGGACTATGCTTCGCTTGCAGCAAACACATTCAGAAAAGCAGGAGTGCCTGCATTAATCAACCAGATTAATCCACAAGGGGAAGTTTCACATGCAATTGCTGAGATTTACCTGCCTAAGCAGGATTTGGTTATTTATTTAGATATTTTTGGAGGCAGGCAGGCATATATTTTCAAGCCATCCTCAAAAGATATCTTCAACTGCAAGTTTGATGCAAGAATATTTGGAAACAACAGGGAATATCTTATGGCGTCTGCATATGTAGACAAGCCTGCAATCGCGCAAAAAAGTAATGAAGCTCACAACAGGGAAATGAAGCACACTGAAGAATCAAGGAAAATTCTCGGCTATTTTGAAAAGCCAAAAGAATAATTTAAATACCATTTCTGAATTGAATTAAGTATGTCAAAAAAACTAGGGCTTGCTCTGGGTTCAGGCGCTCCAAGAGGGTTAGCGCACATCGGAGTTCTGAAAGCATTAGATGAGGCTGGAGTAAAAGTTGATGCAGTTGCAGGCACAAGCATGGGTGCTGTGATTGCCGCGCTGTATGCGTGCGGATATTCTGGGAAGCAAATTGAGGAACTTGCATTAACAACGCAATGGCACAGGCTCATTGATTTTACTGTGCCGAAAACAGGATTTATTGCAGGCAGGAAGCTTGAAAGATACTTGAGAAAAATACTGAAATACAAAAATTTTGAGGACCTTGAAAAAGAGCTCTATATTGTTGCAACAGAAGTCAATAAGGCAGAAAGAGTTGTCTTCAGCAAAGGCGATATTGCAAAAGCATTGAAAGCATCTGTCGCAATACCTGGGATTATGCATCCTGTGAAAACAGACGGCATGCTTCTTGTTGACGGAGGCGCAGTTGATCCTGTTCCTGTCGATGTGCTGAAGGAAAAAAGAGTGCCAAAGATTATCGCAGTTGACCTTTCATTCAACCTAAAGCACCTGTTTGCAAAAAAAGGCATCAGGAGAAGCAAGACGTTCACTGAGATTATGAAAGAAGCATTAATCACAAGCCAGATTGATTTTTTCAAAAATCTGGTCTTTGAGGGAAAAATCAAGGTTCCATCCTACATCAAGTGGATAGTGAGCAAAATGAATCCTGAGAAATGGGTCAACAGAATTATGAAGCTTGTTGCAGGCAGGCAGATTCCTGAGATTGTGAAAATATACACACTTGCACTTGGAATCGCAACAAACGAGCTGAGCAGGACAAAGCTCAGGCTTAGCAACCCCGACATTATAATCAACCCTGGCTATGGAGGTGTTTCATGGGAAGATTTCCATGAGACAAGAAAGATGATAAAGCTTGGCTACGATGTTGCAAAAAAGCACATGCACGATATTAGGAAATTATACGAGAAATAGTTTTTCCTTATATTCAACAACATCGACTTTCTGCCCGATTTTCAGGTTAGGCTTTGAATTCTCAACCTGAACTGGCTGATATGTTTCAGGGTGCATAACTTCCAAAAAAGGCTTAACTTTGATAACCTGAACCCTGTGCTTGTCAATCACTTTTGCATGTTCTAAAGGAACATTTATTCTTGCCCTGCTGGCAAGGTCATTGCCTTTCAAAAAATGCCTGACAAGTGAAGTGACTTCTATAAGCTTGCCATTTACAATTACAACATCCTTCTTTTTGACTTCAGGAACCTTGTAAAAAACAGTCAGCCTGTATACATCCTTGCCTGACATCCTGTCTCTTGAGAACAGCCTTACTGTTTCCCTGATTTCGCCGCCAAATTCCGCAATAAGCATCTTTCCCAGCTTCCTGCTGAACTTGTTTGATGCTGAATAAATGTCAAATCCATCTCTTACTTTTGCAATTTTCGCGATTCCGACTTCTGCTTTTTCAAACCTAGAAATAATAAAATCCATTACCTGCTCATTGGCATTCCTTATCTGGATTGTGCCCTCAAAATATCTGCTTGCCTGCATAGCCTATGCTGAAAAGGGGTTGTTTAAAAAGGTTGCTATAATCTGAAACAAAGCAAAAGCTTTAAAAACAACCTTCTGGTTGTTTTCAAAAATGGACAAAAAAGAGTTCTGGCAGAAGACAAAGGCTGCATTAAAGAAAACGTGGTTCTTCATCTGGGAAGAGGACAGCCTTTGGAGCTGGATTGTAAATATAGTTCTGGCAATAATTATTGTTAAGTTCCTTGTTTATCCTGGGCTGGGCTTGATGCTTGGCACACAGTTTCCGATTGTCGCAGTTGTTTCAAACTCAATGGAGCACAAGCTTAGCGACGGGCAGGTTTGCGGGAAAAATGTGATTAACTATAAGTCTGATTTTGACAACTACTGGAAGGTTTGCGGCGACTGGTATGAACAAAGGAATCTTACAAAAGACAAATTTTCTGACTGGAGCCTGAAGAACGGGTTCAATAAGGGGGATATCATGATTCTGAAAAGCAAGAAGCCTGAGAAAATTAATATTGGAGATGTAATTGTGTTCAGTGCAAAGAGGCCTGACATTAAGCCTGAGCCAATAATACACAGGGTTGTTGCAAAAACATACATAAACGGAACTTATTATTTTACAACAAAAGGCGACTGGAACTCTGACACAATCAACGATAATGTGATATCTGAGAAAAACATAAGCCAAGACAGGATTTTGGGAAACGCTTTTATACGAGTTCCATTACTCGGCTATCTTAAGATAGTATTTGTTGAATTTATCGGCTTGTTCAAAGCGGGGTGAATATAATGAAATTTTGTCCAAAGTGCAAATCATTGCTAATGCCAAAGAAGAAAAAGAACCAGATGGTTCTTGAATGCACTTCGTGCGGATACACTGACACCAAGACTGCAGAGACTCCTATTGTTGAAGCAAAGAAGTCAAAGGCAAAAAAAGTTGAGATAGTTGATCCAGTTAAGGCAGACGAGAATTTGCCTACAACTGAGGCTGTTTGTGAAAAATGCAATAATGATGTTGCATATTACTGGCTTGTCCAGACAAGGGCTGCTGATGAATCGCAGACAAAGTTCATGAGATGCACAAAGTGCAGCCACACATGGAGAGATTATTCTTAATCAGGCAGGAAATTAGCGGCAAGCAGCTGAAAGTAAAAGTAAAGCCCAACGCAAAAGAGAGTTCAGTAGAAAACTGGGACAAGGAAAAACAAATTCTTGAGGTTAAGCTCAAGGCAGCCCCTGAAAAAGGAAAAGCAAACATTGAGCTTCTTAAATTTTTAAAAAAACAACTGGGGATTGATGCAAGAATAAGGCACGGGATGGCATCACGGGAGAAAATTATTGAAATTATTTAGAAATTATTCAGTTGCTTTCTTCTTCGTCTTCAACATCTGAGTCAGTTGAGAAGTCAAATAATCTTTTGTTGAGAAGAGATTCTTTGAAGCTGATTTTTTTCACAAATTTCATAGTTTTTGGAAAGCGAGTCTAGTATTTAAATAAAAGTGAATTAAAAGATATATCCTGCAGAACGTAAAATGCGCATGGAACAACGGATAAATACGCCTCCTTTTTGAAAAACAAAATCAAAAAATATGTTGTTGGGGATTTCTGCAAAAGAAATGAAGGTTGTGATTATCACATCACTAAATTTTGATGAGAAAATTTTTGCGAGAGAAAAAATCTACGCTGCTTTTGATTTGTTTCCCCAGTGTAGTAAAGAGCCAAACTCGTGGTGATAAACTTTACCAGACTCGGCATCAACTTTTATGTTCAAAACACAAAAATTTAGTGTGAAAAAAGTAATATTCCACGTAATTTTTTTGTCAAGGGACTGCAAAATCACAATTGCTCTTGCAATTTGCTGTGACTTGTATTTTTCAAGACGAAGTTTTTTTGCCTCTTCGATAGCAGAAGTAAAATTTGTTTTAACCTTTGAAATATCCAGCTTTTCAACTTCCTTGTTGTCGTGCAGGAAAGCTTTGCTCTTGTCAACAGCCAGTACTGGCTCTGAAACAGAAAAAGTCTGTATTTCAGTTGTTTCTTTGTTGTAAAAGCCAAGCTGCCAAGAATCTGCGGGCTTGAATTCTTCATCAAGCATCACAAAATAATGGACAAGATAGCCAAAGTCATTAAACACAGGGCTTTTGACAACCTTTTCATACATTTTCTTCAAGTCTGCCATAGGCAAATAGAAAAGCAAAACATATATAATTGTTTGGGAAAATGCTTAAAAACAAGGTTAATTGCGGATAAACTATGATAAATACTGGCGTAAAGAAGAATCTTGAGAAGCAGCAGTACATTATTTTTGGGAATCATGGCGCCTGCAAAATCTGCACTTGGACAAAGAAAAGCATTACAAGTAAAGGCGAATGCTACAAGGCAAAATTCTATGGCATAAAAAGCCACCTCTGCTGCCAGATTACCCCAACACTTGCATGCACTAACAAATGCATTTTCTGCTGGAGAGACCAGAACACTCCTTATGTAAAGAAATGGGACAAGAACTGGAAAACAGAAACTGTCAAGCAGATTATTACAGATTCTATAAAAGCGCAGAGGCACCTTCTTGTAGGGTATTATGGAAATGAAAAAGCTGACAAGAAAAAGCTGAAAGACGCAGAAAATCCAAAACATTTTGCAATATCACTTGCAGGCGAGCCAACAATGTTTCCAAAGCTGAAAGAATTAATTGACGAGCTACACAAGCAGGGAAAGTCAACATTTGTTGTGACAAATGGAATGTTTCCAGAAGTGCTGAAGAAAATTAATCCAACACAATTGTATCTTTCAGTTGATGCTCCAAACAAAGAATTGTTCTACAAGATTGACAAACCGATTTACAAAGATGCATGGGAAAGATTCAACAAATCACTTGATGTCATGTCAAAAAAGAAATGCAGGACTGCGGTAAGGATTACTTTGATTAAAGGAATAAACATAGAAGATTTGCACGGTTATGCGTCGCTGATAAAAAAAGCTGACCCTGACTTTGTTGAAGTCAAAGCATACATGTTTGTGGGCAGTTCCAGAGAAAGATTATTGATGGAAAACATGCCGTTTCATCCTGAAGTTGTTGAGTTTTCAAAAAAACTGGAAAAACTATTAAAGAAATGGAAGATATTTGATGAGCAAAAAGAGTCAAGAGTTGTTTTGCTTGCGAAAAACAAAGATACGAAGATAAAATTCAAATGAGAACAGGAAACTACGCTGCAATCATTCAGGAAAGAAAAATACTTCTTGTGAAGAAAAAAGAGAGTTGGATACTTCCAGGAGGAAAACCTGAAAAAGGAGAGTCCAATATTGAATGCCTTGTCAGAGAAGTTGGAGAAGAACTTTCTGGAACTCAGCTAGAAAACATAAGATCCTATGGGTTATTTGAAGGAAGGACGCCGCATAAAAGGGATATCTTAATCGCAAGAGCATATCTTGCTGACATAAAAGGGGAGCTTGGCAAGCCTTCTAATGAAATTAGCGCAGCAGAATGGGCTGATAACCCAGGCAAATACAATCTTTCGGATATAACTTCAAAAATAGTTGATTCATTAAGAAAAGAGCACCATCTTTAGCCAAAGCTAAACAACAATAATTTTTCCTTCAAATCCTGGATTAATTATTTTTGTCCTGCCGATAGTGTCAGTCTTGCCCTCATTCTCGTGCAGGTGCCCGCAAATCACCAAGTCTGGCTTGATGTCCTGAATAAAATTCCGTATTGATTTGTTGCCTGCAGGATTTCCATGGATATTGTCAACTTTTGTGTTGTAAGGCGGAGCATGCGTGACTAAAACAATCTTTTTTGGCTTAAGCTTCTTTATGTCCTGCTTAAATTTTCCAGTTAGTTTTTCAAAATCTTCATCAACAAGGGAAAATCCGCCGCTGCCATAGCCAATAAACAAACAATCATTCACAAGATAAGTCTTCTTGTGTATGTCTTTTACATTATCAAACATAGTTCCTGCATGCCTAATTAGCGAGTCCTGCTCATGATTGCCTGGAATCAGTAAAACAGGCAAACCAAATGAATCAAGCTCTGCAACCAAGTAAGTAAAATGGTCTCCAAAAATGGACAAATCCCCGGCACAAACTATAAGCTCAGGCTTGTGCTTCTTAATTTTTTCCTCAATTTTTCTTAAAGCCTCAGAATCGCCGTGCAAATCAGTGAAAGCAAAAATTTTCATATTACGCCCATTTTTTCAGGAATTCTTCAAGCATAAGGAAGAGCCAGATTGGGGCGCTATAGTCACTAACTCCTTTTTCGTGAGCCTCAACAATCTTTCTAACCCCATTCTGATTCAAATAAGGCTTGCTGTGGAAGTTGGATGAAAGCAAAGTGTCATGGACATAGCTGTTCATCTCTTTCTTAAAGTATTCTGGGACAGGAACTCCAAAGCCGTGCTTTTTCTTTTTCCAGATTTCCATTGGCAAAATATCTTTCATTGCAAGCTTAAAGACATATTTTTTGTCTCCGTTATTGACTTTATACGAAGAAGGGATTTTTGCTGCAAACTCAACAAGATTAACATCCAAAATCGGAGATCTTGTCTCAAGGCTTGCGCCCATTGCTGCCCTGTCAACTTTCACAAGCCCGTCATCATGGAGCTCGTTGTGCCAGTCAATATTCATAAGATTATCATACAAGTCAGGATAAACATAATATGACTTGAACAGCTCAGCATAGCTTTCTGAGCCAAGCATTGAATACTCGCCTATTGTTTTCTGGTCGCCAAAAGAGACTATATGCTCGTATCTTGCATATGGCTCCATGGTTATCAAGTTAAGATGTTTTGAAACCTTGTAGAAAATTGGATGGAACTTAATTTTTCCAATTGTGTTTGCTATTGGAGGGATTATGTTGTTTTTGAAAAACTTAGGAGTTACATTTGGCAGAACAACATCTTTAACCCAAACATATCTTGGGTAGCCTGCAAATAGCTCGTCTCCGCCGTCTCCGCAAAAAGAAACTTTAACATATTTTTTTGCGAATTTGCTTCCGTAATGTGTTGCGAGCATTGATGAGTCTGCAAAAGGCTCGTCATAATAGTAAACCAAGTCAGGAATTAAGCTTAAAGCAACTTCTCCATTGAAAGGAACTTCGTGGTGCTCTGTGCCAAGAAGCTCTGCCATCATCCTTGACTCTTTGCTCTCATCGAATTTCTCATAATCAAAAGAAACTGCAAAAGTCTTCAGCTCTGGCCTGAATTTTTTTTTAAGAACACCTGCAACAGAGCTTGAATCAACACCGCCTGATAAAAATGCGCCCACTGGAACATCGTCCTTCAGCCTCATGCTGATTGCCTGCTCAAACTGCTGCCTCAAAAGCTGTGCAACCAAGTCCACAGGCTCGGTGAATTTTTCAGAAAAGTTAATGTCCCAGTATTTTTCAACGCGCAAATCATGACCTTGAAGAACAAGCTTTTCAGCTGGCGCAAGTTTCTTGACATCTGTAAAAATTGACTTTGGGCATGGCACAACTCCATGATGCAGATAGAACCTGACTGCGTCAACATCAATTGTTTTTTCAACAGGGTGCTGCAAAATTGCCTTAAGCTCTGATGCAAAAATAAATTTTCCGTCCTTAAAATAATAGTAAAGAGGCTTGACTCCTGCCCTGTCTCTTGCCAAGAAAAACTTGTCCTGCCTGTAATCATACAAGCAGAATGCAAACATGCCGTTGAAAAGCTTGAGGCAGTCCTCGCCATAGTCTTCGTATGCATGCAAAACAACTTCTGCATCAAGTTGTGTCCTAAATCTATGGTTCCTGTTCAGCTTCTTTTTTATTTCTTCGTGATTATAGATTCTGCCGTCAAGAATAAGCCAGATATCCCTGTCTTCGTTGCATATTGGCTGCCTCTCCCTGTCTTCTTTTGAAACAACAAGATTCTGGTGCCCGAGGCTTAGTTTTGCATCATTGTAGAAGCCGTTTAAATCTGGACCTCTATGCTTAATTGTAGAAGCCATTCTCTGTACGAGTTCCCTGTCATCCCAGTTAAATCCAACTATCCCGCTCATTTTTCAAGCAAGATAAATCCTTAATTTAAATAGTTTATCTAATATGCCCATCTATCTAAGAAATTCTCAAGCATTAAGAATGCCCATAAAGGCGCAGAATAGTCTTCTTTGCCTTGTTTATGCAACTCAATCAACCTTTTTATCTTATCCTGCCTCAGGTAAGGCTTGCTTGCGAAATCTTTTGCCAAAAGATTGTCTTCAAGATAATTTGCAAGCTCTTTCCTGAAATAATAAACAAGAGGCACAGCAAAGCCCTGCTTTTTCCTGTACAAAATCTCCTTTGGAACTGTGCCTAAAAGTGCTTTCTTGAAAATATATTTTTTCTCTGTTCCATTTAGCTTAAGGTTTGCAGGAATTTTCGCGGCAAACTCGATCATGTCTGTATCCAGAATCGGAACTCTTACTTCAAGGCTGTTGCCCATCGAAGCCCTGTCAACTTTGGTGTGTATGTCTTCGGGAAGGTACATATGGAAATCTGCATTTGACATATTGTCGATTATGCTTGGGTAGATGAACTGTTTTTTGTACAAATCATAATAATAAGTTACACCAATCATTGAAACCTCTTCCCTTGTTTTCTTGTCCTCAAACGCGATTATCTGTGAATACCTTTCTGCATTTGAATGTGTCAATTCGTCTAGGTGCTTGGAGATTTTGTAAATAAACGGATTTGATGATTTTGAAAGCAAAACTGATGCTGGCTTTATTGCATAATTAAGCATCAGGGTTGGTATAAACTTCCTCACATTAATTTGCTTGTTCCACAAATACCTGTTATATCCAATAAAAACCTCATCTCCGCCGTCGCCTGAAAGAGAAACTGTCACATGCTTTCTTGCAACCTGAGATACAAGATATGTTGGAATCATTGAAGAGTCTGCAAACGGCTCGTCATAAAGATAAGAAAGTTTAGGTATCAGTTTCAAAACAGAGTTTGCATCAAACTGGATTTCATAATGGTCAGTTCCTAGCTTTTCTGACATGATTTTTGACCATTTTGATTCATTAAATTCCTCATAGTCAAACCCTATTGAAAATGTTTTCAAATCATCCTTGAATTTTTTAATTGATGCAACAACTGCGCTTGAATCAACACCTCCTGACAAAAATGCACCTACCGGAACATCTGCAACCAGCCTTTTTTTTACAGCCTCGTCCAATAAGCTAATTATTTTTTCAGTGTAGAAACTTTCAGGCTTTCCTTCTATTTTCTGTGAAAAATCAAGCTCCCAGTATCTTTCTGTCCTCAAGCCGTCCTTGTCAACAACCATTTGATGGGCGGGAGGAAGCTTGTAGATGTCCTGAAAAATTGTTCTTGGAGAATAAATGCAGCCATAAGTTATGTAATTCCTGACTGCCTCCAAATCAATTTTTCTTTCAACAAATTCATGCTGCAAAATTGACTTGAGTTCAGACGCAAATATGAACTTTCCTTCTTTGTAATAATAGTAAAGAGGCTTTTTTCCTGTCCTGTCTCTTGCCAAGAAAAACTTTTTCTTGTTTTTGTCGTAGATGCAGAAAGCAAACATGCCATTAAACAGCTGTGTGCATTTCTCACCATACTCCTGATATGCATAAATAAGTACTTCCGTGTCTGTGCCTGAGTTGAATTTGTAGCCTTTCTGCTTTAGGTTCTCTCTTATTTCCTGAAAATTATAGACTTCCCCGTTATAAGTAATCCAGATTGTGCCTTCTTTGTTTGACATAGGCTGCCTTCCTTTTTCAGACAAGTCAAGAATGCTTAATCTTTGGTGCCCAAGGCTGGTGTTTTCGTCAGTATAGAATCCATTCTGGTCAGGCCCTCTATGCTGAAGCATAGCTGCCATTTTTCTAATTACGTCCTTGTCTTCCCAGTTAAATCCAACAATTCCGCACATCTTTCCTCTTTTATGCAAAAGGGATTATTGCCATATAAAAACCTATTCATGACAAGATTTATAAACAAGTTTTTGCTGTCAAAGATAAAAAAGAGGCACATATGCTAAATACGCACGAAATTCTTGAAAGAGTGAAGAATGAACATATTAATTTCATAAGGCTTCAGTTTGTTGATATTCTTGGCACAGTAAAAAACATGGAAATACTGGCAAAGGATTTGGCAGATGTTCTTGAAAATGGCATTGGGTTTGACGGAAGCTCAATTGAAGGCTTTGTCAGGATTATGGAAAGCGACATGATTGCAATGCCTGACACAAAAACATTCCATGTCCTGCCATGGACAACAGGCAACAATAAGACTGCAAGGATAATCTGCAATATTAAAACTCCGGAAGGAAAGTTCTTTGAAGGAGACCCTAGGCACATCCTGCAAAAGCAGATTGAGGAAGGAAAAAAGATTTTTGGAAATGATTTTTCATTCGAAGTTGGGCCTGAGCTTGAATTCTTTTTGCTTGTGAAAAATGAAAAAGGCAAATACGTGCCCCAGGATTCTGGAGGATATTTTGATTTCTCCCCTTTGGATTCTGCACAGGATGTAAGAAGCGAGGCAGCTCTTGCACTACAGGCAATGGAGCTTGATTTTGAAAAAGGGCATCATGAAGTTGCGCCTGGGCAGCATGAGATTGATTTCAGGTTTGGCTCTGCGCTAAAAGTTGCAGACCAGGCAGTAACATACAAATTTGTTGTCAAGAATATTGCAATGATGCATCACATGGTTGCAACATTCATGCCAAAGCCATTCAGCGGAGTTAATGGCTCAGGAATGCACTGCCACCAGTCAATTTTTGCGAACGGCAAAAACCTTTTCTTTGATGCAAACAAAAAAGAAAGAGGCTGCCTTTCAGACACTGCAATGCACTATATTGCAGGAATACTTGCGCACGCGCCTGCTTTAGTTGCAATCACAAACCCTACAATGAATTCATACAAAAGACTTGTTCCTGGATATGAAGCTCCAACATACATCTGCTGGGGAAGAAAGAACAGAAGCGCAATGATTAGGATTCCAAATTTCTATCCTGGAAAAGAAATGGCAACAAGAATTGAATTAAGGGTTCCAGACCCGTCATGCAATCCATACTTGGCATTTGCAGCAATGCTTGCCTGCGGCTTGGACGGAATTAAAAATAAGATGGCTGCGCCTGCAGAAGCTGGAAACAATATATTTGAAATGACTGCTGAAGAAAAGAAAAAGAAAGGAATAAAAGAAGTTCCTGGAAGCCTGAAAGATGCGATAAATGCGTTGAAAAAAGATAATGTGCTTAAAGAAGCGCTTGGCGAGCATGCATTCAACAAGTTTATTGAAGCAAAAGAAGATGAGTGCAAAGAAAAAGATGCAGATGATTTTGAAAGATATCTGAATGTTTGATTTCTTTTTTACTTAACCGTTACGCTTTTAGCCAAGTTTCTAGGCTTGTCAATCGGCAGATGCCTTTCTCTCGCAATGTAGTATGCAAGAAGCTGCCCGATGACTGCAGAGTAAAGAACAAACTTTCCGAGTTTTGTGACTGGCATTTTAAAGTCATATTTGCCTTCAGGCTTGTCAGTTATTTTTATTGAAAATGCGCCTCTTGCTTCAACTTCTTTTGTATTGCCTAGCATTTCAGCATTTCCTTTTGGAATCAATGAAATCACTGGAGTGCCTTTTTCAATCAAAGCAATTGTCCCGTGCTTTAGCTCTCCGCCTCTCATGCCTTCTGCGTGCATATAAGATATTTCTTTAATCTTCAAAGCAATTTCAAGCGCTGCTGCAAAGCACAAGCCTCTGCCAAGAACATAAAGATGCTGCCTGTTTTTGATTTTCTTTGCAATCTTCATCGCCAAAGGCTCGTTTTTCTTCAAGCTCTTTCTTAAAACTTCAGGTATGTTTCTCAAATGTACGTTATATCCGTAAAGTTTTGCAAGAGCAAGCATAATTATAACTTGGTTGACATATGATTTTGTTGCTGCAACACAAATTTCCTGCCCCGCCATTGAATTTATAGAAACATCAGACAATCTTTGAACTGTTGAGTAGGGGACATTGACAATCGAAGCAACTTTTGCCTTTTTCTGCTTTGCAAATTTCATTGCCTCTACCAAGTCCATTGTTTCGCCGCTCTGCGAAATAACTATCATCAATGTTTTTGAATTAACAAGCTTTGGAACATCAAACTCCGAAGCTATCCAGCACGATGATTTTTTGCCAAACTGGTTCAGGAAATGGTTTCCAACCATTGCTGCATGGAATGAAGTGCCTGCTGCAACAAAATAGATTCTTTCTGAGCTGTCAATAAGGTGCTTCAGCTTGAGCAATGATTTTTTCTGGTCAGTTTCCAGAGAATGTACGAGATGCTCTGCAACAACAGGCTCTTCATGTATCTCCTTAATCATAAAATGAGGATATTTCTTTTTCATGCTTTCTTTTTCAGTCCATTTGAATGTTATGATTTTCTTAGTTATTTTTTTGCCGTGCTCAGTAAAGAACTGATATTTGTTTTTGTCAATTATGGCATACTCATTGTCCTCAAAGAAGATGGCATTGTCTGCTTTGTTCGAGAATGCATAGACATCTGATGACAGATAATACCTGTCTTTTGCAATTCCAAGAACTAATGGAGACTCTCTTTTGAAAGCATAAATCCTGTCTTCGCCTTTTTTCAGCAAAAGAACCGCAAAAGTGCCTTTTATTTCAGTAAAAAAATGCTTGATTGCGTTTTCAACTGACATGTTATGAGTTATGCATTTGTCTTCAAAATAAAAGGCAATCAACTCAGAATCTGTCTGAGATTTTGGTTTGTAGCTAAGCTTTAACATTTTCTTTTTCAGCTGCAGGAAATTTTCAAGAATGCCATTGTGCACAATTATGAAATGCTCGCTTGCATGAGGATGCGCATTAAGCCTTGTTACTCCTCCATGAGTTGCCCATCTTGTATGTGCAATTGCAACATCTGCTGTGCCTTTTACAGTTTTTGCAAAATCTGAGATTTGTTTTGCATCTTTTTCTATCTTGCCTCTGCTTGTTGCATAGCCTACTGAATCATAGCCTCTGTACTCTAATCTTTTTAGAGCTCCAAGCAAGTCATCTCTAATTGAAAACTGCTTTTTTGATACTATTCCAATAATTCCGCACATTTTAGATTATGTCCTCTGTAACTGACTGCCCTGGCAAAGTTGTCCTTTTGGGCCAGATTTTTCTTCCAGGATAAATTATAGTATGAATTCCTGTCTTTGCGTCTTCTCCTACAATAGTTCCGAGCTTTCTCCTGCCTGAATCAACAATCCTTCCTTTAATCTCGGACTTTACATTCTCATTATCATGCCTGAGGTTTGCTGTAATTGTGCCTCCTGCAAAATTAACATTCTCTGAAAGTACAGAGTCTCCAACATAGCAAAGATGTGCAATATGTGTGTTGTCCATTATTATTGAATTCTTTACTTCACACCCATTTCCAACAACACAGTTGTTTGCAATTGAGGTTCCTGGGCGGATATAACAGTTTGGACCTATGTTGCAGTTCATGCCTATTACAACTGGACCTTCAATATATGCTCCTGCCTTGATTAAAGTGCCTTCTCCTATTTTCACATTTCCTTTAATTGTTGCTCCTGCCTCAACCATTCCTCGTAAGTCATCGCCCTGCATTTGCTCAAGCAAGTGCTGGTTAATGTCAAGTATGCTCCACGGATAAGTTATGTCCTGAAAGAAGCCGTCAAAATTAACATACCTGAAATTCTTGCCTTCGTTAATCATTATATTTATTGAATCAGTAATCTCGTACTCTCCTCTTGTAGACAGGCTTGTTTTTCTTATTGCATCAAAAATTTGTTTTTTGAACAAATAAATGCCTGCATTAATCAAGTTTGTAAAAGGCTGTTCAGGCTTTTCAACAAGCTCAAGGATTAAATCATCTTTTACTCTTAAGTTTCCAAAAAATTCAGGATGCTCTACTGTCTTTGCAACAATTACTGAATCTTTTGTTTGATTGTATTTCCCTATAAGCAAATCAAGCGCATATTCGTCAAAATAAATGTCTCCGTTTAGAACTATAAAGTCTGAATTAATGTAAGGCTCAGCAAGCGCAACTGTTGCTGCTGTTCCGTTTCTTTTCACCTGCTCAACAAATTTTATATTAAGCTGAGAATGATATTTCTGGCAGTGGTCAATTATTTTTTCCTTGAAATGCCCTACTATTATGACCATGTCTTTAACACCTTTTCTTTCAAGCATGTCAAGCTGGTGCCCAAGAATTGCCTTGTTTGCAGCTGTGAGCAAAGGCTTTGGTTTTGTCTCTGTAAGAGGCCTAGTTCTTGTGCTTTCTCCTGCTGCGAGAATTACTGCCTGCATTATCCTATCAGCTCCTTTACTCGTGCAGTCCAATAATCCATCATGCTATTTAAATCTTGTTCAGTCTGCCCTTCGCCAGTCAATCTGATAGTTGGCTCAGTTCCAGACGCTCTGATTAAAATCCAGCTCCTGCCCCATTCAAACCTCAAGCCGTCAATAAAAGATGCTTTTACTTCTGGCGGAGTCTGTTTTCTCAGCTCATCCATTATTCTCTGCTTGTCTGCTTCTTTGCATCCAAGTTTCACTCTTTTGAACGGGAACTTCTGCATTGAATCCATTATCTCTGAAAGTTTTCTGTTGTCTTTTTCCAAAAATTTCAGGACTTTGAATATTGAATATACTCCGTCAGGCCATGGGCCAAATTCGGGGTAGATAACTGCACCACCTGGCTCAACTCCAATGCATCCGCCCATTTTCTCAAGCTCTTCTGCAATTGCGAAATCTCCAACTCTTGTTCTGATAACCTCAACTCCTGGAAGATTATGCTCAAGAAGCATTGATGCATCAACACTTGTTACGATTTTCTTAATTCCAGTTTCCTGAACCTGCATTTTTGCAAGGAAAGTTATGAATTTGTCCAAATCGCAGACTCTGCCTTTATCATCAATTGGAATCATCCTGTCAGCATCCCCGTCATGGCAAAATCCAATTTCTGCTTTGTTTTGAAGAACAAGCTTGCAGGTTTTCCTGAGATTTTCTTCAACTGGCTCAGGATTTCTGTTTGGGAAGCTGCCGTCAAATTCTGAGTTTATGGCTGTAACATCAAAGCCAAAATCTTCAAGAAGTTTTGGTGATATTTCGCATGCTGCGCCATTTGCACAATCAATCAGAACTTTCCTTTTTTTGCTGAACTTGAATCTCTTTTTTAGCTCATCTGCATATTTTTTCTGTATGTCGTAGCTTCTTTTTGTTCCCTTGCCTAAATCAAATTTCTTTTCATGAAGCAGATTTTCTATTTCATCCTCTTCTTTTGTTGTATCGCTTCTTCCATTATAATCCCATGTCTTGAATCCATTATAGTTTGAAGGATTATGAGATGCAGTAATCATAACTCCACCGCCTGACTTTGTGAATCTTGTGCCGAATGCAAGCAATGGTGTTGGAACTATGCCAAAATCAAGAACTTTTGTTCCAGTGCTCTTTAATCCAGTTATTAATGCTTTTTTTAAAGAAGGCCCGCTAAGCCTTGAATCCATTGCAACAGAAACAAGCTTGTTCTTCACGTAAGTGCCGAAAGCCATGCCGAGCTCTAAAGCAAGCTCTTCAGTAATATTCTCGCCGTAAACTCCTCTGATTCCAGAACTGCCAAAATATTCTATTCTTTCACCTCTTTTGCTCTTTTGATTCGAAAAAGAGGTTATAAAGATTTCGATTTATGCAGAATAATAATCCTGCAATAGAATCACGTCAAGCTGCTCAACATTTGTTACAAGATACAGCTTTCCTTCGCCAAGCTCTGACATCTTCTTTGCCATTGCTTCGCCTTTTTTGTCAATAGCAACTCCAACAAGGGAAACTGTTATTCCTGAATGCCTTGCCAATGACACAGCCTCGAGTGTATCTTTCTCAGGCTCTTTTCCTTTAGTCGGCATTGCATCTGTAAGCAAAATCAAATGCTTTGTCATCTGCTTTTCGTTAGAGAACATATCAATTGATCTTCTGATTGTTGCTGCAAGGTTTGTCTGCCCCATTGCAGTAACTCGCGCAATAACTTTCAGGATGTCTGAAAGCGAGTTTGTTGGATTAAGCGCTGCTTTGATGTCTTCACCAAAAACAATGACTCCAACCTTGTCTCTCTGCTCCAAAGCTTTGAATGCAAGTGCAATTCCTGCTCTTTTTGCATTCTTCAGCTTGTCTCCTTTCATGCTTGATGAAGCATCAATTGCATAAATTATCTCAATTGAGCCTTTGCTCTGTCTTTCGTGAACCCTAAAATCCTTGATATCAATTGTTTTGTGCAGTCTTCTTACTGCAGTCTTGACTGATTTGTGAATAGAAATATCCTTGTACCTGTCCCCTTTCTGATATTCTTTAATATCCTGCCTTAATCCATGAATGTTTCTCTGCTTCTGCTGTTTTTCACCGAAGAAACCTTTTCCAACAAGATTTTCAATTTCCTCAACATAACTGACAAGAGCAGTAAGCTCAATTGCTTTTTCAGTAAACTCGTTATTTTTGTCAATAAGCTTTTCTTTTTTGAGCTCATCCATTTTTTTCTCAATCTTGTCCTTGAGCTCGCGCTGGAATTCTGGAATCTTTATGTTTTTGTCAATATAGTTAGGGTCATAACCAGTCAGCTTTTGGATAAGAGTTTCTCCGTAAAGCTGCTTTGCCATGGAATAATCTTTGACAAACTTTTCCATTACAGCATCTGGGGTGAACATGCCAACGCCCCTATTAAGGGCTTCTTCTATAACCTGCCCTTTGTCAATCTTGTCCTTGTCATTCTCAAGAACAGAATGCATAAGCTCAGAACCATAGTTAAGTTTTCCAGAAAGCTCTTCTGCCCGCTCAAACTCTTCTACTTCAACATTCTCGGTGCTACCCTGCACCACCTTCCTCTGAGCCAGTATCTCTTACAAAATTCCTGTACTGCTGGCTGCTTTTCAAGAATTCCTCAAACTGTTCCTTGATGAACTCGCTTGGGTCTTTCAAATATTTAACAGACGGCTTTAGCCTTATCCTGTGCGAAAGAACAGAAATCAAGCTTGACTTGATGTCATCGAAAGTGACTTTCTTTCGCCTGTTAAGATAAGCAATTGACTGCGCTCGCTCATACAATCCAATTGATGCTCTGACACTCGGCTTTCTGTCAATGTCTTTGCTTAATCTTAATGTCCTGACAAAATCAATCATCATTTCAAGCAAAATTTCTGGGAACTTTACTTCTTCTAAAGTTTCTGCTTTATCCTCAACAATTTTCTTTTCAATTGGAATGCTCTCAGGATAGCCCATGTAGATTAAATCAAACCTGTCCATGAAAACATCAGAAAGTTTCTCTGTGCCTGAATAATCCTCTGGATTCATTGTGCCTATGAAAATAAAATTCGCAGGCAAATCAACAGAGTATGAACCGATTGTTGCTGAACCTTCTTCCAAAACCTGCAACAGTGCGTTCTGCAATTTGTCAGGGCACCTGTTCAGCTCATCAAAAAACAAAACTCCCTGATTTGCTCTAAAAATCTTGCCCGGAGTAAATGCTTCAAGTGACAATGGACCGAATTTCATCGCCTTGATTGGGTCAATGTCCCCTAAAAGGTCTTCTGATGTCAAATCAGGCGAACCCTGTATTCTTACAAACCTTTTTTCTCCTGCAAGTGTTTCTTTTTCAATCTTCTTTTTAGTCTTGCACATCGGGCAGATTGGCTGTTTAGGATTACAATGATATTCACATCCCTTGACAACTTCAACATCAGGCAGAAGCTTCGCAACATTTTTTGCCAATGTTGTCTTTCCAATGCCCGGAGGCCCAACTATAATTACATGCCTGCCCATAAGCAAGGCAGATTTCAGCTGCATCTTTACTTCTTCCTGTCCAAGAATGTCTTCAAAGTCTTTGTCTAAAAATATATTCTTAAAGTGTTCTTTTATTTCCATTTTGGCAAATTATAAGAATTTGTTTGTATATATACTTTTGTATTTGAAAGACAAGATTTATAAACAATCATCAAGCCCAACGTCCTATGAAAACAAAGTGGTGGGCTGTTGTTCTTATGCTTATTTGCACTGTATGCACTGCATTCGGGCAGATTTTCATGAAATGGGGCACAGGCATTTTTGCATCAGTCACAATAACTGCGGCAGTATTTTTGTTCTTTGGCTTGGCACTTTATGCCGTAGGCGCTATGCTGAACATAATCTCGCTTAAAGGCGGAGACCTTTCAATAATTTTCCCAATTTTTGCTCTCAACTACATCTGGGTCAGCTTTTTGTCGTGGCTTTGGCTTGGAGAGCCTATGGGTGTTATGAAATGGGTTGGCATGGGGGGAATAGTTTTAGGAATCTCATTAATAGGAATTGGCAGCAAGCATAAAAGGAGGAAAAACTGATGGCAACAGCATGGTGGGCAATTTTAGTTGTAAGCCTGTCCACAGCGATTGGGGCTATAGGGCAATATTATTTCAAAAAAGGCTCCAAGCTTCTTGCTTTTGATTTAAAGAAACTGCTGTCCAACACGTACATAATAAAAGGGCTTGCAGTCTATGCATTAGGCGCACTAATCTGGATTAGTGTCCTGCCATACGGCGAGCTTTCGACTTTGTATCCATTTATCGCTATAAACTATATCTGGGTTGCATGGGTTTCAAAACATTTCTTTAAAGAAAACATGAATTTGCTGAAATGGCTCGGCATTGCATCAATAGTTCTTGGCGTTATGCTTACGGGATTGTCTGCTTAAAGATAAAGCTCGTTAATCAATTCAATATAGAATGCGACACTCCATGCCTGCGCCAGGCTTCCATTGCTCTCCATTTTGCTTGCAGAACTGAGTTCAGCAAGATGCCCCATAATTCCTGAATAAAGAATCTGTTCTGTTGATGATTCCAGAATTTTTTTAATGTAATCTGCATATTTTGTTTTGTCAGTCCTGTGCAAAACAAGGGCAGCCATGTTGTTTAGATAGTACCAAGAATCTCCCCTGTGATAGCTTACGTTGCTCTCTCCTGAATAATTTGGCTGGAACAATGGAGAAGAGTTATCTATTGTTGAAACCCCCCCAAAATCATTTCCCCAGTCGCACCAAAGTGAAGGAAGGACATAGTCAAATGCCTTAATCCATTCGTCTGTTGAAAGGAGTTCTGGATAAACATATGCTGCAATAAATATGTTCGGCCTCTTGGTCTCGTCAACATAATCTGCATTATCTTTTTCATATATGCCGTCAGCAAGCCTCTGCCCATTCCAGTATTTTTTTCTTACAAGCTCCCTGAGTGTCCGCTCTTTTTCATCAAAATCCTTAAACTGCTTGTAGTTGTTAGTAATCTCAGAAAGATATTTCATCAGCTTATACATCGAAAGCATAAGAGCCTGTATCTCAATTCTCCTGTCTTCTCTTACATCGTTGCTATAGGGTGCTGTTGTGTCCATCCATGTTTCCATTGGCCCGTTTATAGCCATGCCTCTTTTCATGTGGTGCTTTTCAAGCTTTGCAATTGACAAGCCAAGCTGCTGCTGGATAAAGAGAATGTCTGCGGAAGAAAGATGAACCTCGAGCATATGCCTTGCCTGAAGCATCAAAATATAGTCATGTATTCTTTTGAACGCCCACCCTACCCCGTCTGCGCTTCCAAGAAGAGAGTGAGGAAACCTGTTTGGAATCCTGCCGTCAGGAAGAATCATCTCAATCTCCCTAAGCAGGATATCTTCAGCTTCCTCAAACTTTTCCTCAAGCAAAATTGATTTTAATGACTGCGCCTCATCCCTGGTGTACCATTGGAAGAACCACCAAAGCCCGGCATAGATTCCGTTTTTGCCTTTAATCTTTACAGTCAAATCATCCAGTGCCTTTAATGCGCATTTATACGCAATCATTGTCTTTTTGTCATCTATCCTCAGCTTTGTATTGATTAGCTTGTCAATATACCTTTTTTGGGTGTGCTCGAGATAAGGCAGGTTGCTCTGTATGTATTTTGCAATATTTATTGCCTTTTCCTTGTCATGAGAACATGCAAAAACAAAAGTTGAATCCTGCTTTACATTGAATTTTAAAGCCCTGTAAATCCACCAATCAACAGGCTTAGAACTCCTGAACTGGTCATAGGAATAATGCGCAGGCACAAACGAGTTAATGTCAACCCTTGAAAAGTCATCTGCTGCAATTGCCATAAATAAATTATAAGGAAGCGCCTCCTCTGCTGTATGTTCCTGAAGTTTTTTGTATTCACAAACCAGGCAGCCGCCTTCTTCATAAAAAGTGTAATATCTGCCAAAAGAATGAAAATCATGGACTTCCCTCATGTCAAGCATGAGCTCAAATGGGGTGTTTGTCTGATAAACAAGAGCTTCATAATAATATGGAACGAAAAACTTTTCCCTCAGATTCTGTCCCTGCCTCTCAATACACCAAAACTTGTTTGTCACTTTGGTTGGGGTTTCATCAGGCACAATGTTTTCAATTGCCTTGAAAATATCCCAGCTCTCAATTCCAGGATGGCAAAAAAAAGAGCCCTGGAATTTGCTTATCAAAGGGCCTAAAACTGGAACAGAAAAAAATCCCCCTATCTTGTTTGCCAGGAGAAAAGAAGTATTTCTTTCTTCTGTCTCAAAATTAATTTTCCTTTCAATCTGGTCAATAACATTTATGTGGTAGTTTAATGTTATTTCCATGGCTTATTCTTCCCCGCGGTAGAACTTTGCAGCATTCTCAGGAGGCATTATGTTGATAACAATGCCTGAGCCAAGCTCCAAGCCAGCCCATTTTGCAAGCCGCGGTGTTATTTCTATGTGGAAATGCAAATCTGCTCCAGATGGCGCATAGTGCAGGAAAAAATTGTAAGGCGCATTAATTGCTTTCAGCTTTGAAAGAATGTGCTTCATCTGTTTTGCCAAATCGTTCAGCTCAGCATCATTAAAGTCTTCAAGCCTCTTAACATGGCGTTTTGGGAAAATCCATGCTTCCATCGGGAATCTTGAAGCATATGGAGTGAAAGATACGCATGAGTTTTCCATTATCCTTCTATAAGAACCTTTCTCGCGCTGGATGATGTCGCAATATTTGCATCCTCCCTTGTTTGCCTCGATTTCCTGCTCAACAATAGTGGGAATCTTGTTAATTGAAGTTATCTGGGTATGTGTATGGACAAGTGAAGTTCCTGCATCATCTCCCTGGTTTTTGAAAATAAGAACATATTTTACGCCCTGCTGCTTTTCAAGTGCATTTATCCTTTTTGTGTACATTTCAAGAATCTGCCTGATTCTTTTTTCAGAAAGGTCTCCAAAGTCATCAGTATGTGATGGGCTTTCTACGAGAACTTCGTGCGCACCGTAAGCTGCTGAAAAAGTGTAATACAAATTGTCTGTTCTAATCAAAGAATTTCCTTTCAGCTCAACTGCAGGAAACTTGTTTGGAAAAATTCGTATAGCCCATTTTCCGCCTTCTTCAAGCCTGCCTGTTTCAGGCGGAGTAAGGTTTTCATTTCCTGGGCAGAAAAAACAAACCCCAACATTTTTGTTTTCAGCAGGCTTAAGGAACTGATGCGGCCTTTTCCCGCGGTTGCCTGCAATAATCACCCATCTATCTAGAACATAGTCCTTTCTTAGTTCATTTACCCCATCTGATTGGATTTCTGCTGGCATGTAAATCACTGTTTGATTTGAATCAAATCTTGCGCAAAGCAAAACTGTGCGCATCCAAATAACACCTAATCAGGTTCCCCCAGTCTGCTAATTTTGAAAGCTCCTTAGCATTAATTTTTCTCTCAACTCTTCCCCTTCTGTCCAGCTGAGAGTACTCATACATTGCGGTTGCAATATCATTTACAACCTGGGCGTCACTTTTGCCAAGCCGCGGAATAACAACTATTCCCTTGTCTTCTTTCTTTTTGCTTGCATTAATCCACATCCCAAAACCTGCCAAATCTGTAGTTATCGCAGGCACGCCCCAGGCTGCGCTTTCCAAGGGAGTGTAGCCCCATGGCTCATAGTATGATGGATAAACTCCAAGGTGCCCTGAAACCATTGCATCATAATATTTCAAGTCAAGCAGCCCGTCTGTTCCTGTCAGGTATGCTGGATGGAATACAACCTTGACTCTGTCGTCTGGCTGGTTTGTCAGTCCTGCCTGCATAAAGCCATTAATTATCTCGTCCTGCTCTTCTCCGTTAAGATGGTGCGTGCATAATGGAGGAGTCCCCTGTTTTTTGAAATTTGCACCTAATCTCCTCGTCTCAAGCAAAAATTCCTGGTCAAACAAGTTTATTTTTGAAATATCCTGCCCTGAAATTATCCATGAAAGAAGTTTTTGTTTTATTGAATCCATGTGATTGTAGATGGAATCATTGATTTCTCCAAAATATGCTTTGTTCTCAAGAAGCTCCTGCCTTATCCCCTTAGTCCAAGCAGGTATCCAGTAAAATGCAATAATTGTCTTCTTGCTTTTTTCTGCTTTCAATCTCCTGTTAAGCTCAGCAAGTGATTTTGTAAAAACATCAATGCCCTTGTTCCTGTACTCATATCTTCCAAAGATGTAATAAATTAAAGTATCTTCAAGATCAAAACTTTGATACGGCAGGAAATAGAATGCAATCATTTCCTTTATCTTGGTTCTTTTAATTTTGTGCTCATAAGCAACCTCTTCATAAGAAGGAAAGTTTTCCATGTCCAAGCCGTTTGGCAAAAGCACGTCAGGCTTTCTTCCAAGAATTGCCTGAGCCTCCATTCCTGTGATTTCTGAAACTGTTGTAAAACAGCCTGCATTTTGTGCAGATGCCTTTTCCATGGTAAATTTATTGCTTACCCCGTGCTTTTTTGCTTCTTCTGCAGGATTGAAATTGCCAAGCATGGAATACAAGTCTTTTCCTGAGCCTGCAATTGACCTTCCAAGCATTGTTGCGTGTGTTGTGAAAACAGTTCCGACTTTTGCCTTATGCTTTTTCAGATAAAGTATTGCTGCGCCTGCAAGCCACTCATGGAAATGCCCAACAATTTTTTTGTCAGAATTTTGTTTTGCAAATTCATCAATAAACATTCCGACTGCTGTACTCCATACAACTGGGTCAGTATAATCTGAGCCTGAGCCGTATGAATCAACACCAAAGTCCTGCCACAAGCCTGCAAGCAGGTCTTCTGTAGCATCATACAAGTGTCTTGGGAATATAAGAACAACATCTGGCTCGCCTTTTACGAGCCATTTTCCATAATGGCATTCTATGCCTCTTGAAGCCATTAAGTCAAAAACAGACCTAATCTCCTTTGAAGCAGGCTTTTCTATAAACTCGGGAACTGATTTTCCCGGGAAAAAAGGCCCAACCGGGATATAATTTGGATAGTTCTCTATCATCTTTTCTGCCTTGCTCATCAAGACAGTATAGATTCCCCCAACCTTGTTGCAAACTTCCCAGCTTGCTTCAAACAAATAATCTGCTTTTTTATCCATCACTTGCCTCAAACTAATAATCCAATCAGCACTCCAATTATTATTCCAATAACCAAGCCGTACAGGTATTCTTTTATTCCTCCGACTGCCTGAGCAACGTCCTGCTGCGGCTTTTTCTGAAAATTTAACTGCGTTGCAAACTGCTTTTTTTCTGCCTCCATCTCTGAAAGCTTTCTTTCAAGCCTTCTCAGCTGCAGAACCCTTTCCTCAATTTTTCTTATTATTGCTTCCTTGCTTTTCATATTTTTTATCTCTGTTGCAAGGTTCTTGTCTTTTACAATATCATTAATCCATGACGCAAAATCATTCCTGCTGTCTGCAACATGGTGCTTGAAAGTTTGCTCATCCATCAGCTCTATTGTTCTTGCGAGCTCAACAAGGCTTTTCACAACAGCGCCGTCTTTAGTATAGAAATAATACTGAGGCTCAACCGGCCCCAAAACAAGCCTTATGTCTTCTGAGTCAATTGCCATTTTATTTCACCAGATGCTTTAAAGTTATGATAACTGCCCTGTCCTTGTTTGTTGTTCCCCTTAACTCCAATGCCAGATTCTTAAGCAGAAAAACTCCCTCAACCCAGTTTGCAAAGTCATTTCTTCCTTCATTAACATGGTGGTGGAACACATTAAGGTCCATTGCATCAATTGCATATGCCATGTCCTTTATGCCGCGTATTACTGTGCCGTCAACAACCCAGAAATATTTTCCTTTAGGTGCAACTGATTTAGCTCTTGCTGATTTTTGTTCTGATTTTGATTCAGACTTTAATTCTGATTTTATCTCTTTCGTCATATCTATCCCCTCTTTTTTTTATTTTTTGACAAAACTGATAATGTGTATTCAGTTAATATAACGCAGGTCATCCTTTTGCTGAACTTTCAGTTCAGGGTTTTGGCTTAAATTCTGAACCTGATTCTGCTGCACACTATTCTGCACTTGGCTGAGCTGGTTCTGCATTTGCTTAAGCTGCTGCATCGGATTCTTGATAGTATTCTGCTCAACTGTGTGCAGCCTTCTTGTTACATCCTGCAATACATTCATGAATGTGATAAATGAGTCATACGGGCTGTTGTAAGGATTGAAGTATTTGTGGACATCGCCGTCAGCAAACCATTTGGTGCACATGTAGTAAAAATGGTCTGATGTCTGCAGCTTTCTCCAGTCTTCAAGCAATTTAGTGTCATTTGTTTTCAAAATTGCTGACTCGATTTTGTAAAGCTCGTGCATTGCAGCATCCTGCATCTTGTTCCCAACCCATGCTGAAATGTCTCTTTCAACATCTGCCCATGAAACCAAATTGTGAATATCAAGCTCTGCAACAATCGGGTAGTTTATTGTTTCGCTTGGAGTCTTGAACTCATAGCCCGCTTTCAAAACCTCTTCAGGAAGATGCTTCATAAAATTAAAAATTCCTGTGTCTCTCCACTGGTGCTCTCCGAAAGTTTCATAATCCATGAAAAGGTTGACTGTGTCTCCCTGCACTGAATTTAGCCATGAAACATATTTTTCTGTTGTAAGGGGCCATTCCTTCCAGTTCTTGTCAGAAAACCTGAATGCAATGTCATCTGAAAGCTTGTAGTTTTTCAAAAGCAATTTTATCCTGTTGGCTGTCTTTGGCCTGTAAACATAGTTAGGGCTTCTCCAGCCAAGAACATGGTCAGCCCCTTCTGCAACAATTCCCTCATATCCCATGTCTTCAATGAATTTTGCAATCTCGTTGTTGAAAATCAGCTCAGTATTCCTGAAGACTTTAGGCTCGCAGTTGAACAGGGATTTCATTAATCTCCTGTGCTGAAGAATCTGGTGCCTGAACTCGCTTTTTGAGTTAAGCCAGGCAAGAGAATGATAGTAAGTTTCATCAAGGAACTCAACGCATCCTGTGTCAGCAAGGTCCATAAATGATTCAAGAACTTCTGGGCAGTACTGCTCAAACTGCTCAATTGCAACTCCTGAAATTGAATAAGCAATTTTGAATTTTCCTTCAAACTGCTCTATAAGCGAAAGCATCAAATTGTTTGTAGGCAGGTAGCATTTGTTTGCGACTTTCTGAAGAATCTGCTGATTCTTTGCATCGTCAAAATAGGCAGTACTTTTTCCAATATCAAAAATCTGGTACTTTCTCAGCCTGAATGGCTGGTGCACCTGAAAGTAAAAGCACAGGCTTTTCATTCAAAATCCACCCATTGCCCTGTGATAAACTCCCAAAGTATCGTCTGCAACTTTCTCCCAAGTCATGCTCTGCACTTCAATTGTGCTGTGCTGATTCAATGTGTGCGAAAGAGCACTGTATCTCAAAACTGCAACAATCTTGTTCGCCATCTCGTCTATGTCCCAGAAATCTACTTTAAGTACATGCTGGAGAACTTCAGAAACTCCTGACTGGTGTGAAATCAAGGCAGGTGTGCCGTTCTTGATTGCTTCCAGAGGAGTAATGCCGAACGGCTCTGAGATTGACGGCATAACATACAAATCTGCCATTTTGTACAATCTGTCAACATCTTTCCCTGTCATAAATCCTGTAAATATGAATTTGTCAGCCATTCCTCTCCATGCAACCTCGTTAATCATCCACCCTAGCATGTCGCCTGTGCCTGTAACAACAAACTTTACGTTTGGCTCTACATCAAGCACTTTTCTTGCAGCACTTACAAAATAGTCAGGGCCTTTTTGTATTGTGATTCTGCCAAGGAATAATACCACCTTGTCTTTCTCATCCAACTTTATTTTCTTTGCATTGTACCCTTTCTGCTCAACTGCGTTGTAAACAACATTTATTTTGTCAGGATTAATTCCGTAGTGCTGGACAATCATGCTCTTTGTATATTTGCTTACTGCAATAATCCTGTCAGCCGCCATCATTCCTGCTTTTTCCACGTCATACTCATATGGGTTTGGATTCCCGCCTGTCCTATCAAATCCTGTGCTGTGGACTGTCACAACAAGAGGCTTTCCTGACACTTCTTTTGCCTTCATTCCTGCCTGATAAGTCATCCAGTCATGGCAGTGTATAACATCAAAGTCTTCGATTGAAGCAATCTCTGCTGCTTTCAGAGCATATCTGTAAACTTCATCGTACAAGCCCCATCCATAGTCAGGGCTACTAGAAGGTGAGGCGGCAGTGTCGTCTGCAATCAAAACCCTGCCGCCTTTCATGGACAAAATATTTTTGTTCCTTCTAATTAAATCACTGTGCCTAGATAACATCGCTTGGTATTGAGCTGGTGTCATATATGGGCTGTACAGTGAAGAAGTAGCGGAAATCAATTTCAAATTGCCGTCTTGGCCAACTTGGTATGAGCTAATTTGGTTTGCAGCCAGCAGCTTGACAGCATCGCTGTGCACTTTGCCTGGCGCTTTTGGCATAACAAATGTTATTTGGACATTCTTAGAACTCATTGCTTTTGTAAGACCATAACAGTGGGTTCCCAATCCGCCACTTTTAAATGGGGGGAACTCCCAGCCGAACATCAGTACGTTCAAATTATGCACCTTTTTTTAACTCTAGCGTTATCAGGGCTAACTGCTAGCTAATTCATCCCTCGTTTATTTTGTCCAAATTACTGTTAGCCTATTGGCAATACCAAGCTGATTTAGCTTTTGATTAATAAAGGAAGTTTTTAAAGTTTCGTGTTCATTTTTAAATAGTAACAAATTTACAAAAATATTTAAAAACTGCAGGAGACTTTCAGCATAAAACAACATGCAAAAAGGAGGATAACGATGGAATTTCTTGGATTAAAAGACTTTAACAATGAAGGGAAAAGAGTCCTGTTGAGGGCTGATTTCAATGTTCCCCTCAGCGATAAAAGAGAGATAAGTGATGACAACAGGATTGTCAGCACCCTTCCGACAATACAATTTCTGCTGGATAAAAAATGCCAGGTAATTATAATGACTCATCTTGGAAGGCCTGACGGCAAGGTTATTGAAAAGTACAGGCTTGATGCTGTTGCAAAAAGGCTTTCAGAGCTGCTCAAATTAAATGTGGTAAAATTAAATGACTGTGTTGATGTCCAAATCCCTGCGGATGCAAAAGTTGTTCTGCTCGAAAATTTGAGATTCCATGCTGAGGAAGAAGCAAATGACGAGAATTTCTCAAAAAAGCTTGCATCTCTTGGAGATGTGTATGTTAATGATGCATTTGCAACCTGCCACAGGGCGCATGCCTCTGTTTATGGAGTAACAAAATACCTGCCAAGCTATGCAGGAATGCTTGTAGAAAAAGAAATCACAATAATGGGAAATGCGCTGAAAAATGCCGAACACCCATTCATAGCAATAATGGGCGGCATAAAGCTTGAAACAAAACTTGCTTTAATAAAAAATATGCTTTCAAAAGTCGATTCCCTTCTTATCGGCGGGGCAATGGCTTACACTTTCCTGAGAGCAAAAGGATATCCTACAGGAATATCTATTGTTGACGAAAAATTTGTGCCTGAGGCAAAAAACCTTCTCGCACAATTCAGGGGCAAGATTGTCCTTCCAGTTGATTTTCTTGTAGCTGACAAGCTTGATGAAAATGCAAGCACGCAGATTGTTGCTGCTGACAAAATACCTGAAAAGATGGAGGGCGTGGACATTGGTCCGAAAACTGCCAAGAACTTTGTCAAAATAATAAAAGAGGCAAAAACAATGATCTGGAACGGGCCTCTTGGCGCTTATGAGATTTCAAAATTTGAGAATGGCACGAAGCAGATTGCAGAAGCTCTTGCAAAAAGAAGGGGCGCAATAACTATCGTTGGAGGAGGCGATACTGCTGCAGTTGTTGACAAATATGGGCTTGCAAAGAAGATGACACACGTCAGCACTGGCGGAGGGGCTTCGCTCGAGTTCCTAGAGGGAAAAGAGCTTCCTGGAGTCAAGGCGCTTAAGGAAAGCTACCAAAGGATGAAAAAATAAGAATTTATTTTTTTATGTTTTTTCTATTAATTTTCCCTTAAAATATTTTTTTGCCAGCTCGTAGCATTCTATGCTGCCTATATCGAACCAATTGCCTTTGAATGTAAATGCGTAAACATCATCATTCCTGCAGAGCCATTCGATAAAGTGCCCCATCTTGTCAGCATCACCGCCCTGCTTCAAGTATTTCTTAATTTCCTCAAGCCCCCTTTTTGTCAATATATAGCAGGCAGTTGCTATTAGTTTTGATTTTGGATTCTCCGGCTTTTCCTTGAATGAAATTACTTTGTGGTTTTTGCCAATCTCTGCAACACCATATTTTTTTGCCTCTTCAAAAGACTTAATCTGGTCAAGCACAATTATGTTTGACTTTTTTTCCTCAAGATGCTTTATCAGGTCAACAAGCTTGAACTCAAAAAGATTATCGCCGCCAAGAATTATTGTGTTCTCGTCAAGCCCTTTTTTATCCATAATGAAGCTTACTGCGCCAATCGAGCCAAACTTTTCCTCCTCTTTTTTTGAAGGCTCAACAACAATCTCAATTTCAGCACAATCTTTTTTCTTTTTGTGCTTTGAGAGCCATTCCTTAAACTGGGGCGCGAATTTTGAGTTTGTCGAGATAAAAATCTTGTCAATGTCAGGGATAAGCTCAAGCTCCTCAACAACATATTCAAGAATAGGCTTCCTGTTTATCTTAAGAAGCTGTTTTGGGATGTTTTTTGTCAGTGGCCACATCCTTTTTGCAAAGCCGCCTGCCAGTACAATTGCTTTCATTTCGTTTTCTGCTTTTTCTTAAAAGCCATTGCGCATTTCTCTGAGTCAAAAAAATGCTTGTGCCCGTCTATCTCAAGCTCAACAACTTCGTCAGCATCGTCACTTAGCACCTTCTTGCATTCCTCACATTCCGCAGTTTCCTCTTCCCCTGTCTCGCCTTCCATAAAAGCCTCTTCATCAGGATAAAGTTCATCCTCTTCTGTAAGCTCTTCCCTTCCTGTTTCTTCATAGACATCTTCGTCTTCGTCAGTCTTGTCTTTTACTTCCTCGCTGTAAAATTCATCCTCTTTATCTGCCATAATCATCACCCTTTATCAAGAGTAGTTTGAAATTTATAAAAGTAACGAAAAAAGAAATAAGGATTACTGCTTAATCCGTTTCATTGCCTGCTCAGGAGTCTTGCCCTCAAAGATAATATCCTTGAGAGCTGCTGCAATTTTCAAAGGCTCGCCGTGCTGCCAGACATTTCTGCCGACTGCAAGACCGCCAGCCCCTGCATTCATGACATCCGAAGTCATATTCAGTAGCTCCTGCTCGCCAGTCTTAAATCCGCCCGCAACAAACACCTTCGCCTTTCCCGCACACTTTGCAGCCCACCCAAAACCTTTTGCATCACCATTGTATCTAATCTTAAGAATGTCTGCGCCAAGCTCTAAGCCAACTCTGCAGGAATATGCCATTAATTCTGTTGAATTTTCATTTTGTATGAACTTGCCCCTCGGGTAAAGCCATGCAACAACAGGCAGCCCAAAGTCGTGCGCCTCTTCCTGAATTCTTCCAAAATCCTTGAAAATTTCAGGCTCCATTCCGCTGCCGTCATAAATTGTATACCCAATTGCAGCAGCTCCAAGCTTGACTGCATATTTTACTGAGCAAATCTGGGATGAGATTGGCTCAATGTTTGGAATCCTAGTCTTACCGTTAAGCTTTAAAATCAAAGGAATGTCGTGCGAATAAGGCTCATAATATTTTTCAGCAGTTCCTTTTTGCAGAATAACTGCATTAAATTTCGCCTTCCTTCCTATTTCAAGAATATACCCTGGGTCGCAGTTTGTCAAATTAAAGTCAGCCGGACCATGCTCAAGCCCTTGGTCATATGCAAGAAACAATCCTTTGTTCTTTTTCAAGATTCTTGAAAAGTCAATTTCCATCTTACACCTCTTTTTCTATTGAATGCTTAAGCGTGAACAAGCAAATACAGCAAAACCAAAAATGCAATCAGTATAAAAACCTTGTTATAGTTAAAAATAATTTTCTTTTTCTCGATTTCTGGGCATATGCCCCTGTTCTCGATGTAGTTTCTGTTATACTGGATCATTTTTCTCTACAGCTGTTTTTTTCGACGTCAATATTTTATCCAAAAAAGGATTTTGCGAGCTGGTAATCATCAAACCCGACAAGCTTTGGCTCTGCAACTGCATTTTCAAGAGGCACTGAAACTATTTTTGTACCCTGCAGCGCAACCATCTTTCCAAAGTCCCTGCATTCAACAAGATCCAATGCACGAACTCCAAAAATTGTTGCAAGGCTCCTGTCAAAAGCAGTAGGAGGCCCGCCTCTCTGCAAGTACCCAAGAACCATTACTCTGGATTCAACTCCTGTCCTCTTCTCAATTTCGTGGGCAAGGAATTTTCCAATGCCTCCAAGTCTGATGTGCCCAAAGCCATCTTTTTCATGTGTCTCTACAATTTCGTCATAGTCGTGGGGCTTTGCGCCTTCTGCAACTGCAATAAGGCTGAAATATTTTCCCCGTTTTGCCCTTTTCTGAATCATATCACAAATTTCATCAATGTCAAAAGGAACTTCAGGGATTAAAATAAAGTTTGCTCCTCCTGCAATTCCTGCTTTCAAAGTAATCCATCCTGCCTCCCTTCCCATCATCTCAACAACCATTACCCTGCTGTGCGATTTTGCTGTTGTTCTCAGCCTGTCAAGGCAGTCTGTTGCAATATTTATTGCAGTGTCAAAACCAAAAGTATAATCTGTGCAGTTCAAGTCATTGTCAATTGTTTTAGGGATTCCAACGATAGGCATCCCTCTCTTGAAAAGAACATTTGCAACGCCGATTGTATCATCTCCTCCAATTACAATAAGAGCATCGAGGTTGTTTGCACGGAATGTTGCAAAACATTTCGCCACGTTCTCTTCAGCAAGCAGGGGATTTTCCCTTGAAGAGCCAATAATTGTTCCTCCAACATACTGGATTTCCTCAACATCATCCCTGCCAAGAGGAATAAATTCATTATTCATGAGCCCCTTCCAACCGTTCTTGAAGCCAATGACAGTATGCCCGTAACTTTCTGCCTTTATCACTGCCGCGCGTATTACAGAATTCAGCCCAGGGGCATCTCCTCCAGAAGTGAGTATTCCAAGTTTCATTTTTCCTCTTTTACACGATTTTTGTCTTTGCTACTTTTTTTGGTTTGCTTTCAAGATATTTAATTATTTCCCTTTTTGTCAAAAGCTTGTTTTTTGCGCCGAAGTGCTGGATTACTGACTCTGCATTTGAAGAGCCCATCTTCAATGAATCATCGATTGATTTTCCCATCATTATTCCTGAAACAAAACCTGAAGAAAAAGCATCTCCTGCTCCTGTTGCCTCAACAACCTTAACAGGCGAAGCCTTGAGATAATATTTAATCTCGCCGTCAAAAGCATAAACTCCCTTGCTGCCGTCAGTAATAACCACAAGCCTCGGCACAAGAGCATACAGCCCTCTAAGAAGAACATCTATATTTGTCATCTCAGGCTTGCCTAGCAGCTCACCTGCCTCTCCCCTGTTCAAAATCAAGATTGTTGTTGCTTTCAAAACTTTTGCAAGATATTTTGGCCCCCTTGATGCAAGATACGAGCTTGGGTTGAATGCAACATTGATGTTGTGCTTTAATGCATAGCCGGACAAATACTCCAATACCTGGAAAGATTTGTCAACCATTGAGCTGAAATAAAACCATTTCGCATGAAGCTTTTCTTTATTTATTTCGTTTATTTCCAAATCATTAGTTGAGCCTTTGAATGCAAGTATTGTCCTGTCATGCCCTTTTGCGTCAAGAACAACTGAGAATCCTGTCCTTAATCCTTTTCTCCTTACAAGCAAAGACGTCTCTATTTTTTCTTTTTTTAGCTCCCTGAAAATTCTTTGCGAGTTTGTACCCAAACCCATACTTGAAATAATTGCAGTCTTAAATCCAAGCCTGGAAAATCCGACTGCAGTGTTTGTTCCCCCGCCTCCTGTGCTGAACTGCACGTCATCAATAAGAATTTTGGTGCCAAAAGGCACAATAACATGATTATGATGCGCTTTCTGGAAAAGCCTGCTGCCTGTGCTTACAAAACAATCTACTGTTGAAGAGCCAATGCAGATTATATCATACATCTTTGCACCTCTTTACCAATTTTATAATATAGGTGTATTTAAAGTTTATCTAAAAATTAATTTTGTCAAGAACATCGTGCGCATCCATTGAAGTAACATAAGGCTCAAGCTTTTTGTCTTTCAGGAAAATTGTTTTCATATAGTCTTTTTCCTTGTTTGAGACTCTTGCATGGCTGTCTGCGAAAACCAGGCCGTAAGGATAGCCCAAGAAAACAGGATCTTTTGAGTTTTCTGCAATTGCAGAGAACAAAATCTCAGGGTTGTATTTTGAATTTTTGTAAACCTCTATCCTGAATATTCTTTTTGAATTTTTGTTCAGTTTTGCAATAATTATGTGCGCCAAATGATTCTCGTCATTGATTTCTGCAACAGGCAAGTAATACCATTTCCCGCGCTCAGTCATTTTCGAAAGGCAGACAAGCGCAGAATCTCCTGCATCTGTTACCAAATTAGTTGTTTTCGCAAGGCTGCACAAAATTAGTTTTTTCTGCTCAACAGTTTTGCAGAGATTGTCCATGAACTGCTTCTCGGACAAAGAGTTTGTCTTCAGAATCCCGTCAAGCATAATTATGTCGCCTGGCTGAAGCAAAGTTTCTGCCATCTTTGAAGCAAGCTGAAGCTCAAAAAATCTCCTAATCTCGTTTGCTGCTTTTGCCACAGAACTGTCATCTTCAGAATGCTGCGGAAAATCCATCCTAACGCAGAAATTCCTTTTCTCCCCGTCCATTGGAAATACTTCTGCAGCATATGACACCTTATGTTCTGATTTCTCGGCTTTGACAAGGATGAAAAATTCATTTTTCTCTTTTGCCAGCTTTTCATTTCCTTTCATCAGAACTCCAAACACCCTTACAAAAGATACTACGAATGAAGGAGATTCAAGCAAATTTGCGTTTCCGCCGTCAACAAACAAAATCCTTGAACCAATATTCTTAATATCTGCAATTTCATGGAAATTTTTAGAATCAAAATCAGCTGAGTTGTATTTTGGTGAGCTGAAAACGATTTTGGTGGACTTCTTTTCAATAACTTTGTCAAGAGAATCTATAACTTTTGAGAAAATCTGTTTCATTCTTCTTCTGCATCGCTTTGTTCGTCTGCATCAGTTTGTTCTTCTGCGGCCTGTTCTTCGGCTCTGCCCTGCTCTTCTAATTTTCCAAAAGCCTTTTCATCTTTCTGCTTCTCTTTTTCTTTTTTCTGGTATTCAGGAGTCCAGGTTATGCAGTTTGGATTAATGCAGATTTCCTTTGGATTCTGCCTTGGATACTTTACTTCAACAAGAGGATAGCCGCATTCTTTGCAAGACTTTCCTGTCGGCGTTACTCCTGCATTCTTCGGCAAGCCAAACGTTGTCTTGCAGTTTGGATATCCTGTGCAGCCTATAAACTTTCCAAACTTGCTTTTTCTAATCTGAAGATCTCCGCCGCAGTTAGGGCATTTGCCGATTACTGTTGCAATTGCGTTAGCTGTTTTTTCTGCCTCACTCAATCCCTGCCCTATCTCAAGTTCGTGCTTTTTGAAATCATCAAGTATGACTTTCAGCCTGGTTTTTGCTTCTTCTATTACTTTAGGAGGCTCAACCTTTCCTTTGCTTATTAGCTCCATCTCATCTTCAAAATGCCGTGTCAAATCCTCGCTTACAATCTCAGGCTCGTATTTTTCAAGAGTCTCAATTGTCGCAATTCCCAGTTCAGTTGCCTCAATTTGTTTTCCTGTTGTGTAGCCTCTCTGGAACAAAGTATCGACTATCTGAGCTCTTGTTGATTTTGTTCCAAGATTTGCCTTTTCCAAAGCCTTGATTATTGAAGATTCAGTATACCTGTTTGGAGGCTCTGTCTGCTTGTCCAGTTTTGAAATTTTGAGTACTGGCAGAACCTCCCCGACTTTTAGTGCAGGGAACTCAAACTCCTTGAACTTAACATAAGGCTTGTAAAAAATGTGCCAGTTCTCTTCAACAGTCCTTGAGCCTTCTGCAATAAAAATCTCATCCTTGACATCAAGGAAAACTTTCATTGTTTCCCTGACAGCAGGGTCTCCGAATGTTGCAAGGAATCTTCTGACAATCAAATCATAAAGCTTCTGCTGCTCGGCAGTTATTTTCTTTGGGGCAATTCCTGTCGGGAATATAGCTGGGTGAGCATCGTCTGTCTTTGAACCTTCGTTTGGAACAAGACTGCCTTTTTTCAGCAAAAGCTTGCAAAGCGCAGAATAATCTGACTGCTTCTGCAGGTCTGAAAGAATTTTTTTGAATCCAAGCTTTGCAGGCAGTTTCTGCGAGCTTGTTCTTGGATATGAAATATACCCTCCGATGTACAAATCCTGTGCAAGTGAAAGTGTCCTTTTTGGAGAAATCCTCAAAACCTTGTATACCTCAATCTGCAAAGATGTTAAGTCAAAAGGATTTGGAGCATACTGCTTGAATGTATTTTTTGTTATATCTTTTATTTTTACAGTTTTCTCATTCTTTATCTTTTCAAAAATCGGCAGTACTTTAGCAAGCTCCCAGAATTTTCCTTCCTGATGAAATGACTGGATAAGTTTTTTCTGCTTTTCCGTGTCAAGCTGAAGAATCCAATAAGGCACTGGCTTGAATGCCCTGATTTCCTTTTCCCTGTCAACAACAAGTTTCAAAGCAGGACCTTGCACACGTCCTGCGCTCATCAGCCTGAAGCCTCCGCCTCTTGCTTTCTTTATCGCAAGAGTTAAAGCACGTGAAAGATTGATACCCCAGTACCAGTCAAGAATATGCCTTGTCTCACCTGCATTTGCCTGCCCCCAGTTAAGGTGCTTGCTCTTGTTTTCATATGATTCAACAAGCTCGTCTTTTGTAAGAGTTGAAAATTTCATCCTGCTCGCATCTTTCTTTTTGCAGGCAAATCTAACAACATTCAATCCTATAACTTCTCCTTCAACATCGTAGTCTGTTGCAATTGTGTAAGAATCTGCATCCTTTGCAAGCTTTGTAAGAGTCTGCAGATATTTCTTTGTAAAATCTGCTGCCTTTGAGATTTCGCTTGTTGGCTTCCACTCAACATTGAACACAGGATATGTCCAGCCTTTCTTTTCCTTCTCTGCAAGACCGTAAAGGTGGCCGACTGCGCAGGCAACAACAATTTCCTTTTTATCGTGCTTCAGCAGATAATAGAAAACTTTCTGGTTTGCCTCTCGTTTCAGCTTGCCTTCTGCGAGGGCTTCAGCGATTTTTTTTGCAGCTGCCGGCTTCTCTGTTACGATGAGTTCGTATGCCATTAAAACATAATGGCAGGCAACTATTATAAAAAATTATCTAAATGACGCAATTTTCGATAAAATTAAATACCCTTGCTGACTATTATTTATAAGATGAAAAAAAAGAAAGTGATGCTTTGCGTAGGCACAAGGCCGAATTTCATGAAGATTGCGCCTATCTATGAAGTTCTCAAAAAATACAAGAATATCACTCCTATTGTTGTGCATACCGGACAGCACCACAGCAAAGCAATGTCAAAGGTATTTTTTGACGAGCTCAAGCTTCCAAAACCAAAAATCTATCTCGGAGTTGAGCACGGAACAAGAATCTATGAAGAAGGCAGGATAATGGAGAAATTTGAGCCTGTTCTCCAAAAGGAAAAGCCTGACTTGGTTATTGTTGTCGGTGATGTGACTTCAACATTTGCATGCGCAGATGCTGCAGAAGACCACCTGATACCTGTTGCGCACGTTGAGTCTGGTTTGAGAAGCTATGATACAACAATGCCCGAGGAAATTAACAGGGAGCTTACTGACAAAATCTCAACATACCTTTTTGTAACAGAAAAAGCAGGTGTTGTGAACCTAAAAAAAGAAGGCATCACAAAAAATGTTTATTTTGTCGGCAATGTTATGATTGACACCCTGCTTGAGCACAAAAAAAAGGCTGAGAAATACAATTTGCTTATGAAAAAATACAGTTTGAAGAAAAAAGGATTTGTTCTTGTAACTTTGCACAGGCCCTCAAATGTTGACAGCAGGAAGAACCTGTCAAACATACTTGACGCATTAAATGAGATTAACAAAAAAGCCAGAGTTGTTTTCCCTGAGCATCCAAGGACAAAGAAGATGGCGAAAAAGTTCGGGCTTTCTGGAAAAATGGAAAAACTTATTGTCTGCCCGCCGCTTGGCTATCTTGAGTTTTTGAATGCAATGATGAACTGCAAGTTTGTGGTGACTGATTCAGGAGGAATTGAAGAGGAAACAACTGTTCTTGGAATACCCTGCATAACGTTGAGGAAAAATACAGAAAGGCCTGTTACTGTAAAACAGGGCACAAATGTGCTGGCAGGAAATTCAAAAAGCAGGATATTAAAGGAAGCTAACAAGATTTTGGATGGAAAGACTAAGAAAGGCAAAGTGCCTGAAAAATGGGACGGAAAAGCTGCCCAAAGGATTGTTAATATTTTAAGAAAGAAAGTTTTGAAATGAAAAAAAAGAGGTTATGTGTTTTTACGCTGTTTGTTTTATTTTTAATCCTGTTTCTGCACACAGTTTATGCTGAACAGCACATGAAGCTTCTTGCAGTTGAAGAATCTGCAGACGAAGCTAAGGGAACTATTGCAGATTTAGGGCTAAGAACAGTAAAAGGGCATGGGGAAGTTTACACTGCAACATTTCCATTGACAGAGATGGACACCCAGATTTCTACAAGGGTTGCAAAAGACATTGCCTGCGAGTTTGCTGCAAAAAGATGCAATGATGTTGATTTCCTGTACACCATCAAGTCCAACTCATCTATAATCGGCGGCCCCAGCGGAGGCGCTGCACTCTCTGTGCTGACTGCTGCTGAACTGAAAGGAAAAAAAATTGATGACAAAATCAGCATAACCGGAACAATCAATTCAGGAGGGCTTATAGGCCCTGTCGGCGGATTAATACAAAAAATAAAAGCTGCATCTCTTGAAGGCTTGAACACAGTGTTGATTCCAAAGGGCACAAGATATGTGGATATAATCAACAGGTCAAACATAACTAAAACAGTTGACTTGGTTGAGTATGGAAAAGATGTCAATATTACTGTAATTGAAGTTTCAACACTCAGCGAAGCTTACTCTTACTTCACTCACACAAAATATGAAGAGCCAATAATCAATTTGAAGGTTGATGAGTCTTACAAAACAACAATGAAAATGCTTGCAGACATGCTCTGCAACAGGACAAACGAGCTTAAGACTGTGCTTGACTGGAATGATACAAAGGAAGTGAAGAATCTTTCTGCCAAGGCAAAACTGAACTATGATTTAGGAAACTACTATACTGCAGCAAGCTACTGCTTCGGTGAAAATCTTGTTTATCAAAAAGAAAGATACAGTGAGCTTAGCTACTTTGAGCTGCAGGAAAAAACTGAGAAGATGCACAAGCGCATCCTGAATTTCAAGACCATGGATTATGATTCAATAACTGACCTGCAGATTTACATGGTTGTAAAGGAAAGGCTGTATGAGGCAGAAAGATGGGTTTATCTTGCAAACCAGAGCCTTGAGAAAAAAAATCTTAAGGATGCAGCGCAGCAGACAGCTTATGCAAATGAAAGAATATATTCTGCAGAAGTGTGGAGCAATTTCTTCAATAACAATGATGAGAAAGTAATGTTCAGCCAGGAAATGCTTAAGCAGGGATGCGTCACAAAAATCGAGGAAGCAAAAGAAAGGATACAGTATGTTAAATTGTATTTCCCTGAACTTGTAAAGGACACACAGATGGAGCTGGCGCAGGCAGAGTCAGACCTTGAAAATTCGCAGTACGAACTTTGCATGTTCAAGTCAGCAAAAGCAAAGGCTGACGCAGATGTTATTCTTGGAATCATGGGTGTAAAGAAAGAATATCTTGATTCAACTATTGATGAGAAGCTGAAGGTTGTGCTGAAAGAGATTGCCAAAAAAACCTATTTCCCTATAGTTCCTTATTCATATTATGAATATGCGCAGGACCTTAAGTCTGAAGACAAATACTCTTCGTTGCTGTATGCAGAATATGCGCTTGAGCTTGCCAATCTTGAGATGTATTATAAGATAGATGGGCAAAAAGTTGAATTGAACGGCAGGGAAAAACTTATTGTGCTGATTCTTGTTATTCTGCTGCTGCTAATCTCGCAGTATCATATACGGCGCTATTGATTTTTAGAAGAATTTCTAGGTTTTTAGTAAGTATAAACCCCAGCAAATGCCGTTGCCAGCATTTGCAGGGGAAAAAGAGGTGATAGATGATAGTGATTAGGTTATAAGCCAACTACCCCCACATAACACTATATTGTGTTTACTGTATAGTAGATATGACTTATATATAAAGTTTTCTGTGGTTTTTTAAGAAAAATCAATAAAAAAGCATTTAAATAAGGCAAGAAGAAATAACAGGTATGGCGTGCAAAATATGCGAAAAAAAGCCTTACTTTAACAGTATGTGCATCCAATGTTTCAATAACTATTTCATAAAAAAAGTGAGGCGGAACATAAGGCTGAATGATTTATTCAGGAGAAATGATTCTGTTTTTGTGAAAGACAAAAAAGATGCGCAGTCTTTTGCTGCAAAATGGATTGTAGAAAATATGGAGATGCCTTTAAAGTTTTCAAAAAATGGGAAAGAGATAATCGGCTCGAGCGCTGAAGAGGAGAGTTCTGAATTCCTTAAGTCAATGTTTGAAAACAAAAGCCTCAAGAAAGACAAACGCATAAAACTGTTCACGCAAATGTGTCTCGATGAGATTTATGTGTTTGCAAAACTCAAAGGATACAAAGGAAAAAAGCCAGAGCTTGATGAGCTTATGCAGATGGTTGAAGCAATTGAAAAAAAGCACAGCACAACAAAATCGGCTTTGTTTAAGTCAGTTCAGGCGCTTAAGCAGCTTTGAAAATTTTTCGGTTTTTCTTGGCAAAGGAATTTAAAGATTGAAAACAATAGAATGTTATGAACAAAATAAGTTTGCTGCTCGTTTTGGTTGGATGTTTAGTTTTAGGGTGCACCAAACAGGTTAGCGAGAACAACCTTCAAACTGAAGTATATTTCAGCCCTGAAACAAACCTGAACGAAAAGCTTGGCGAGTTTATGGATTCTGCAAACAAAACTTTGCACTGCGCACTATATGACATGAGTGATGAAATCGCGCAAAAGCTGGTTGAGAAAAGCAAAAATGTTGATGTCAAACTTGTAATGGATGATGCAAATAAAAAATTAAATGGGAATGCTGTAAAAGTTGATGGCAACGGGTTGATGCACGACAAATTCTGCATAATTGATGATAAAAAAGTGTGGACTGGCTCATTTAATCCAACTAAAACTGCAAGCCTAAGCGACAATAATGTTTTGATAATCTATTCAAGCTATGCTGCAAAAGATTACTCAGATGAGTTCTTTGAAATGTGGAATGGCAATTTTAAAGGAGGAAGCAGAACCAAATTTCAGAATATTTTGCTGAACAATAAATCATACAATATTTATTTCTGCCCTGAAGACAACTGTGCTGAAAAGCTGCTCAAAAAACTGGAAAGCGCAGAAAAAAGCATATATTTTATGGCATATTCGTTCACAAGAAAAGATTTTGCAGATGTTTTGATTGAAAAAAATGAAAAAGGCGTTGATGTAAAAGGGATTATTGAAAAGCAAAGAGTTAATGAGAGTTACGGACAGTACAATTACCTTTACGAAAAAATTCAGCTAAAAGCTGACGAAAACAAATATTTGATGCACCACAAAGTGTTCATAATTGATGAAAAAATTGTTGCAACAGGCAGTTTTAATCCAACATACGGGGCTGACAAGAATAATGACGAGAATTTGATTATTATCGAAGATGAGAAGATTGCCAAGCTCTATCTGGAAGAATTTGATAAGCTGTATCAATAAAACGCAATAGCCGCATAGCCAACTGCGTTTGTAAAATCGCCAGCAACATCGCCTGAAGTTGTATAGTTCAGCAGCTTGGCATTTTTTGCTCCTGAAAGCTTAAGATATTCAATTAAAGCAATTATTGGCTTGAAGCCGCAGATTGTTGCTTCTGTTTTCTCAACATATTTTTTGAATCCTTCAATATCGAGCTTCAGTATTTTTTCGATTGCTCCTTTGTCAAGCTTGTATAGGTTGTCTCTAACGTTTGAGACAAACGGAAGATAGCCATAGTTTGGACCATAGTGTGTGAAATCTGAGCTTGCAATTACAATAATTTTCTTTTTCTGCTTCTTAGCTGTGCGGATTATTTTCTCTGCAACACATTCTGTGTCATTTACAATAATCGGCACAATCTTGATACTTTTTAGTTTGTCTTTGTTTGCAAACTGCAGGAATGGAAGCTGGACTTCGATGCTGTGCTCATCCATATGTGCATCGTTGTCTATTGTTATGCCTAATGCTTTTGAAAACTCAGAATCATTTTTCACAATGCCAAAAGGAGTCTTCCAGTCTTCTTCTGAAACACATGTTCTCTGCCCAGAATGTCCTACTCCTAAAATCACAAAAGTGTCAGGAAAATCAGATTCTGCTATTTCTTTGTAGGCAAAAGCCGCAGTCGGGCCTGAATATAGGTAGCCTGCATGAGGAGAAATTATGCCAAGCAAAGCCTGCTTTTTCCTTTTTCCAGGCAATCCTGGTTTTTCAAAACAGTTCTCGAGCTCTTTCTGGAGCTGCGATTTTTCAAAAGAATAAAACTGCCCCGCTACAATTGGCTCTCTCATGGCATGTCCATGGCAAACGTTATATATAAAATTTGACTTTTGAGATGAAATGATACAAAACAAGACAAAAAAATTTGTGATTTCCAATGAAAAAAAGATTTGCACAAGCCTTTTTTCAAAAATGAAAGGGCTGATGTTTACTTCAAAGCCAAGAAGCCTTGTTTTTGTCAATCGAAAAGAGATTCCAACTCCAATTCACATGATGTTTGTATTCTATCCTATTGACGTGCTTTGGCTTGACAATGATAAGAAAGTTGTTCACAAACAGACATTAAAGCCGTTTGGGTTATCAGATAATATTGTTGCAAAATATGTTGTTGAGCTTCCAGCAGGAGCTGCTAACAAAGTTTCTGTCGGCGACACAATCAAATTCTGATTTCAGAAGATTTTTAGAGAATATATCCAAGAGCTACTGCCAAGATTCCAACTGCCCAGCAATAGTATGAGAACATTTTTAGTTTTCCCTGCTTGACTAATTTTACAAGCAGAGTTAATGCAAAATATCCAACAACAACGGCAGCGAGTGTTCCTATTATTACTGGTGCTAATTCTATGTTTGAAACATCTGTTTTTGAAAGCTGCAAAACTGATGCTCCCAGAATTGCAGGAATAAAAAGCAGGAATGAAAAGTTTAGTGCTTCCTCTTTTTTCACACCCATAAACTGGGCAGCTGCTATTGTTGAGCCAGACCTGCTTATTCCTGGCATTATTGCAATGCCCTGCACTAATCCTACAACAAGTGCGGAGATTGGGTTAAGCTCTTTTTTCCTCTCAAAACGTTCGCAGAAATAAAGCAAGACTCCTGTTATTAGGAGCGCAACTCCGACTGGAACTAATGATGAAAACATTGCTTCAAAAAAGTCCTGGAAAAAATATCCAATCAATGCCGTTGGTATTGTTCCAAGTATTACAAGATATGCCATTGTTCTGTATTTTTTATATTTATTGACGAAAAATGAAAGAACAACCTGCTTGATTTTTTCCCTAAAAACATAAAGCACAACAAGCAGGCTTCCTAAATGCAAAAACAAGTCAAAGATTACATTTTGCTGTGATAGTCCAAATAGATTCTGGAAAATAACAAGGTGCCCTGAACTGCTCACTGGAAGCCATTCAGTCAGCCCCTGGACAATTCCAAGAACCAAAGCCTGCAATATTGATGTCATATTGAAAACTAAGGAAAAATGGTATATAAAGGTTGCCAAAAGCAAAACAGTTAAAAAGCTGCACAAATCCCTTCCTGATTATGGGGGTGTAGTATAAACCGTTGCTGAAACGGGTACATCCTGGCTAGAATAGCTGGCTCCAGTTGCTGGAGCGATGAGCCGAAAGGCAATGATATGACAGCAGGCTAAACCAGCGGATTGGGGTTCGAATCCCCACACCCCCAGTTCTTTCCGTTCAATTTTCAATAACAGGGCATAAAATTAGAGAAAGATAAACTCAGCAGGGGGCAACTGATGTTTTTATCCTATAGTAGTAATAAAAAAGAAAAGTTTATATACTATTTGCTATTTACAAGGCAGGGGATTTGGAAAAGGGGGGACTTTGGGAAAATTGTATTGGGGAAACAAAATGGTGTTTGAAAAACTTAAAGAAAGCTATTTGGGCAGAAGTCTGCTTGCTGCCAGTCTTGCAGTTGCTGCAAGTTATTCTTTGAATGCAAATTGCGCAGAGCCTGCTAACGAGCAGCCTAAGGTTTACAAGCTTGAGTTTGACAAAACAAAAGCTAAGAAAAAGGAAGTAAAGCAGGAAGCAAAGCCTGAAACAAAAAAAGAAACTTTGCCAGAAGCAAAACCTGCTCAAAAGCCTGCAGCTGAACCTAAAAAGGAAACAAAAACAGAGCCTGCAGTTCCAAAGCTTCCTGCAAAAAGGACAGAGACTGCTTCACATGAATATTCATCAAAAGTCGGAACATTCGAGGGAGAAGATACAAAGAGCACAAATGAAGAGCTCAAGGTTATGAACCTTCAGGGCAGGGATTCTTTAAGATATGATGCAGGGGTAAGATTCAAGCAGCAGAGCGATGCTACAAAACAAGAAGGAAGTGCATTCGGCAGTGTCTACAAAACTTTTGACGGTTATGGTGCTGGCGTTGATGCTGAAGTTGGAAACAAGATAAAAAGCGCAACAGTCAGCGGGCACAAAGATTTGGATAACGGAAAAGTCAGAGTTTCAGGTTATGTTGGCGGCGCAAGAAGGGAAGATGGAACAACTGTTGATCCATATGACTTGGAGACTGTAACTGAGAGCAAGGATGTTAAATTTGGAGGCAGCGTAAAGTTCAAGACAAATGAATTTTCAGATGTAACACTTGGAAGCGGCTACCAGAAAACCACAACAGACATTACAATCGACGGCACAGTTCTAGGACAGAGCATTGCTGTAAAAGATTCAATTGACAGCAAGATACTGACAAACTATGCAATATTCAATGTAAGAAATCCTGATGAGACAAGCAGCTGGAAAGGAGGGCATGTTGGAGTTATTTACACCCAAAATGAGAACTCAACTTCAGAAGACATAAACAAGGATTTCATAATGATTGGCGGAGTCCAGTACAAATTCAGCAAGAGAGTCACAGGATTGTTTACAGGCAAAGCAGGAGACCAGAATGGCGGCGGTGTAAAATTAGTTATTGGTCCTGATGTTGAGAAGCTTGCATCACTATATGACAAGCTTAACAAGATGCCTGACAAGAACAGCGAAGAGTACACAAGCACTGTCAAGGAAATTGAGCTTGGTGTAAGGACAATCAACACTAAGATTTTTGCAATTGACTTTTCAAGAGACAAAGACACAGAGACAAACAAGGCAACAGCAGAATTCCAGCACGTGTTTACAAACGGATTCAAATACAAGGTAAATGGAAGCAAATCATGGGGCGGAAAAGATGTTATTGTTGATCTTTACGAGGTAGGCGGAGGCGTAGGATACGAGGGCACAAAATATGGTGCAGAAGTTAATGCTGCAAGAACCTTCGGCGACTACAAAGAGACTAGAGCAGAGCTTATCTTGAAATACAAAAAATAAAAATTAAGGTTAAAAACTAACGATTAAATCGGGAGGATATAAAATGAAAATTTCAGAGAAGATTGGAATGGCACTAGGATTGGCAGCACTTGGCTTTTCAGGATGCACAATACACAAGGCGAAGACTGATGTTCAGGCGCAGCCTGTTGTTGCTGAACAACCAGTGGAAGGAACAGTAACTGACGCATTCCGTGACAGGGAAATGCTTGAGAATAAAGTCAAGCCAAAGGACGGCTTGTATGTTGTTGAGCTTAGAGACAAGAAATATGTTTGCGTAAACGAGCTTGGAATAAACTTGACAAATGATGAAGTTAAAAAGTACGGCATTCCTGCTCCAGAAGGGGCTGTCTGCAGCTGGATTGAGATACTGCAGAAAGAGGATTCCCAAGACTATATGCTGATTAGCCAGCTCAAAGACGGAAAGCTTGTTGAAAACAAGATTGACCAGAAAACACTTGAAGCTGTTAATGCAAAAGCTGACATTGTTTCAAAATTCTACAAACAGCACACAATGATTAAGGACCCTGCATCAGGAGAGCTTGTCCCAAAAGCAGATTATGAAAGAGCAGTTGCACTATCGCAGCTAAGGGATGACCCTCAGGGAAACGTGTATACGTTCACAGTAAAGCAGCTTGAGGAAATTGCAAACTACACGGGCAAGGATGTTGTTCCTGGAGACAAACTTTATGTATCAAGGTTTGTTAATGAGCTTAAGAAAGGATTTGCGCCTTTGCCTGACGGCAGAGAGCCGATTGCTTACAAAGCAGTTGCAGAATACCTTGATGTTGAGAAAAAGCTTGGCGCAGAGAAAATTCCTCAGGGAGTTGATGACTTGGTCAATAACGCTGAAGTCGTCTTTGTTGAAGGCGGAAGATGCGAATTTGAAATCAGGGTAAAAGACGGAAAAAATCTTATATACAGCAAAAAAATGAACATTACCCCGTCAAGATACTACGGCGGAAACATTGAATACAGAGTAATAAAAGCAGCTGAATCAGCAGGCTATTGAGCTCTGCTGACTGAAAAATGAAATCAATGAAAACAATTTTTGTGCTTGTACTGGTGATTTTGGCTTTTGCCAGCGTGAGCTTCGCGTTTGATTTTGATTTTAATCTTGCACCTATTGCAGTAATCACAGCAAGCCAGACAAACGGCGAGATTCCTTTGGTTATTGCATTTGTTGGTATAGGCATTGACCCAGAAGGAGATTCTGTAAGCTATCACTGGGATTTTGGAGACGGCGGGCATTCAAGCTCACAGACTCCAGTCCATACATACACTTCTCCGGGAGTTTATGTTGTAAGGCTGACTGTTGAAGATGAGCAGGGAAACACTGGCACTGATGCATTGACAGTTTATGCAAAAGACATGAATTTGCCTCCAACTGTTGTTCTGACAGCCAGCACTACAAACGGAAAAATGCCTTTGACAGTTGCATTCAGCGCTGTTGCAGTTGACCCTAATGGCGACAGGCTAACATATCAATGGGACTTTGGGGATGATGAATCAAGCAACTTGCAGAATCCTATTCATACATATACACAGATTGGAACATATCATGCTCGAGTTATTGCTGAAGATACAGCAGGAAACACTGGAAGCGACACAGAAACAATTATAGTTACAAGCGCTAATGGTGCTCCTTCAGTTGTGATGACTGCGAGCAGCACTAGTGGAGAGGCTCCTGCATTTGTTGCATTCACCGCTGTTGCAGTTGACCCTGACAACGACCCAGTAACATATTCATGGGACTTTGGAGACGGGGAGACAAGCAATCTTCAGAATCCTACACATACTTTTGAGGAAGTTGGAACATACACTGTAACTGTTACTGCAACTGATAATCATGGAAATGAAGGGCAGGATTCTATGCAGTTTGTTGCATTTGATGCAAATCACGCTCCAACTGTTATAATTACAGCAATCCCAACAAACGGCGAGGCTCCATTAACAGTTGTATTCAATGCAGTAGGTGTTGACCCTGACGGAGACACACTGACATATTCATGGGACTTTGGAAATGGGGACACTGCTGAAACACAAACTACGGTTTACACTTTTGAAAATGAAGGAACATATAATGTTGTTGTGACTGCAACTGACAGCAACGGAAACACTGGAACTGATTCTGTTGTCATTACAGTCAGCGACGAGCACGATGACACAAACATTCCTCCGACTGCAATTGCAAGCGCAAACCCGCTGAGCGGAGATGCTCTATTGGTAGTTTCATTTGTTGGAATTGGAATTGATGTTGACGGAACTATTGTTTCATATCATTGGAATTTCAGGGATGGAAGCACAAGCAACCAGCAGAATCCAGTGCACACTTTTGTTAACCAAGGAATATATGATGTTGTATTGACTGTAACTGATGATGATGGGGCAACTGGCTCTGACACAGTTTTGATTACTGTAACAGGAGACATGAACGTGCCTCCAGTAATCTTCCCAATACCTGACCAGATAACTTGTGTTGGAGATGATTACGCTTATCAGATTCAAGCAGCAGATGTTGACAATGATCCGCTGACATACAGAATGACAACTTCACCAAGCTGGCTTTCAATGGCGGCTAATGGAAATATCACAGGCATGGCTTTGGCAGTCGGAGACTATTTAGTTGGAGTTGGAGTTTCTGACGGGGAATATGAGACAACAGCCAGCTATGTATTGCATGTTAAAGGAAAAGGTGAATGTGCTGAAAAAGAGCCTATAGGGATAAAGATATCAAGAGTAAGACTAACTAGAGGAGAATACCTTCCAGTCGGGGAAATGCTTGAAGGAGAAGTTTCAGTCAAGAGCTTTGGCAAAAACCAGAAGAATGTAAGAATCACTTTCGGAGTGCCTGAGCTTGGAATCTTCAGGAGAGCAGGCCCTTTCGACTTAGACACAGATGACAGAATAATGAAGCAGATTGAGGTTGAGATTCCTGAATGGGCTCAGCCAGGAGACTACACTATCAGAATTGACGTCAGCAACGACAACATACAAAGAGTAATACACAGGGAATTCACAGTAACAGGATAGCAAGAAGTAACTACTAAGGAATACTAAAAGTACCGAAAGCTTTAAATACTAGCTTTGGATACCAATGGAAGGCGGCAAGAGCAATCTTGCACAGGGGGAAAGACGGGTTGACTTCAAAAAGGAGTTGACAAATTATAGTCTTTACTTATATAAGTAATGGGGGTTAGAGAAACATGAATATAACAACAAAAATGTACGGCATATTTGTGCTAGCAGTACTAAGCATATTGGCCGTAGCAACAATAGTCAGCGCAGTTCCCGTTTCCATCCAGAGCGTGGAAGTAAACGGAAAGGAACTGAACAGCGACACCAGAATCTACGACAGAACTGACTCCCTTGACATCTCTGTCGAGCTAAAAGCTCAGAGCGATGTTAACAATGTCAGAGTCAGAGTAGAAATGGACGGATTTGAAGACGGACTAATCGAGGACGTATCTGACCTTTTTGACATGAAGTCTGGAAGAGTCTACACAGAGGACCTTACACTTGACCTGCCAGCAGAGCTTGACAGGGACCAGTACAAACTTCGTGTTATTGTAAGCGACAGAAACACCTCATTGGTTACAGAGCAGTACACATTAGAGGTTGACACAGCTAGACACTCTCTAGCTATAACAGACATCAACTTCCACCCGCAGGGCGATGTAAAAGCAGGAAGTTCACTTGTTGCAACTGTAAAAGTTGAGAACAGGGGACAGAAAGCTGAAGATGTTGAAGTCACCATGGCAATACCAGAACTTGGCGTTGCTGATGAAGACAACATAGATGACATCGATTCAGATGACCACGCAACAAGCGAGGAATTGTGGGTAAAGTTGGACAAATGCGTAAAAGCTGGCGAATACAAGGTTGTGGTTACAGCTAAATCAGACCACGCTGAAGTATCCGAGGAAACAACCATCACAGTAGTTGACGGCGGTCTATGCGCACCTGAGAAGAAAACAGTTTTGACAGTTGGAAGCGCTGTATCAGCAGTTTCAGCTGGCGAGAAAGCAATCTTCCCAGTAACACTTGCTAACGAAGGCAAGGCAGCAGAGACATACGTTCTATCAGTTGATGGCGTTGACAGCTGGGCAACAGCACAGGTAAGCCCTGAGAGTGTTGTAACAGTTGAAGCTGGCGAAACAAGCACAGCATTCGTCTATGTCACACCTAATGAGAAGGCAGAAGCTGGCCAGAAAATGTTTACATTGACTGTAAAGTCAGGCAGCGATGTCCTGAAACAGGTTGCACTTAGCGTTGACGTTAAGGAAACAAAGGGCAACTCAGTAGTTCAGGTAATCGAAGTTGTCTTGATAGTCCTTGTAGCAGTGCTAGTTGTCCTTGGCTTAATCATAGGCTTTAACAAGATGAGAGCAGGCAAAGACAACGGCGAAGAAGAAGGTCAGACATACTACTGAGCTGAATAAATTTTTTATTTTTTTATTATTTCTTTTTTTATTGTTTCCTGAATCCTAGTATAAGCTTTATATAAGCAAATAGAATTCTTTATTTTATGAAAACCTCAGTATCAAGCCTTGAGCTAAAGTATGTATTAGACGAGCTGAAATTCATGATAGGCGGGAAAATTGACCAGATATATCATCCTGCAAAGAAAGAGCTAATACTGCAGATTCACGTTCCTAATAAAGGCAAATCCATGATTAGGGCTGTGGCTGGCAAAATCTTGTTTTTGGCAGACGAAAAGCCCGCAGCTGAAGAGCCTGATGGCTTCTGCGTGTTCTTGAGGAAAACATTGATTAACGCAAGGATTATTGATATTGCGCAGATTGATGCTGAAAGAATAGTTAAGTTCGAGTTTAATGAGTTTAATCTGTATCTTGAGTTGTACGGCAAAGGCAACTTTATTTTATGCAACAAAGAAAACAAAATTATTGGTGTTGAGGAGAGGTACGAGTTTGCTGACAGAGTCATAGCCAAAGATGAGATTTACAGGCATCCTAAGCGCGAGTACACATATAATGACATTAATGCTGAAAAGTTTGCATTAGTTATGGATGAGATGAAGCAAGAGCTGGTTAAAGCACTGGCAACAGGCTTGGGTTTGGGAGGAACTTTTGCAGAGGAAATCTGCCTGATTTCAGGGGTTGACAAGGACAAGAAAGAGCTTACTAAACAAGAGCTTGACAAAGTGATTAAAGCGCTAAACGAAGTTGTTAAGAGGAAAGCTGGGCCTGTTTTGCTGAAAAAGGATGGGAAAGTGAAAGAGATTCTGCCGTTCAAACTTGAAATTTACAAAGACCTTGAGCAGGAAAAGGTTGAGAGCCTCAACTTTGCATTGAGCACATTCTATTCAAAGCAGCTTGCAGACGAAGCAATGGAAAGGGGCTTGAAGTCATACAACGATAAGCTGAAGAAGCTTGAAACTGTTGTTGATGAGCAGAGAAAAACTGTTGAGAAATACAAAAAAGAGTATGACAAGAACATGCAGGTTGCTGAAAAGATTTATTCAAACTATCAGGTTATTTCTGAAATACTTGAAGAGCTAAAGAATGCAAAAAAGAAGTTTTCAAACGAAGAGATTAACGAAAAGCTGAAAGCGCACAAGGTTGTGAAAGAAGTTACAAAAGAAGGAAAAGTTAAGATTGTTGTTGACTAGCCCTTGGATTGCCAATACTTTTTTCTGAAAACTACAAATAAAACCGCAGATAGTGCGCCCCCAAGATTAAAAATCATGTCAAAATAAGTGTCATATTTCTGCAAGTCGCTCTTGATTTCTGGAAGTGTGTCGCTCATTGTAAATATCCCCCCATTATCAACACCAAAATAGCGGAATCCTACAAATTCATTAATTTCAATAATAGTGCCCAAGCCTAATAGGATAAGGACAATAATCGTGTAACGGAGAACTGTTCTTTTCTCCGGAAAATTCTGCGACAACGCATAAACAATTGCAAATCCGCCCACAAAATGTATAAGCTTGTCGTAGCCTACAACTCCGATCACAAAATAAGAATATAGGCTAAAAAGCAGCCCCAATGGACTTAAGAGTATGGCTAATGACAATAACAAAACTGCGCCAATTGAAGGGTTTGTTTTTTTATCATAATAATATAATATTGCAAAAAATCCAATGGCGACAGCCACATCAAAAAGTGCAGATGGCACATATAATAGTGAATACAGAAATAGGGCGGCAATAATTACCAAAATTATTGAGAAAATGCCTTTTTTGCCTGCACTTTGATTCCTGGTTTTGCCCATTTAATAATAACTTGTCTTAAAGTATAATAATCTTGCCCTTCATTTTTAGAGGGTAACAAAGATTTTCTTAGAACCCTGAACCGCTGCTAAAGCCACCGCCGCCAAAGCCACCGCCTGATGAGAAGCCTCCTCCTCCGAAACCAGAGTCTGAACTGTGGCTTGAGCTGCTGCTGCCATAACTATGGCTTGAATATGAACTTTCTGTTGCCTTGAAATGCTGGCTGGTGTCTATCTGGCTCCAAATGTGGTCATGCGAGGCTCTTCCTGCAAGATATGCAAGCAATAATGCGCTTAAGTCAAAGTCCGAGTCAAAATATGACCTGTGTGACTCATAGTCATTTGATGTGAAGTTTGATAAAATTTTCTTAAGCCCTTCAAGCCTTTCGCCGAGCTTGTCCCTTTCTTCTATTGTTAATTTTGACTGATCTTTAAAATTTCTTACTTCATCATCTATTGTTTCTATTCTTGTTACGAGTGCATCGTCTTCGCCTGTTGCAGTTTCTCTTGCTTTTCTCTTTAAATCAGAGATTGTTTCTCCTTTAAGGAAATTTTTCAGCTTTCCAATTGCAAGCTGGTGGTATTCGCCTTTGTTATTATCAATTGATTTTCTTTCTTTTACATAAGCACTGTAGTTTGAATCCAATAGCCCCATTTCTGTCATAAGAGATTTCCTTTCAGTTGCCAAGTCTGTGCCTTGCGCGAGAACTTTGTCCAGACCATGCTTAACGGAAGCATCCTGCTCCATTTTTCTGAGTTTATTTACAACAGAATCAAGATCACTCTGCCTTTCGCCTATTTCAAGTTCCATAAGCTCAGGCATAGATTTTAAGAAACAATAGTTCTTATTTGCCTCCTCAAAATTAATCAGCTTTGCAGCCCATGTGTCAAGCTTTGCTGCAAGCCCGCCTGCAGAATATTTATCTGTTCCATAGTTTTTTGAGTTAAGGTAAACGAAAATTTTATTATTGTTATAATCAGGAAGCTTTTGCCTTGCCTCTTTTTGAACTTCCACGACTCTCTGCTTGTTGTGCTCAAGCTTGTCTTTAGCCTGCTGCGCCTGTGAATTAAGCGCAGTGTACTCGCTGTTTTTCACAAACTCTTCTTTAATTTCTGACTGCAGCTTGTCTCTTTCAGCTGCCTTTTTGTTTAATTTGTCAGTAACTGTGTCAAGCTTTTTCTGGTAGCCATTATTTGTTTCTTTTGCTGACAAAATCATCTTGTCAAGATCTTTTCTTCTGCTCTGCTTCTGCTCAAATATGTCCTGCACATCCTTCTGCACTTCTTTCAAAGTTTTTGTTATTGCTTCCCTCTCCATTTCAGGAAGATAAACTAGGGCAAGTTTTGTGTAGCACTGCTCTCGTTCATTAACAAGCGTTGAAATATTGTTTTCAAAAGAATACACTTTACTGTTAATAGCATCATACTTATGTTCAACTTCACTAACTTTTTCCTTCAGTTCGTCATAAATATCGCTTCCGCTTGTCATTGTTTCACCAGTGAGTTATCTGCCCTTTCTTCTCCAAAATTTTTCTTTTATCATCTTTGAAAATCATTGTTTCTTCAATGTAACCTTTTGCTTTTTTTGCAACAAGGCCGTCATCAATCCTGCCGTTGTCCATCTTGTCCTTCTTTACTTTTTCATAAACTGACTGTGGAACTCTCTCACCCCACATTTGTACAGTTGATACTTTTCCGTCTTCTTCATTCTTAATCTGCCGTTGTATGATTTTTCCAGAAGCATCCTTTGCCTCTAAAATCAAATAATAGCCTGAGCTTCTTTTTCCTTTTTCATCAGTGTAATACCTGTCCATCCCGCTTTTCACATTAGGTTTGCTGACAATTGATACAGTGTATTCCTGATTAAGAACTTCGTCAAGGTCTTTAAGTTTTGAAACTGCCTGGCTCAGCTTTGGAACATCAACATTTTTCACACAAAGCTGCGCTTCTTCATACAAAGAATCTGCCTGTTGTTTTGCCTTATCCTCTTTAGCAACTGCAAAAATAGAATTTTTTAGCTGCTCTACTTTTTTTGGAAGCATTTTATAATCGTTAGCATCTCTTTTAACATCTTCAATCTGCTTCTGGCAGATTAATGCCTGTGGCAGCTGCTTCTTGTCCAAGCTCAGCAATCCATCGCTGTAAGCAGACTCTGCTCTGTCAAGCAAAACTGTGGGAGGTTTTTCATCTCTTACCTGCGTGATTAATGTTTCAAGTGTTTTTCTCTCTTGCATAAGGTCAGAATCCAGTTTTAATATTCCTTTTCCGCGTTTGATGTCTTCGTCAACTGCACTTAATGTTGCTGTAACTCCGTTGAGTTTTTGCTCAACATCTTTAAAATTCTCGCGCGTGATTGTGTCCTTCGCGCTTTCTGCAGGGCAGTATGAATTAAAGAAATCATCAGCACTCAGAAGCTTCTTCTGTGAATTAACTGCAACTGCATCTATTTCTGCAACATGCCTTGAAAGCAAACCTTCAAGTTCAACCTTCTGCTTTTTCTCTTTTTGGTATGCCTGCTCAACAGCTGTTTCAACCTTTCTTTCAAGGTCGCGCATATGGGACTTATACCCCATAGTTGCAAAGCCGCCTATTGCTGATGCTATTGCAACAACTAATGTTGTCGGCATAATAATATGCTTCCAAATCCAGCCTCTTCTTACATACATCTCTGCAAGCTTGTAAGAAAATGTCCTTTCTGGCTCTTTGAAAGAATAAAGCCCTGAAAAATAAGCATTGATTGCCACATCAGCATCAATGTCAGTAAGCTTCTCGCCTGTGACCTTGGCTGTTGCCAGAATCTTTTTCTTTATTTCCTGCTTCTGCTGCACATCATCAAGCTGTTTACCAACTTCCTCTCTCTGCTTTCTCAGCTCTGTTGCAACATCTGCTATCCTTAGAAACTGCTCAAGCTCCTGCCTGTTTTCCCCCATAAATAGATGGTAGAATGGACGAGTTTTTAAACATTTTGGTTTATAGCTACTTCAGAATGGTGACGATAGAAAAGCTTATAAATTCCTTCATTATTCTCGATGATTATGGGGGAAATTCAGAAATATCTGGATAGTGCAGTTAAAGTTCTTGAAAAGTTTATGCCTGGCGAAAAACAGGAAGATTCACAGCTTGCCATGCTTCTTCAGGATGTTGTAAAGGTTGACGAGCCAAAGATTTTGGCAGTCGCAAAAACACTGCAGTACATGGGCTCATTTAATCAGCTTGTCAGGGACAATGTTGGGGATATGAAGATTGCTGACAGGTATGCAGAAATAACTGCGAAGTTTGATTCTATAAGGGAAGATTCAAAAAATATTCTGGCCCAGTATGACGACGGAAAGATTGACTGGAAAGAAAAGCTTGAGAATTTCTGGATGAAGCTTGTAAGAGGCACACCTCATGCAAGGTTTGAAAAGATTGTCAAAATCTACAAAGATGTATCAAACGACACTCTTGATCAGCTTAACAAAGAAGATGCAATAATGGATGCTTATATTGACTTCAGGTTTGCATTAAAGGATGCAGAGATACTTGCGCTTGAGGTTATGAAAACACAGGAAGGTAACCTGAAAAATGCAATGGATGCTTTCAAGAAAACAGTTCAGGAGTACAGCGCCTTCTCAGGCGAAGATTCTGAGAAATCAAGACTGCAGCTTAAGAGAGACGAGGCTGAAAGAGTCCATAGCGAAGAAGACAAGAAATACCAGCTTCTGAAAGATGTTGCTGAAAACCTTAAAGTCGGCTATAATGTCGGCGAGACACTTGTTGCAAAGCTAAAGCAGACACACGATGTCAAAGACAGAGTGCACAAGAGGTCAATCACATTCTTCACAACAAACGAGCACGTGTTTACTGTACTGGATGCTGTTTACACATCACAGCACGGCTTGAATGAGGCAACAAAGACATTGGAAGCAATGACAGAAGGCGCAAACAAAGGCTTGGAAGATGTTGCTGAGCTTGGCAGAAACCTTGAGAAAGCTGCACTAAAAGCAGGCTATGGCTCAACACTAAAGCCTGAATCAGTAAAGAAGCTTGTTGACGCTGTTGTAAGCTTCCAGGAAGAGTCTCATACATTGATTGCACAGTACAGGGAAGAGGCAACAAACAGCGCAAAAGAGATTGAAACTATTGTTGAAGACGGAAAGAAAAGGTTCGAAAATGCAGTTTATAACTTCAACGAAAAGCAGGGAAAATCAGATATTCCCATGTAATTCTTAGTCGAAAACCTTATAAATAACCTCCAAATTCTATGCTCTGGACGGTCATAGGGGCCATTATTACCTGTTCCCGTTTCGAACACAGAAGTCAAGATGGCTTCCGTTCTGAGTTGTACTGCGTTCAGTGGGAAGCTCGGAAAACTGTCCACCTTATTTTTCTAAAATCACTCATACCTTAGCGCGTCAACCGGCTTAAGCCTTGATGCCCTATATGCGGGAATTGCGCCTGCAATAACTCCTATGATTATTGAGAACGAAAATGCAAATATCAAAAGCCCTGGCGTAATAGAAGTTGCTCCAAATATTCTTGCAATACCACCTGGACCTCCAGCTGATGCACCGCTTGTCAGCAGGCTTATGTAGCCTGATGCAACTGAACCAAGAATAACTCCTCCAAGCCCGCCAATAAATCCAATCATTCCGGAACTGAAAAGGAATATCGCAAGTATGTCCCTGTTCTTTGCGCCTATGGCTTTCATTATTCCAATCTCTCTTGTCTTCTCAAGCACTGAAGTGAACATTGTGTTTGATATGCCAATGCCTCCAACAATAAGTGAGATTGCTGCAATTGCTGCCAGAAAAATGGACATTGTGTTAAGTGTCGAAGCAATTGTTCTCTGCAACTCTAAAACTGAAGATATGCTGAAGTCCCTGTCAGTTGCTTTCAATATTCCTCGTGACATCATCAGCTTGTTTTCAATGTTAGCTATTGTCTGATTCATCTGGTTTATGTCATCAACTTTTACAGTGATTGAATCAAACTCACTGCTGCCAACATCAGAAAGAACATCTCTTGCTGCTTCAATTGGGATTATGACTGAATTGTCATTCCCTCCTCCGCCAGATTCTACAAATATTCCTACAACCTTGAAAATTTTTCCTTCAATAGTAATCTGTCTGTTTAGCTGCACAGGCTTGCCAAAATATGTGTTTGCGCGGCCATAGCCCAAAACTACGGAGTACAAGTCAGATTTTGTCAGATACCTTCCTGAATCAAGCTCAGTTGTAACAATGTCTTTCCAGACTGAAGTATCAACACCCTGAACATTAGCGCTTCCGCTTTTGTCAAGATACTTTATATCTGCTCTTCCAGAAACAGTTCCCATTACAAACTTGACATTGGGCACACTTTTCAATGCAAGAATATCTTTGTTTGTAAGATTTTTCTGATTGACACCAGTTCCGCCATTATTTCCGCCGCCTTCGAAGCCCCGAAAACCTCCTGCCTGGGAATAGCCTGGAGAAATAGTTAGAATATCTGCACCAAGCTGCCCGAACCTTGAAGTCAGCTCCTGCTGGGCACCCTGGCTTATTGAAACTATTGCAACAACTGCGCCAATTCCAATAATAATTCCGATTATTGTGAGCCAACTTCTCAGCTTGCTATGAGCAATTAAATTCCAAGCCAGTTCTACAGATTTGCTGAACCTCATTTTTTAGGCTTTCTCTCGTAGCTCTCTTCTTTTCGCTTCTTGTAAAATTTGTAAAGCCTGAATGTTCCATAGACAAACAAGATTATGATTGCCCAGAACCACCACTGCTGATAAATTTGAAGCTGTGTTGTCCTGCTCCTGTTAAAGTTTCCGTTTGTTCCATTTGCAGTCTGCCCTGACTGAAATTGAGTTGAAGACTGAACTTGTCCGCTATTAAAGTCCAGCTCTTTTACAACAGTCCTTCGCTTACCGATTGTGTCAGTATAATCTATCTGTATCTTAAGAGGACCTTTTCCTTGTTTTTTTGCAATCTCAAAGCTTACAAGAGTATAATCTCCGTTGTCAAGATTTCCAACCATCTGTCCTGAAGTTCCTGTTGTCTGGAATGCATCCTGCTCTGGAACTCGGACAATAACTGAATATGCTGGATTTTCTCCAATATTTGCTATCGCAATTGCAACCTGGCCATTGGTTGTATCCTGGATAACTAAATCAAAATCAGTCTGCGCATTTTCAACATTAATGTCAAAAGGCTGATAGTACCACGATAAATCCGCTGAATTTGCCTTGTACTTTAGCTGAAGCTCGTTGTCTCCTGCAACTGCATCTTTATCAACTCTTACCTTGTACTGAATAACCACCACCTGTCCTGCTGCAAGCTTTCCAAGCTCTCTTACTGGATTCTCGTTAGCGTCAAGTGAAAATGGAAATTGAGGTGCAAGATTAAATATTGCGTCTTTAGTTTCTGTTGTTCCAAGATTTTCAGCCTTTACCCACAAAGTGAAATACTCGCCAGGATTCACAGGATAAGGCTCGTACCTGAGGCTGTCAACCTGAATGTTAGGAAATGTTGACCTGTAGTCGCTGTGGTCAGTAAAATTAAGCTCAAATACAACTGCAGAAGCACTGCTTACTGTAACTGCCATAATTAACAGCATTAAAATGATTGTTTTTTTCATCAGTTTTCACCTATTCAATTTTTTGCGTCTTTGATTATAACTCCATCCTTAAGATGCACAACTCGCTTTGCGTAGTTTATGAGATGAAGATCGTGAGTTATTAGTATTACTGTTTTATTTTCTTTTTTATTAATATTTCCAAGAAAATCAAGAACAAATTTACCTGTTGCGCTGTCAAGGTTTCCTGTAGGTTCATCTGCAAGCACAATTTCAGGATCATTTGCAAGCGCGCGCGCAATCGCGACACGCTGCTGCTGCCCTCCACTCAGCTCAGTCGGCTTGTGGTTAAGCCTGTCTCCAAGCCCAAGCATTTCAAGAAGCTCTCTTGCCCGCTTTTTTGCATCAGACGAATTTGTTTCAATAAACTCCATTGGTAGCATAACGTTCTGCAGCGCACTTAGTGTTGGAATCAGATTAAACTGCTGGAAAACAAAACCAATTGTCCTTGCCCTAAATTCTGAAAGGGCAGACTGCCCCATCTTTGCAATATCTCTGTCTTTAAGGTAAACTGCGCCCTGCGAGGGAATATCAAGAGCTCCAACAAGGTTCATCATTGTTGACTTGCCTGAACCGCTCGGTCCAGTGATTGCCAAAAACTCGCCTTCACTTACCCGAAGATTGATTTTCTTGAGCACATCAAGCTTGCCAGCCTTTCCCATATCATAAGTCTTCCAGACATTATCTAGATTTAGAAGCGCCTGCTCTTGTTTCATATCATCCTCTGCCCATATATTATTTTGAGCGATTTATAAATAAGATGGATTTGAAATCCACTTTTTTTATAAAGGCTTAAATAATCTGCTGAAGTTGAGAGAGCAAAATGGCACCTCCATTCATACATGGGCCTTTAACCAACAACCCAGTTGTGTTTTTAAGCGAGCTTGCATTTACAATAGTACTAATCATGCTGTGCCTTGTTATTTACTTCAAGACAAAAGAGCTTTTTGGGCTTACAAGATACAAAGGCATTGATTATTTCAGGAAGACATTCCTTTTCCTGGCAATATCTTACTTGTTCAAGTTTATTTCAACAGCAATAATGTTGTCTACAATCAATTCTGGTTTCCCTATGCAGAGAAGCCCGCTTGTCCCCATCTCATTGATGCTTGTCAGCTATTTCAGCACAATGGCAATAATCTACTTGTTTTTGAGTTTTTCATGGAAAAATATAAAGCTAAAGTACATAAGCTTGTTTGCGCCAGTCCTTGCTGCGCTGATTTCAGTATTTGCATTTATTTCAAGAGAGTCTCTGATAGTTGTCTCATGCCAGGCTCTTCTGCTATTGTTTGCAGGGATATTCAGTCATGCAGTCCATAAAAAGTCAAAGGAATTTTCTAAACTCTTTGCAATATATATTCTTCTCTCAATTTTCTGGCTTATCGGGCTTGTCCAACTAAGCCCGAGAAGATTCTTTCCGCCAGGGTTAAACTTTATTGCACAACTAATTTCTTTTATCATATTAATAGCAATATATTATAAAGTCAACAAATGGGTAAAATGATAAGGAAAAGAGAGCGCTTTGAAGTCATATTTGATATACTAAAAATAATAAAAGATCACCACAACTCAATAAAACCCACTCCTCTGCTCAGGTGCTCAAACCTTTCTTCCAAACGTTTTTATGAATATTATAAGGACTTGCTTAAAAAAAGACTGATAAGGGAGGTTTGCGACAGTTCTGGCAGAAAATTCGTAACTCTAACTGACAAAGGCTTCAGATTTGTTGAAAAGTATAAACTGATTTTAGGTTTTATTCATGAATTTGAATTGTAGATTCTAAAGATTTATAAATAATCATCAAGACAGCTTTGCTATGACATACACAAGAAAAGCAGTAAGGGGTGCTATGTATGTGTTCGTTAACACAATCATAGCTTCGCTTATCGCATATGTCACAAGAATGGCTCTTGCCAGAAATATGGCTCCTGACGAATTTGGGCTGTTCTTTTCAGTATGGACTTTTGTCGCATTCTTTTTGTTCTTCACAGACTTGGGATTAGCGCAGGCTCTGGCAAAATTTATTGCAGAGTTCAAGGCAAGCGAGGATTTGCATAAAGTAAAGACAAGCATTGTGTCAACAACAATTTTCCTTTTTGTTAATTCAGCAGTTCTCGGGCTTGCATTATATGCTTCATCAAACTTTCTTGCTGACAATTATTTCAAGAACCCATACGCGGCAGACCTTCTAAAGCTATTCTTCATCTATGTTTTGGCAAGAGCTGTAGTTATTGCAATGAGGAACACATTTATGGGGCTGCAGAAAATGTTCACATATTCCTTGTTTGAATCTGTAAAGAACATTGCAACACTGATCATAATCTTTGTTTTATTCCAGCTCGGCTACGGGATTTTCACGCCAATGTATGCATACATAGGCGGCTGGATTGTATTAATAATAATTTTTGCAATCCCATTCATAAAATCTTTCCCGCTTAAGCACAAAATACAAAATCTTACAGGGATGACAAAAAAACTATTCTTATTCGGCATTCCTTTGGTTTTCACAGGCATTGGGGAAAGGGTTGTTGGATATATCTCAACAATAATGCTTACATATTTCGCAACACTTACAGAAGTTGGAATCTATAATGTTGTATTCCCTTCTGCATTAATATTCATGTTTTTCTCAAACTCGATAGGCACAATTGCTTTGCCAATGACATCGGAGCTTTGGGCAAAGAAAGACAAGAAAAGGATAAGCGACGGCTTGGGCTTGTTCTACAAATATGCATTCCTAATCACAATCCCGTTCATCTTTGCGATATTTATTTTTGCAAAAATGTTCATAACCTTATTTTTTGGTGAAGCCTATGCAACAGGAGCACTGGCATTCCAAATCCTGCTAATAGGTGTCCTGTTCTTCATAGTTGCGCAAATCAACAACTCTGTGCTTGCAGGGATAGGAAAGCCAAGGGAAATTACAAAAAACATAATTGTTGCAGCGCTTACAAATATTGTGCTTAACCTCATATTGATTCCAAACTATGGCATGAATGGGGCTGCAATATCAACTGCAGCAAGCTATGTTATTGTGCTTGTGCTTTCAACATTAAAGATACGAAAATTTGTAGGGATACATGTGCCCTGGCAGAACTGGGTAAAGACATTCGGGCTTGGCTTGATTTTTGCACTTGCCGTCTACTTTACATCTGATTTTATTGTTGCAAACAAATGGCTTGAGCTTGTTTTGTCTGTCGGAGTTGGGCTTGTAATTTATGCCGCCTTTGTCTTAATCTTCAAAATGGTTGATTTCAAGGAAATAAAAAAATATATTTTGCTTGTAAAATGAATTCATACAACGAAGTTAAAAAAATAGTGCGCGAGTTTGAGAAGCAGAAGATAGAATATGCCATCCTTAGGAATTACACGCAGCTTATCAATGGAAAATATTTTGAGTTTGGGGACATAGACGCACTTGTCAGATCTTCTGACGTGAATAAAATCCAAAAAATCCTTTTTGATAACAAATACATCAAAGAAAAAATATTTCCCGGCTCGAAGCATGAAGGATACTCAAAATATATTGCTGAAGACAGAAAGCTCGTCTCGTTCCATTTCCATATCAATGGAGTGACTGGGAAGCACATAACATACCTTGACGGAAAAACTTTGCTGAAAAGGAAACTAAAATACAAGGATTTCTGGACAATATCCAAAGAAGACCTTTTCCTTTTACTCGTTTTCCATTCATTGCTTGACAAAAGCAGGTTCATGAACAAGTACAAGAAAGACTTAATCGAAGTTTCAAAAGAAAATCTTGATTTTGAGTACATTGATGCAATGCTTGCAAAGCAGGTTGGAAAACATATTGCGAAGCAAATTATCAATCAAATAGTGTCTGATAGGTTTAATGAAACAGAACTGCTTAGGAAAAAAGCAAGACTGAATTTTATTGCAAGAAGCCCATTTGAATTCTCGAAAGTCATGTTTTTTGGGGCAATCTGGAAGCTTTCTCAATTAATATTCACAAAAGCACCATTAATCTGCTTCCTTGGAATGGACGGCTCAGGAAAAACTACAATAACAAATGAAATAATAAAAATATTGAATGAAAATAAAATCAGGAACAAGCTAATATACACTGGACGAGGAAAACTGAACATCCTGCCAATACAAAAAGTTGGCTTGGCTTACAAAAAGAAAGAAGAAACGATATTCAAAAAACCTTCAGCTAGAAAGACAATTCTTTATACATTAGCATCACCTGTCTTTGCATTTGACTTGTTCCTGAGATACTGGGCGCAAATCTGGCCTGCAAGAAAGAAAAGGAATATTGTGATTGCTGACAGGTATGCAACTGACCTTTTGCTTATGGCAAACGTGCCTTTTTGGATAAGAAAATGCCTGTATTCATTATTCCCAAAGCCAACAATGATAATCTATCTTTACAACACTCCTGAAGTGCTGCACAAAAGAAAGCTGAGCCATCCGATAGAAGACTTGAAGAGGCAGGAGCAGATTTTCAGCCAGATTCTTCCAAAGCTTAAGCCAAAACCGATAACGATAAAATCAGAAACTGTTGAAAAGACATTAAATCAGGTTGCAGAAAAGGTTGTAAAAAGGCTTTATCCTTAAAGATATTTGTAAAGTTCTGAATATTTCTTGGCAACCTGCTTTGCATCAAACTGTTTTGCTTTAGAAACTGAATTTTTCATAAGTTTCTCTGCCTGTTTTTTATCAGAAAGCACCAAGTTTATTTTTTCAGACAAGTCCTTTGCATCCCTTGGCTTAGAGTATAAAACATCTTTTTTATCAGTAAAAACAACTTTCAGTTCAGGGAAATCTGAAGTTACAACTGGTTTTCTGCATGCCAATGACTCTAAAACCGACGATGGAGGCATTTCTGTTGATTTAACTGAAGAATACGGGAATACAAGGACATCTGCGCAGCTTATTAGCTCGACAAGATTTTCAACTGGCTGAGAAGGTATTATTTTGAATTTTTCAGAAACACCAAGGACGTTTATCAAGTTCATATGATATTGAAAATCTCCTGCCCCGCTCCATACAATAACAAACTTAACATTTTTTCCAAAGAACTGCGAAGCCCTGATTAAGTAATCAACACCTTTTATCGGCTTCAAATGCCCGTAATACATAACAATTTTTTCTTTGCCAAAGCCATACTTTTTCCTGAAGTCTTTTTTAGCAGGCTTGAATTTTGACAAATCAATTAATGTGTCAATAACTTTAACTTTTTCTTTCCTGCACCCATTCTCAATAACTTTTTTCTTCAAAAACTCTGTCTGTACAACAACCTTGTCTGAAAAATTCAGAAAACGCGAGTATTTCATGCTTCCAAAAGGCAACATTGAAATTCCCTTCAATGTGTGAACTGTTTTAATGTTCTTAATCAGCCTTTTGACAATAAAAGATCTTAATGCAACAATAGGAGCAGAGCTTATGCTGTTAACAACCTCCAGCTTCAGATTATATTTTTTGTTTGCCTTGTAGACTGCGTACGCCTGAACAAAAAGCTGGGTTACAGGGAATAAAAGAAAGTCAAAAATATTTGAAAATCTAGGAGAGTAAACTGGCCTAAAAACTCTCACTCCATCAACAGTCTCTTCTTTTTTCTGCCCAGGATTCCTTCTAGTGATTATGTAAACCTCATTTCCAAGGCTCTTGAGCTCTTTTGCAAGCAAAAAAGTTGTTATATTGAATGCTTCGTACTTTTTTGCATCATAGCTCAGCGGAACTAGTGCTATTCTTGTCATGTTTAAAAAAAGATTTTATTATTTTTGAAAAATCAAGCCTGTTAATCTTGTCGAGCTTTGAAATAATCTTTCCAGCAAATCCCTTTAAACCAGTCAGTTTGCTGAAAGTGATTGTAAGCACAGGCTCTGCGCCAAATCCTGACTTAAAGTGTCTTTTCTGATAATCGTTTGCTGTGCCACCAAGATAAAAATAATGCATTTTGTGGTTGAAGCATTCCTGAATATTTCTCCAGTACAAACAATTGTTTGGCTTGTACTTCATGTATTCTGTCAGGGAAGCATTTGCAAGAAGATATGCATTGTGCCCAAAGAAAACAAGAACTGTCGAGCCGACAATCTTTCCCTCGAATTCTGCAAAAAATATCCTGACATTGTTCAGTTTTTCAAATTTCTTAATTTCCTCGACACCCTTTTTAATAAGAAAGCCTCTTCTTTTTCTAAGCTCCAAGTCAAGCTCAAGATATTTCTCTGCCCAGTTTTCAACTTCATGGTGCTGCTTTATCTTTATGCCCCATTTTTCAGCTTTCCTTATCGCATTTCTTGTCTTTTTGTCAATTGACTCAAACAAAGAATCTTCAGTATATTTGGTGAGAGGAATTCTTAATGTTGTGCTTGCTTCTGGCTTGAATTTATTGTCAACTGCAGCAAAATAAATTTTCCAGAAATTCTCATCATCCTGCATTATTGTGAACTTTGGATTTTTAAGTTTTTTCAGATTTGAGAAAAGCTCACCGAGATAATTGTCATGCTCAAAATAAACTTTGCCCATAGTTGCATCTGGAGTAAGGACTGCCTTGATTTGCTCTTCGTGCTCAACAACTATGCTTTTGTTTTTTATTCCCTTAAATGCTGCATAGTTGTCTGACTGCATCAAAAACAAGCCATTCTTTTCGAAAAATTCGTCTCTTTCCATATTATATCTTCCTGAAAACATAGTAAGGCCATGGGTCTAAAAGCCTTATCAAAAACCTGCTTTTTGCATTAAGCATCTTTCCTTTGCTTGATAGTTCCATAAATTTAAATCCTTGCTTTTCAACAGCTTTTATCTGGTTTTTGGGAGTATCTGTATAAAATATCAGCTTTCCAAATTTGTGCCTTGAAACCCAATACCTGCTAAAAAGCCTGCCATTTAAAAGGTTGGCAAGCAGTGTCTTTACTGCCCTTATGTTCAAAGGCAGGGAAGGATTGTGGCTGCTCAAAATGAAAACCCCGTTTTTCTTCAAGACTCTTCTAATCTCCCTTAATGTTTCTAGCCTTTTCTTAACTAGAAAAATATAATCAAGCCCGTTAAATGAGAATAATGCGGCATCAAAACTATTGTTTTTAAATTTTAGGGAAGATGCATTCATAACTCTCAAGTCAAGTGATGGAAATTTCTTCCTGCCTTCATCTATCAGATTTTTTGAAATGTCAATTCCAATAACATTGTAATCATTATGCAAAATCGCGGTAGTTCTGCCTGCACCGCAGCCCAAGTCCAGAATTTTTGAGCCCTTTTTTATATATTTGTAAATAAGCTTTTTCTCAACATCACGAAGAAAAGCTGAGCTGTATGTTTTGACAGATTCAGTATGGGAAAAAGATTTCAGATTAATCTCTTCTTCCCTTGTAAGCGTGTTTTTGCCCATTTTCCCTCTAAAAAAGATTTCCGCAACATTTATAAAAGTATCTCCCCAAATCAGGAAAATGCACACAGCTGCAAAAGATAATCTGAAAAACGACTTGAATGCAGTAGTTCTTAACAAAACACCTATTTGCATGCTTCAGGACTATTTTCTGAAAGAAGAGCTGCATGACATAGACATTGTGTGCTTTAAAAAAGACAAACGAAAAATTCACAAGCTGCTCAAGCACCTTGGATACAAGACTTTCAAGCTCTATTCGGATTCAGCGTTCTATCACAAGTTGATTGGCAGTATGATTATTAGAATTCACCTTCATTACAATAATTTTTTTGGTTTCCTTGGAATGAACAAAATAATGCAAAACAAAGACAGCTCAAAACTGAACATATTGACTAATGCAGAATATCTGCCAACATTGCTTTACAAGATACAAGTTGGCAGGCCTTCGCAAAAATACATGCCTGAAATTGAAAAAATAGCTGCAAAATGTGATTTCAGCGAGCTTGAACAACTTCTTGGATTTTTGTTCACGAAAGAAAGTTCTGCAAAATCAGTTTTGCTGTTCAAGGAAAACAAGGCAAATGACGCAGTGGAAGCACTTAAATTAAAGACATCGTTTACTGCAAAAAGGACTGCTAAACGAGCATTAAGCATATTTGACAAACTATCTGCAGGAATCAAGCAGCTTGTTATTCCATCTGAATATATTGCGTTTATCGGCACAGACGGTTCAGGGAAGACAACTACAACGACAATTGTTGCTGAAACTTTGAGAACGCACAAGTTCAGGGTTAATATTGAGCTTGGGACAAGAATGGAATTCAAAATTCTGCCATTAAATTTTCTAACTTCAAAAATGGCAAAGAAAAAGTCAGGAACAGGGCAGTCTCTGCATGCAATACGATATTCTTCGCCTTTTGTCAAGGCTGCTGCACCAATTGTATATTATTTTGAATATTTGTTCAGGTACATGTTCTCAACTTTCTGGAAGCGAAGACTGAATAATTTTGTTCTTGCAGACAGGGCATATATTGATGTGATTGTATCGCCGAACTCAAACGCAAAGCTTGCTGAATTCCTGTACAAGATTCTGCCAAAGCCTTCAAAAGTCATATTCTTGTACAACGACATTCAGGTTTTGATGATGAGAAGAAAAGAGCACCCTGCAGAAGACTTGAAAAGGCAGCTTGAGGAATACAAAAAGCACACAAACTTATATTACGCATCTGTTAAAACCGAGAGCAAGACAAAATCAATTGAAGAAATTCTTAAGCTTATTTTTTCTTAAGCTTTCCAAGCATAACATAGTACCCAAAAAACAAGCCATTCTGGAATTTCGTTGCCCTGACAAACTTTCTCAACAGATTTATCAGAGAACTGCTTTTATTTACAATTACAAACGGAATAAAACTGCAGCTAAATCCATTTCTAGCAAAAATAGTTGCCCATCCGTTCCTAGTATAGATGTTTTCTGTTGTCTTGTTCAGCCTTTCTTTTCTTTTGACTTCATATTTTCTCCAAGGCACAAGTAATGGCAGGATTGGCTCGCGTATTGCAATCAATTTGCCGTCTTTCTTAAGGACTTTTTTTATCTGCTCAAAAACAATTCTGTAGTTCTTCTCAGGAATATGATGAAGGGACGCGCTGAATATTACAAAGTCAAAGCTTTGTTTTGGAAATTCAAGCTTGTGGAAATCTCCTATAACCAAAGTTATCTTCCGTTCATCTCCTTTCAAGAATTTTATGATTTCAGGTGCAACATTTCGCAGAAGGTGCTCGCTTGCATCAATACAGCTGATTTTCCGTACAGAAGGAAATTTTGAAAGCTCTGCGGAAAGCCAGCCTGTGCCCCCGCCCATATCTAGTATATTTCCCTTAACACCAAGTTCTTTCACAAGAAATGGAACAATTGACAATCTTCCATCATTAATCTTGTATTTAATCCTGTTTTCAATTGTCTTGTACTTTTCTTTCTGCGGGGAAACCTCGTCATGATACTCAAGCTCGCCTTTCTTAATATATTCAGAAAAACTGTGCCTTACTATCTTAACCAAGATGCATCAGCTCAGAATTTGTGACAAACTTCACATCCTTCTGCTTTGAAACATAATCAAAGAATTTCTCCAAATCCCTCCATAAGCCAAGGTTTTCAATTTCCCAGGAATGCCCCCAAAGATGGAAAATCCCGTTCTTTTTCTTTGCATGTTCAAAAAGATTGACTGCAAAATCATACCAGTTTGAAAAATCTTTCAGCTTGATTGGGTTGAAATAATTGATTTTAAGGAACTTAAACAAGTCTGCCTTGAACATAATTGTCTGGCAGCTCACGCCATTAAGCATTGGATTTTTTGCAAGCTCAAACTTGAATCTTTCAGTTGTCCTTGCATATTCAAATCCTGCATTCTGCACGATTTTGGCAACATTTTCGTCATACTTGCCTCTAGGATAGCAAAATGCAGTTACCTTTTTCTTAGTCAAATTCTCTAATTTTGCTTTTGATTCCGAAACTTGCTGCAGGATTTCCTCATCATCCAATCCCGGAAGCTCAATATGGGAAAGTGTGTGAGCCCCTACTTCCTGCGACATTGATATTTTGATTATTTCATGCACTCTAAGGCTGAAGTGCCTGCCCTTGAAAGGAATATAGAAAGTTCCTTTTATTCCGTACTTGTTCATCAAATTGAGTAATTTAATATCAAGGCTGTTTCCATCATCCCAGCTTGTTGTAAAATAAACCATAAAGGTAAAATTAACGCAAACCTTTTTAAATCTAATTATTCTCAGACAAACTATGAAAGCATCTTTTATTGGAAATTTCAGGGACCATGATGTTGAAGGGCTTATGAAAATAAGTGTAGGCATCAAAAATTATCTGACTAAAAAGGGCTTTGACATTAATACAAATGATGTTGGCAGGGATTTGCTTAACATCCATTCAGGGGGAATTGGCTATGCAAGTAAAGTTGCAAAACTCAACAAGGTAAAGATTTATTCATTATATACTAACCTTAAGTTCAATGTTTTTGAAAGGGCATACAACCTAATTTATCATCTTCTTTTCTACAGCAAGAAAAATAAAAGAAAACTGATTAAAATACTTTTTTTCAACACAATCTCGGGCTTGATTCCTTTGTCATACAAAAGAAAGCTTCTTTCAAAGATGGATTTGATTATTGTGCCAACACAATACCTGAAAGACACACTTAGACTGAAGAACTGTACAGTAATCCCGTTTGGAATTGATACAGACAAATTCAAGCCTGGAAAGAAAGAAACAAAAAAAATAGTAATCTCATTCTTTGGCTCACTAGCAAGCCAGAAAGGATTCCCTGAAGTCATAAAATGCTTCAAGATTCTGAATAAAGAAGGATTTTTCAACATTGGCGAACTAAGAATGTATGTTTCTGCAAGGTCTGAACTTCTGAATAAAAAGAAGCTTGATAAACATGGAATCAAAGTTTTTGGAAAGCAGGATGATATTGTAAAAGCATATCAAGACTCTGACATAGTTGTGCTGCCTTACAGAAACACGTTAAGCTCAATCGGGATACCTCTTGTACTGCTTGAGTCCATGTCCTGCGGAAAAATGGTTATCACAACAAACCTGCCGCACATCAAGGAAGTTGGAAAAGATTCTGTGCTTTATGTCAAGCCGTATTCACCAAAGCAGATTTATGAAAAAGTTCTTTTTTTGCTTAAGAACAAAAGATTGATTTCTCAATATGGAAGAAAAGCAAGGGCAAATGTTGTGAAAAACTACAGAGAAGATAAAATGCTCAAGGCGTATGAGAAAATATACACAAAATATTCAGTAGATAAAATTTAGTTCTTCACATTCTTTACTGCAATTTTTCCCTCGTAAAATGCATTAAATATCGCAAGCAGAGGGAAAGTTATCCCAAAGAACAAAAGATACCAGTCAAGCCTGTTGAATAATGTAAACAAAGCAATAAACATTGTTGAGGCAGGCGGCATGTACATATATCTTACAAAATTCTTGACAAACTGGAAATTTGACTTTTTCCTTAATGCTGGATGCTTTGCAGGCAGCTTTCTTGCCAAAACATATAACTTGTAAGATGTGTTGACTGCGGACTCAAACAAGAAATATCCAATAATAACTGCAATGCCAAGATACAAAAACAAAATGTTCTGCGTGCTGAAAAATACTCCAAGGCTTATGCCCAGATAAATTAAAGGTGCTGAAAAGAAATGGTCTAAAAACAAATCAAGGTACCACATTGGAAATGAAAATTTTCCTGCGCATCTTGCAACTGCGCCATCAATTTTGTCTAAAAAGTCAAACAAAACAAGGAACAATAAGCCAACTACTGCAAAATTGTAGCTCCCAATTGAATAAAAATATGCTGAAAGCAGTATTGCTGGAATCTGAGCCCAGGTTAGGGCATCTGCAGGCACTTTAAGCAAAACCGAGAGCCAGACAAAAGGCAGGCCTATAAACCTAATGAGCCTTGAATAAGGGTCCTCTGGATATGCCTTGTGCGGGTTTGCAAGTTTTTGTACCTGTGAAAATTTCATTTTACCTTCACTGCCTTTATCATCATGTATTTTGAAAACCTGAAGCTGAATAAAGATACAAATGACTCAATCCATTTATATAATTTTGGAATCCTGTTTCCCAATATTGAAGTCGGCCAGAGGAAAGTGTGCAGCCCTCTTGACTCTTTTATCTTAAATCCGTGCTTCCTCAACAGGCTTCTGACTTCACGGTAGCTGAAAAAATAAACAGGAACCTTAAACTTGGTTCTTGCAGGGAAAAGTGCATGCAGTATGCTCCAGTGCCCGTATTTCCCGGGGAAATCAAGGACAACTGTGCCACCTTTCTTCAGCACGCGGTTAATCTCTGAAATCATTTTTTCATATTCTTTTATGTGCCAGATTACCCTCATGCTGTAAACTAAATCAAAAGACTCGTTTTTGAAAGGAAGCTTTGTAACATCACCCTGTTTCAGGCTTACATTCTTTATTTTCAAAGATTTCAGCTTTTTGCCAAGCTGCTGAAGCATGTTTTTGCTTATGTCTACTGCAGTTATTTTTGAATTCCTGTTTGAAAATGCAAAAGGCGCAGTAATTCTTCCAGTTCCGCATCCAAGCTCAAGCACATCGTCGCGCTTTACTTTTCTTGCAAAATCAAAAATGATTTTTCTCTGCATTTCATCTATAAAAGTATCAATTCCCCAAGTATAAGTTCTGACTTTATCATAGTCTGCTGCAAGTTCAGAGTAAAACTTCTCAACATTTTTTTCCATATTTCTCAGCAAGTTCTTTGTAAATTTTCAGATGGTTTTTAATTATGCTTTCTTCACTGCAAAGCTTCTGTATCAGGTTAAAACCAGCAAGCCCCATCTTCTGCCTCAGGTTTTTATCTTTTATTAAGATATCTATTTTCTGAGCCATCTGCTCAGGATTGTTTATTTTGACAAGAAATCCGGTCTCATTTTCTTTCACAAGCTCTTTGTTCCCGCCGCTGTCAGTTGCAATAACTGGCTTTTTTGCTGCAAATGCTTCAAAAATTATCCTGCTCAATGATTCAGGAATAATTGAAGACTGGAGAACAATGTCTGCATTAAAGTATTCATCTTCCATCTGCTCATATGAGATTTTGCCAAGGAAATTGACTTTTTCCTGCAATCCAATATCTTTAACCATATCCTTAAGCTCATTTTCATAGCTTCCAGTGCCTGCAATAATCAGATACGCCTCTTTATGAGTTTTTGCAATAATATGGAAAGCATCAATAATTGTCTGGAAACCTTTTGCCTCGACAAGCAAGCCTGCTGCAAACAAAACCAAAACATCCTTGTGCTTGTCCTGCCTGTGCTTCCAGTCTGGCTTTGGAACATAAATAGTTGTAATTTTGTTTTTATCAACTCCAAATTCTATCAGGTTATTTTTTACAAAATCACTGACAGATATAAAATAATCAACCTGCTTTGAATACTTGTTCAAAAGCAGTTTTCTTCTATAGAAATGCCTGAAAAACAAAGGTGACAAGAATCCAAATGAGGCTGCTGACAAAGTTTCCTTAAGGCATTTTTTGTACTGCTGTTTTGTGCAGTTAAACCTGAACTTTCCTTCTTTTGAGCATGAATCTAAATTGCATTCAAACCTGAAATCCCTGACAGTCATCACTGTTGGAATATTCAGTTTTTTTGCTGCTTTCAACGCTGGAATCATTATCGAGAAATCCTGTATGTGCACAACATCAGGCATTTCATTCATCAAAATCTTAAGAATTTTCCTGTACATTATAAAATCTGAAATTCTGGCGCCAACCATCAAAAATCTGTGCGGAAAAAATTTTGCCAAAGGCATTGAATACGCCCTGCAGGGCATCTCGCTTGTAATCTTTGTTGTGATTATGAAAACATCCTCTATTCCGCTAAGATGATTTGCAAGAAGATAGCTGCTGATTTCTGCCCCTGCTGTCTTCTGTCCAAGAAATGTGCCAATCAGTGCTATTTTCATTTTATTCCCATTTCTTTTATTATTTTTTTAACTTTTTTAATGAAATTCTCTTCGCTGAAGCCCCTTCCAAATTTTTCACAAGCTGGTTTCATTTTTTTTGCTTTCTCAGGCGTCAGCTTGTTAACTGCCTTGATTATCTCCTTTTCTGCTGCTTCAATGAGCAATCCTGTTTTATTGTTAATAACAAGTTCCTTTAACCCTCCTTCGTTTGCAGCGATGCATGGCTTGCCTGCGGCATTGCTTTCTATCGGTGTCAAACCCATATCTTCATTAATCGGAATGTAAATTGTTGCAGTGCATTTGCCAAGCAAATCAAAAAATTCGTAGTCAGATACAGGTCCTTTTATCTCAATATTGAGGCATCCGCGGGCAAGCTCTTTAATATTTTCGAGCTCAGGACCTCCTGAAATTACAACAAGCTTCTTTAAAGGCATTTTCTGGAACGCATTAACAATCATATCAACCCGTTTGAGTTTGTCCAGCCTTCCAAAAGAAAGATAAAAATCTCCTGTTTTTTTGTATCTGAATTTTTTTAAGTCAATCAAGGAATAAACAACATCGTCCTTGTCATAAACTTCTTTGCCATAGTATTTCAAAAGCCTGTTCTTGACATTCATTGAATTAACCATTATCCTGTCAAACTTAGGCATATATTTCTGGTCTTTCGGCTTCATGTATGCAATAAGAAGCTTCAAAAATATTTTCTGGATAAGGTTGGAATTCTCCATAAACCAGTCATGCAAGTCATAGATATATCTTGGCGGGGTGTGGCAGTACAAAAGATTTGGCTTAAGATTTTCAACTGCGCTTATGCACGCAGTTCCTGAGAAAATATACAACTCATAGCCAGTCAGCCTGAGTTTCGAGAATTTGTGCATCAGGTATGCATTTCTCAATCCCTGAATCTTTATGTCTTTTGCAATCTCAGTTACTTTGAAATTAGAAATCTCTTCAAAAGTTTTTTTCCTGTCAACAAATCCCGTATAGATGTCTGCATTCAAACCTTTGGCAAGTCCAAGAACTAACCTCTCGCCCCCGCCCCGCTTGTCAAAATAATCATGCAAAATTGCTATTTTCATTTGAGCAAATCTCCCCCAACTTCTTTGTATCTCTTGGCTGTGCCCATATCTTTAATAAACTCTTCAGTGTAATAGCCAAACACCCTCTCGCCTGCCTTCAAAAGCAACAGAACTACTTCATCTTCAAGCGAGACCTTGCCTTCTGGTATGTAGAAAAATATCTTTTTATTTACAACCTGAACTGAAGTCCTAGTTATTCCAGTCATCTGGAAGCCTTTGTCAGGCCTTCCTATTGCAATAATCTTTCCAGATTTTTCCATTTCAACATTGGAGCTGTCTTCAGGATGGTCTGACTTGTGAACTGCAAATGTTATTATTGCCTTGTTTTTCTGATGGAACTTAATCATTTTCTTTATATCCATATCAATCATCAAATCGCCGAATGCGACAAAAAAGTCAGATTCATTTTCCAATAAATCCTGGGCATTTTTTATTGCGCCGCCTGTTCCAAGAGGCTTGTCTTCAGAAACATAGCCAATCTTCACGCCCCATTTAGAGCCATCGCCAAAATATTCTTTTATTTTCTCGCCAAGATACCCTATACTGAAAACAAAATCCTTGAAGCCTTGTTTTTTGAATAGCTCAATCTGGTGCTCAACAACAGGCTTGCCTTTTACAGGAAATAGTGCTTTTGGAATCTCCTCAGATATTTCCTTAACCCTTGTTCCTTTTCCGCCTGCCACAATAAGAATTTTCATTTTTCTTTTTTCACCATCTTAAGTATAAGCTCAACTGCATCATACAAATCTTTGCATTCTGCGTCAGGCTTTGCCTCATCACCTTCACCGCCTTTTCCCCCGTATCCTGTCTTGACAAGTATGCTGAAACATCCAGCTGATTGCCCTGCAACTATGTCTGACCGCTTGTCGCCCACCATAAAGCTTTTTTGCAAATCAATCTTGTATTTCTGTTCAGCCTGAAAAAGCAATCCTGGCTTGGGCTTCCTGCAGTCGCACTCAACCTTGTATTTGCCTATGCCTTTTGTCGGATGGTGCGGGCAGTAAAAATAATCATCAATCCTTGCCTTTCCTTTGCTCTCTTTGCCCAGTTCTTCAAAATATTTTTTTGTAAATTCATCAAACTCTTTTTCTGTGCAAATGCCTCTGCCGATAACTGGCTGGTTTGATGCAATAATTATTTTGAATTTGTCAGCAGGGAATGATTCTGACAATTTAACTAAGGCTTTGACTGCCCGTGGAATAAATTTAAGATCCTCTATCCTGTGCAAAAAATCAACATCTTCGTTTATGACTCCGTCTTTGTCTAAGAAAACTGCTCTCATGCAAAAAGTTCCTTTTCAACAAGACCGCAGATAATATGGGCAATTGCAATATGAGCTTCCTGCACCCTTGGCGTCTTGCCTGAAGGCACATTAATCAGTATGTCTGGCATGCTTTTCATCTTTCCGCCACTCTCCCCAGTCATTCCTATTGTCGTGCAGCCGATTTTTTTTGCAGCCTTCAAGCCGTTTATCACATTTTTTGAATTGCCTGATGTGCTTATTGCAAGAACAACATCATTCTTCTGCGCAATAGCCTCAACCTGCCTTGAGAAAACATCATCAAAACTAGAGTCGTTTCCTATTGCAGTAAGTATTGACGTATTTACTGTCAGTGCTACTGCATTAAGCGCTGCCCTTTCCAAGTAAAATTTGCTTACAAGCTCTCCGGCTATGTGCTGCGAGTCTGCCGCACTTCCGCCATTTCCAAAAACAATAAGCTTTCCCTTATTTTTATATGAACTAACAATCGCCTCAACTGCCTTTGAAACAACCTGCGACATTCTTTGCGTCTTTTCCAGAACAAGCATGCTCTCCTTTAGCTCATGCTCTATATCGTCAACATAATCACTCATCTTAAACTACCTCCCATGTTTGAAGCCCGTTAAAATCAAAGCTGAAGTCCACGGGTATTGCACCTGCCTTTGCCAGCGCCTCCTTGACTTTCTGCTCTGTGTTGAACTTGCAGTAAAAAATCATATGCCCGCCGCCGCCTGCACCCGTGATTTTTCCGCCAATTGCCCCGTTTTTTCTTGCAATTGAATACAGCCTGTCTATTTCAGGGTTTGAAATCAGTTTGCTGAATTTCTTTTTCTCCTCCCATGCCCTGTGCAAAAGCCCGCCAAACGCATCAAGATCTCCCCCGAGAAGCGCATCTTTCATTTCATATGCTAGCTCTTTTGTGCTGTGCATTGCTTCCAGAGTTTTTCCAGTCTGAACGTTTTTTCTCTGGTCGGCAAGAACATCATCTGCCATCTTTCTAGGCACAATTCTTACAAGTATAGTGTTTGTCTCAAGCTCAAGAAGATAATCTTTTTTTATTTTCAACGGAGTTACCCTAACAAAATCATGCCCCTTGAACTCCATAAAATTAAATCCTCCAAATACAGTGGCATACTGGTCCTGCCTTCCGCCAGGCACTTTAAGCTCCTCCCTTTCAAGTTTGTAAGCAAACTCTGCAATCTCATAAGGGCTCATTGTTCTTCTGCCTTTTATATGATTAAACAAGCCTATTGCTGCAACAAATGCACTTGCAGAACCGCCTAAACCACTCCTAGGACCAACATCAGTCCTTAAGTAAAGGTTAATGCCGTTCTTTCCATTGTACATGTGCTTTATGACTGCCTTTAGAAGGTCAAGCTTTCCATCATACTTAAGCGCAGAAATATTTTTCAAAGATAATGTTTGATTATAATCATAAGAATGAAGATGAATTTTCCCATCATGGGTGAAGTCAAGGCTTCCCCAAGAATATTTATTGATTGCTGCATTCAATGCAACTCCGCCATACTCTTCAGTATATGGTGAGACATCTGTTCCTCCTCCGCCCAAGCTTATTCTTAAAGGCGCTCTGCTTCTTATAACCATGTTCATTCCCTTAAAGCATAATCCAGTATATAAATCTTTTAGGCTAGCTTAGAGTAGGCTTTTTCAGCCTGCCTGACAAGATTTTTCCAGTCATATTTCTCTGCAGTCTTCCTTTCCTGCTGCACGCATTTCCTGTAAAGTTTTTTATCTTCAATAAGCTTAATTATTCTCTGTGCAAGCTCACGGTAATCTCCAACTTTGAAAAGCAGCCCGCCCTTGCCACCTTCTGTAGCCTCAACTGTCGGGGGTATATTTGAATTTGCAAAAGGAACTTCACAAGCCATTGCCTCGATTGTTACCAAGCCAAGCCCTTCCACTTCCGAAGGCAGGCTAAAAATATGCGATTTCTTGATTATTTTCAGGACATCCTCGTGCTTCTCAACAAAACCTATAAAATCAACATTTGGCTCAAGGTTCAAATTTTTTATCTGCTGCCTTATGCTGCCTGCCTCTGGCCCGCTGCCAATTATCTTTAGCCTGATGTTTTTAATTTTCTTCCTTACTTCTGCGATTGCCAAAAGAAGTGTGTCAATCCTTTTGTATTTGACAAGCCTGCCAACAAAAACAACAGTAGGTTCCTTGTATTTTTTGACTTTAACTTTTCTGTACTTCTGCAAATCAACTCCACTATAGACTGTGTCAATTTTTTTCGCAGGCACACCGTAGTTTATCAGCTTGCCTTTCGTGCAGCCGCTGTTTGTTATGAACTGTGCCCACTTCTTTCCTTTGCCTGCAAGAGTGTATCTTTCCATAACCTCTCCAAGAATGCCTGCAAAAAATCCAACATTCTTTATCCACTCGCCGACCCAAACATCATGATAGGTTGCAACTGCAGGAATCTTAAGTTTTTTTGAAATCCACATTGCAGGGATATATGAAATAAAGCTGTAGCCTTCAACTAAATCTGGCTTTATTTTTAGTCCTGTTTTATATGCATCAAAAATAAAAGAAAGTCTCCCACCTATTGAGCCAAGCTGGGAATACTCCCGTTCCGGCCCGCATCTTATCACATTTATGTTATCGAACTTGTCAACTTGCTTTGCTCCTTTTTCCCACGATGAAATTACAGTTACATCATGTTTTTGTGCAAGTTCTTTTGCAAAATAAAATGCTCTTGTCTCTACTCCGCCTTTTATTTCCACTTTCCCGCTTTGGGGAAAGTATTCAGAAATAATCAAAATCTTCATTTTTTCTTGTGTATTTTGTGTTTTGAAAGTTCGTATGAAACATTCCTTGTCAGCAAAGTTATTTCGTGCTCAATGTGCTCAAGCTTGACATAAACCCTGAACACAAGGTAAAATAGCGCAAGTATGCTCACGTAAACCATTACATCCACTCCACGCCCAATGCCAAGGAATGATGCTATTTTTGTTGCAAATGAAGGGATTAGTGCAACAACAATCACTGCAATCCAAAGCAGGCTCCAAAAAATAAACTCTGTCTTTGTAATATCCCCGTTCTTTATCCTTAAAACTGCCCTGCTAAAAGCAAACAAAGCAAAGACAATCATTATTAATGTTATGAAAGTCAGTTCCATTTTTCTTACCTCATTATTTTTCTTATTATTAGTTTTGAAACAATCTTAAACGCATTCCAAGAGCTCTGCCCTTTTGCCTTAGAATATTCTGTATAAATCACTTTAATTGGAACTTCAGCAAGCCTCAGGCTGTGCCTCCTGAACTCCTTGAAGAACTCAGAGCTTACCTCCATCCTGTTGCTCTTTGTCTCAATCTTGCACAAAGATTTCCTGTCAAAAGCCCTCATTCCTGACTGCGAGTCTGTTGTCCAGAACCCAAATAAAAGGAAAGTGATAAAATTCAAGCCCCAGTTGCCTATTTTCCTGACAAGAGGCATTCCTTCAGAATTAATCATCCTTGAGCCAATAACAACGTCTGCCTTTCCATTCACAATAGGCATAATCATGTTGTTTATATCTCCTACAAAATGCTGTCCGTCTGCATCAAATGTTATTGCAATCTCTGCGCCAAGATTATATGCTGCATCCAAGCCAGTGCCCAGAGCGCCTCCCAAACCCCTGTTAACAAGGTGCTTGAACAAGTACACATTCTTTTTTTCAGCAATCTCTGCAGTTTTGTCCCTTGAGCCGTCATCAATAACAATAATATTATTGTAGCCTTCGCTTCTCAAGTCATCAATAACCTTGCCTAATGACTTTCCCTCATTATATGCAGGGATTACAATGAACAGCTTAATGTTCTTCATGGTGCTTCCAAATTGGGTTTTATTTATAAATCCTATGATATAAAGATATTACAAATATAAGTACTAAATACCTTAGTTTAGCTTAAACAGCTTTGCCAATTTCTGCCCTTCTGCATCATAGCTCCAAACCTCGGCAAGCCTGCTGTCCAAATCTGGATTCCAAGGAGTTGCTGAATCACGGTAGTTTTCAGGCGAGATGAAAATAAGCTTGAACTTCTTTACATCATCCCCTCTTATTGCAGGGTCAACCCAAGTTGTGTCAACAAAATATTTGATTCCATTATTTTGTAAGAACTTCTCCCTATCAGAAGAATGGAACAAGATTATCGGGTCAAAGGGACCTAATAAGTTGCCCTTCTCATCAAACTGATACTCTGACTGAATCCAGAAAAAGTCCCAGTACAAATATTTTACATCATATTTTTTTATAAGCTCTGTCCTTAAAGCTGAATTGTTGCTGTACAGAATAACTGCCTGCGCAAGCTCTCTTTCATCCATATCCAAGAAAGGATCGTTATGTGCTCTTCTTGAATCAAGAAGCTTTCTTCCTGTAACTGCATTTATTGCAAATCCATTTTCTTTTGTTGTAAGAATAACATCATTAACATCGCTGTTTTCAACAAGATATTCCTTCAAGCTTGCAAAATATTCAGGAATTTCCTGTTTGCCTGCCTGATACCATTTACTGTCGATTCGTTCGTTGTATGCCAAAACCTGGGCAGCTAAAAGCAGAACAATAATTATTGAAAAATAAATCCTGGAGTCTATCTTTGTTTTCTTCAAAAAGTGCCAGCTGAAACTAATGCCGTAAACAAACAAAAGAACCATAACTGGCAAAAACAGAACCTGTGCCATTATGTCAGGAATAATATTGAAATGGAAAAAGTTCTGGGTGATAAAGTAACTAAATATAATTATGATTGAAGAAACAAAAAGGAATTTCATAAAATTGTTTTTTGTTGCTTTTTCCTGTACGTCAGGGGCATCTTTAAGCAAAAATAAGCCTGCCAAGCCCAGTATGCTGAAAATAGAAACTATTGCAAGCCTCAACCCTGTAAACCTTAAGAAGCTTTCATAGATTATTTTCCAAAAAAATTTGAACTGATAACCAATGCTGCCCCAATCAACATTATTCCATTCAGTATAATGTGCTGAAGTCTGCCCGTGGTAAATAAAAATAGGCTTGAACCACCACAATAATGCAATCAATATTCCTATGACTAAAACAACTGCATAAGGCAAAATTTGTTTTTTCAGCTCAGCTAAATTCTTTGTTTTTAGATTTTTAATAAGCGCATAATAAATGAAAACTGCTGCAAGCAAAAATGTTGCGCCCATGAATGCAAGATTATGAGTTATTCCTATAACTCCATAAATAATTCCCAAAAAAAGTGAGTTTTTTATCGAAGTTTTGTTCACGAAATTGTAAACCAAGAGCAAAAGCAAAGGCATCAAAACAAGATATGCCAGAGTCCTGTATTTCATAACAGGAATGTAATCTGGGAGAATAAACCCAAGAACTGCAATTGCTGCAAGAAAATCATCATTAAATATTTTCTTTGCAAGGAAAAAAACAATAACAACTGAAAGGATTATTATTATGTAAGAGAAAAAAAATTCTGCAGTTATTGCGTCAATGTTTGCGATTTTTGCAATAATTCCTGCTGCTGTTGAGTATGTAACCATATAGACTGGCAGAGAGCCTAGTGTATTTGGCGAACTTAATGGATTTCCGCCGTATTTAACATGATTGGTGGCTCCAAGCTGATAGTACAAGTCTCCGCCATAGATTGGAGACGGCAGTGAGTGCAGCGGGTTTGAAATCATAAAATGCATTACTAGAAAGAATACCAAAAGTCCTGCCAAAATTCCGTAAGTCAGTTTTTTCTCGCTATGCATATTAAACCAGCTCCAAACAAAAGCCTGAATCCTTTTAAAATTAACTTATTTTCAGCAGACATTAACTTTAGCAAAACTTTGTTGAGAAACTTTGGTGTTGACTCAAGGCTGTTCTTTTTCTTTTTGCCAAACTTCTGCATTATAAAAACAGCTATTGCAGGCAAAAACAAGAAAAAATACCTATAGCCAAGATACTTTATCCTGAATCCTGATTTTTGGACAAGTTTCCTGAGCCTTTGCTTGGAATATCTTCTTTTATGCATTGCAAGAACATCGTCAGCACTCCACAAAAACTTGTGTGCAGGAACTGTGAGCACAAGCAAGCTATCTGGCTTCAAATACTGGCATAGTTTCTGGACTGCTGAAAAATCATCATCTATGTGTTCGATGAGCTCAACTGCAACAACTGCATCAAAAAAGTTTTTGTAGCCAAGTTTTGCTGCATCCTTTTGCTCAAGCTTTTTGTAGCCTAGATTTTTGCATTGCGCAATCGCATTTTTATTCAAATCTACGCCGTAAACATCTCCAAATTCGTGCAGTGCTTCAAAATTAAAACCAGTGCCGCAGCCTGCATCAAGAATTTTTAGATTTTTTTTTCTGAAAGCTTTTCCCAGAATGCCTTTTAGCAAATCCTGCCTAGACTTCACATACCAAAAATCCCTGCCTAGCTTTGAATAAAGCTTAAAATTATAGTCTTCCATCTTAAATTAATAGTATTAAATCAAAATCTTTTCAGGCTTTTCTTTTTCAATGTAAATCCTGTGCCAAAGCTGAAATGATAACAAATTCCAAAGCTGCCTTGCATAAAACAATCTTGAGTTCTTGTAGCCGTTAAACATCTTCTGCACATACGAATAATCAAAATATCCCTGCTTTTTGATTAATTTCTCTGAAAGCATTTCCTCAAAAACATGCTTCAAATCCTTCTCAACCCATTCCTCAACTGGAACATGGAAAGACTGCTTTTTCCTCTGCAAAATATTTTTTGGCAGATATCCATGCAATGCCTGCTTCAAAATATATTTTGTCTGCATCCCGTTCAGCTTATAGCGGGGAGGAATCTTAAATGCAAATTCAACGAGCCTGTAGTCCAAAAACGGCACTCTTGCCTCAACTGAATGCGCCATTGTCATCCTGTCAGTTTTCATCAGATAGCTTTCCGGAAGCAGCCTTTTAGTGTCAAACCTCAAAAGCTGGTTTGTAAAACTGTTTTTGTCAGAAAAATAGGTCTTTCCAATCTCTTTGTAGTCAATATTTCTAATCTTTTTTTCTGCAACAAGCTGCTTTCTCTCTTCGTCATCAAAAATAGATACAAGCTCATAATAAGCTCCAGCCTTGTCATCTTTAATTTTTGAAAAAAATCTAGAAAATCTCTTAACGCCCTCGCTGCCCATGTTGCTTGAATGCTTGTAGAATTTGTCAAGCACAACATCAGGAACATAGTTTATGAATGAAGGAAGGAAATTCTGTCTTACAGATTTAGGCAAAAACCTCAGCCTGTTGGCTGCAGTCAAGAACTTGTACTGGTCATAGCCTGCAAAAAGCTCATCTCCACCGTCGCCTGTAAGTATTACAGTAATGTCCTTTTTTGCATATTCTGACAGATAAAATACAGGAATCAGTGCAGGGTCTGCGCAAGGCTCATCAAGATGCCAGATTATCTTTGGCAGCGCCTTTATTGAGTCAGGCTCTATCAGGAATTCCTTGTGCTCTGTTGAAAATAAATCACGTACCTGCTTTGCAAACGGAAGCTCATTCACCTTGTCGCCGTACTTGAAGCCTACTGAGAAAGTTTTTATTGGCTTATCATTGCCTGTTTCTTTGTTTATCCTTGACATCATTGAAACTATTGCGCTTGAGTCAATTCCGCCGCTAAGATAGACTCCAAGCGGAACATCTGAGATAAGCCTCATTCTTACAGAATCCTTGAAAAGCTCCCTGAGTTCCTTTGAAAAAAAGGATTTGCTTTTTTTAAATTTTTCATCAACTGCAAAATCCCAGTATTTTTCAATTTTCATAGAATGCTTTTTCAAGTCAAAAATCATATAATGCCCGGCAAATAATCTTTCTATTCCTTCAAAAATAGTCTCTTTGATTGGATTATACCTTAGGGAAATAAAATTGTTAAGCGCATCAAGATTTACTGCCCGCTTGACTTGGCTGCATTCGAGTATGGATTTTATTTCTGAAGCAAAAATAAATTTGCCATTGTTCAAATAATAGTAAAGAGGCTTTTTCCCAATCCTGTCTCTTGCAATAAAAAATATTTTTTTATTTGAGTCATAGATGCAGAAAGCAAACATGCCGTTGAAATAGTCAAGGCAGCTTGTCCCGTATTCTTCATACGCATGGATTATTGTTTCAGTGTCTGTGTGCGAGACAAATTTGTGCCCTTTTTTTTCAAGCTCATATCGAATCTCCTGAAAATTATAGATTTCACCGTTATATGATATCCAGATTGAGCCATCTTCATTTGACATCGGCTGCTTTCCTTTATCGCTCAAGTCAATTATGCTCAGCCTTGCGTGCCCTAATGATGCATTCCTGTCGTTATAGAAACCAGAGCTGTCAGGGCCCCTGTGATTAATCACAGAAACCATCTTTACTGCCAGCCTTTTATCGTCCCAGTTAAAGCCAGCAATTCCGCACATTTTTACCTTAATATCTGCTTTTTATGATTGCGTCAGTCATCAGAGCCAAGAAGAAAGTCTGAAATGCAACCAGGATTAGTATGATTGCAGCTGCGCCTATTGTGTTTGTTGTATAGAAATTCTTTACCGCAAGGATTACTCCGATAAGGAAAAGCACAAATGCCAGAGGAGTTATCATTTTTACAGGCTTGAAGTAAATAAAAAGTTTTGCTATAAGATTTATGAAGCTTAAAAAATGCCTTGGCTTCATTGATGATTTTCCAACTCTCTTGTGATATGGAATATCTATGAACTTGACTGTGTGGTCGTGGCTCAGGAATGCAACGGTAATTGTGGTTGTAAATGAAAACCCTGAGGGATAGAGATGGAAATATTTTTTTGCCAAGTCTTTCCTAAAAACTCTCATTCCTGAATTTATGTCGGGTATTTTTTTGCCTGCAACAAGGCTTGCAAGAGTCCTAAGAAACCATTTTGCAGGCTTTCTTCCAAGCTGGTCTGAAACATTCTTTCCTCTTCTTGCTCCAACAACCATGTCGTAATCATTTGTATGTTTCAAAAGCTCTGGAATCATGCTTACTGGATAAGTCCCGTCTGCATCAGTTATAAGAATCCAGTCCGCCTCTGCCTCATTAATGCCTCTCTTCAAAGAAGCTCCGTATCCAAGATTGTATGGGTTGTTGATGAACTTGATTCCAGAAATCTGAGAAAGGACTTTTCCAGAACTGTCTTTTGAGCCGTCATTTACTGCAATAATCTCATAAGATTTTTTAACAGAATCCATCACTTTCTTGATAGAATCTATTGTCGGGGCTACTGAATTTTCCTCGTTATATACCGGAATAACTATTGATAGTTCTGGTTTCATTGGTTACCCTTAGTTTGCAGGCATAGTGTTCTCTGAAAGCCCCTGCCAATCCACTTTCCAGACAAGAATCTTGTCGCCGTTAATTGAAGTATCCTCGTGGACAAGGTCAAAGTGCTTCAATCCTATGCCTTTATAGTAAAACAATCTTGTGAACATGCTGTCTCCAAGAGCTGTGTCCATGATTACTGCATTTTTTCCGTCAGCAGTTATTGCAAGCGCAAAGTCTCCATTTGCATCAACTGTAAGTTCAGTGAATCCTTGCTGGGACATATAAACAACTTTTGCAAGAGTTTTTGGAAGCCCTGAAGGTGATTTTACAGTTTTCTTTGCAAAGTCGATTACAAATCCTGAGCAGTCAATTGTTGTGTTTGATGCTGCCTTGCAAGGTATTGCCTGCGAATATGCTGGCCAAGGAGCAATCCAGTTGTTTGCTTCCTGAGTTTGGATTTCATAATATGTTTTTGTTGCCTGCTCCTCAGTCATGTTGAAATTCTTCATCAAATATGATGTGCCTTCATCCTTGCCCAAGTGGTTTGTATCCATAAACATTGTAGCCCTGTTAAAATCCCATGCTCCAAAGTGAGCCCATACTCCGGACTTTCCAACCATGTCTCCTGAAGTTATGAAGAATGCTTCAGGTGCATCGCAGTGTGTAAACCTCATAACATTTTCTGCCTGCTCTTGAGTCAAGCCTTTGTTTTGAAGCGCAGCTAATGCTTTTGTTTTGTCAAGCAAAAATATCTCATTCAGAATATCTATCGTCTTTCTTGGATTTTTTATGTATTTGTTGAGCTTTTCAAAAGCATGATTGCTGCCGCAGTCCAGCATCTTTAATGTGCCGGCTGCAACATCCTCATCGCCTGTCAAAAGGATTTTTCCCACCCAATGCGCCATTGGGGTGTTCTGTGAAGCTCCATCAAAAGTAACTGGCCTGTCTGCAACTGACTTGAACAAGTGCCCGTAGTCCCACCAGCTTGTAATTATCGCGTTTGAATTTGAATTATTCTTTATGTATATCAAAGAATTGTAAAGCGCATCGTCAAGTATCGGCATTTCTCTTACTGAAACCTGCCATCCTGCTGTTGCAGGAACTATCAAAACCAAAAGCGAGGCTACAACTGCGGTTGTGTAAATAATCTTTTTGTTTATGTGCAGACCATCTGAGATTAGCTCTGAGAATTTCTTTGCAATAACCCCTAAACAAACACCGATTGCAATCGAGAATACTGGAACAAGGAGCATGTTGAACCTTGCGCCCTGCATTGATGCGTATAATGCTGCCATAAACCAGAGCAACATTAGGATAAATGCAATCACATTAACATCTTTCCTGCCTTGGACAAGATTTATGGTCAAATATGCTAGCAAAGGTATGCTTAATATTACAATAAAAAGTACACTGTCAGGAACAAACTTAAGAGCCAATGCAAACCATACTGCTGAAGCCCCCAATAAAATGTAGTCATTCTTGTCTAATTTTGTCCTGAACATTGAAAACATTAATCCAAGCAGGGCAATATAGAAAAGAAGCTTGCCTCCCATTGAAGAGATTACTGATGGAAAATCAACTGAGTTCTGCTCTGCAACTGTTGTGTAAACATTAGGCCAGACTGTTTCTGTTGCAACACTCTTTAGATACAGGAAGTTAATAGGCGCCTTTGCAGAATAAACAAAGCTGTGGAAGCTGGAAAACAATGAAACAAAAATACCTGAAACAATTATAAAAACTGCAAACACGATTAATCCATTGACAACTTCAGGCTGCTTGATGAAATTCATCTTGTGCTCTCTGAAATAAACAATTGAATAATACAAGATGTATGCTGCGCCTGCAACAACAAGGAAGTCAAAGATGTACCACCATCCTGGCGACCATGCAAATGCAAATACCCCAACAAGGAATCCTCCGATTGAGGTATAAGTGATTCGTTTCCACAAAACCTTTTCTTCAATTGCAATAAGGAACATCCATGTTATGAACAAAGGCAGTGTTACGTTGTAAGGGTCTGTGTCTGAGAATCCTGCAACAGTTCTTGAAATAAAAGCAGGATGAACTGCAACAATGAATGCTGAAATGAATCCTCCAAGATTTCCAGCAACCTTCCTGCCTATGAAAAATGCAGGGATTATTGCTAGTGCTGAAAGTATGACTGGCAGGATGAATATAACCTGCTTTAATGATTGTCCTGTTATTGGATGAAGCATTTTGTAAAAATATGCTTCAAGGTAAGGGTGAAGGCTTCCTGAATCAAACCTTCCAATTGGCGCCATCATGTGGTTATCGTAAGGTGTGCCGTTGACTAAACTGTCTCCAATGTGCCCATGGTCAATATAGTTCTTTGCCCTTCTGTAATATGTGTACGGGTCAAGTTCGAGAAGATATGTGTCCCCGTTTTCATCCTGCATCTTTGCCCTAAAGCTGTCTGCAAGACTTTTTACTGCATTGTCAATATCTGCTTTGCTTTTCTGCGCCTCAAGCGCATACCTTCTTTCAACTTCAAGTTTTATTGTTTCAGGAGGCAGGTTTGGAGATTCCTTCAAAATCTGGTCAGCGAACTGGTTCTTCAAGCTTGTTTCTACAGTGTCTCTTGCATAGCTGTCCATAATCGGCAGATATGCTGTTGTAATCCTGAAGTAAACTGAGAAAAATAATGCAATCAAAATCAGAAGAACTGGAAGCCCTCTAATGAAATATTTGGTTGTAAAAAAATTCTTGAATCCTTTAAAATCAATAACTTCTATCTCTTTTTCTTCTTCAACTTCTTTAATTTCTTTTTTAATTTGCTTGAATTTGTGTGTTTCTTTATCAAGATGTTTTTCTTCTTTTTTCTCTTCTTCAATAATTACTTTTTTCTCTTTTTCTAAAACATCAATCTTTTCTTCTTCTTTTTCTATACTCTTTTCAACTTTTTGAAGTTCTTTATCCTCTTCTTCTAGTTTATCAATTGTCTTTTTTTTATGAATTATGTCTTTATTCAACTTATTTAAAAATCCTTTAACCTTACCACTTGCGGTCTCTTTTTCCATAAATACCTAACCCCCTTTTGTTTCAGGACTCTGCGCTATTTATAAAGTTTATGATTTTCCTGCTCAGCAGAATAATTTATATACAAAAACAAACTCCAAAATAAAATGAAAAGATTTGGCAGGGAAAAAGAGAAAAAGAACATCGCAATTCCTTTGTTCATAATCGCGATTATGGTTCTTAGCGCACTTGGATATGCAATTTTCCAGGGTGAAAACTCAAACCTTGTCAAAGTCAATGGATTTAAGTTTGTAAAAGTACAGGACAAGTACTGGACAACTAAATTCCAGGGGGCAAGCTACATGTTTTATTTCTCTCCTGAAGATATCAAAGAGCTTCCGATTAATGAATTCACACTGCCGTCTTTTGTTTATCTGGTGTCAAATCCAAAAGCAAACTACAGCCAGGCGAACCTGCAGACAATAGAAGTCATAAAGTTTGAGCTGAAGAACAGCCTTCAAAGCCTTGGAAAAACAGTTTCAATGAATTTCACAAGCCAAGTTTCATGCGAAGATGTGTCTCCAAGTACCGCAGTCATTAGCCTTGATTTTGGCAATGAAACGAAGGTTGCAGCAAACGAAAACTGCATACAGATAATGGGAACTGACGCAGGAAAGCTTGTGGCTGCAAGAGACAGGTTCTTGATGAAAGTATTGGGAGTTTATTAGAACAAGTTAAAACAGATACTTCAAAATCTTTGGCTCCCTGAAAATTAATTTAACTGCGCTAAACAAAAGCTTTGTTGGAAAATCCATATCCGCTTTCTTCAAAAGTGCAAGATTGTTAGGCTTGCTCATTGTCTTTAAAATAAAATCATAATCTTCGTCAGAAAACCTGTTCATTCTTTTCCTAATGAACCTGCCAATTTTCAAGTCAGGCAGGATTCTTAGTTTCCAAAGCAAAGGGTATGGTATTTTTGTCCTTATTGAAATTGCAAGCATCTTTGCAGCCGAAAGCCCCATTATAATGCCCCCGCCTGTTGTAGGCTTAACCTGCATTGCTGCATCGCCAAGAAGATATGTTTTGCCTTTCTGTGTTTTGACTTTTGCATACAACGGAATAATTGCTGCCTGCTTGTCAATTATCTGGTAGCCGAACCCTGAAGAGAATTTTCTGAAAAGCTCAAGTGTGTTCCTGCCTGAAGCTAAGCCGAGCCTTGCGTATTTGTCTGACTCTGGAACTACCCATGCAAAAAATCCAGGCGATGTGCTTCCAAGATAAACGTTAACATGTGAAGTTTCAAAGCTTCCCTTTACCCTTGCCTGCATTGCAGGAAGAAATTTTCGTTTGCCAAACATGTTTTCTGACTTCGCGACTTTTGACAACGGTCCGTCTGCACCGACAAGAATATCTGTTGTTTTCTCAACAATTTTTCCCTTATAATATAACTTAAGGACTTTCTTTCTGCCCTCGGTTTTAGAAGACAAAAATTTATGGTTCAGATAGAAATTAGCTCCAGATTTTCTTGCTTTTTCTGCAAGATACTGGTCAAACTTTGCCCTGTCAACAACAAATGCCTGAAGCTTGCCTGTTTTAAGCTCGAGTTTCTGTTTTGCTGAATAAAATACTGCACCATTAACTTTGTTGATAACAAAATTTTCAAGCCCTTTCTCTGGAATTATCTTTACAATATTTTTGCTTATCAAGCCTGTGCATTGGACCGGCTTGCCTATCACAGGATGCTCTTCGTAAACATTGACTTTCCAGCCTTTTCTTGCCAAAAGGTATGCAAGATAAGAGCCTGAAGGTCCTGCGCCAATTATAGAGACTTGCTTTTTCATGTTGCTTGAATAAGTTGATTGATTTACTTTGAGGTTTCAACAACCTTTATTTTGTGCCCCATTTCCTTTGCTTCTTCAAGGCAGATGTCAAAAATCTCTGCTTCGAGATTCTCCTGCACTTTCTGCGTTGAGTACCCTCTTTTTTCAAGCCTCTTTTTTAATTCCTTAAGACTGCATTTTGTGACAATACACAAATCAACATATTTTTTTGGAAGATAATGTGAAAGATGCGAATCAATTATTATTCCTTTCTGCTTTTTTTGTTTTTCTCCTGCAATAATCTTGATTAAAGCTTTGTTAAGCTTGTTTGTGTCAATAATCTTTGTCTGCCTTTTCCTGTCATAGCCTTCTGAAAGATTATGCTCTTCGATAACTTTGTTTACATCAATGTACAAATAGCCTTTATCCTTTGCAAGTTTTTTTGCATAGGTTGTCTTGCCTGTGCACGGAGTCCCTGTTACAACTATCGTCTTCATAAACCTGAATGGAAAGTGCAGAATATATAAAATTATGTGAAATTTCGCGGGTTTAAAACATGCAGTTTAGTGCGAAATTTAACATCCCAAAAACCGCATTGCGGTTTTTGTTAATGAAGAAACTGGCAAAAAACAGCCAATAAACTGCCAAAAATTCACAAAATATTTATAGAAATGCCCCCTAACCATGAATAATGGAAGAGTTTACTGTTTCTAGCTCAAGAAAGCATGATATGCTAGATATAACTCAAGAAGTGAATGCAATTGTCTCAAAGTCAAAGGTAAAGGAGGGCTTGTGCAATGTTTATGCACCCCATGCAACGTGCGCAGTCATGATAAACGAGAATTATGACAAAAATGTGATGGATGACATAGTTGAATGCCTGCAGAAGCTTATTCCTGAAGGAAAGTGGAAGCATGACAAGGTTGACAATAACGGGGCAAGCCACATAAAAAGCGCAATAATTGGCCCGTCGCAGACAATTCCTGTAAAAGACTGCAAGCTTTTGCTAGGAAGGTGGCAGGACATAATGTTAGCAGAATTTGACGGTCCGAGGGAAAGGACTGTAATCGTGACAATAATTGGGAGATAGGTGAGAGCAATGCAATGCGAAATGTGCGGAGAGAAAACTGCCTCAGTTGAGGCAATGATTGAAAGCACAAGAATGAAAGTGTGCAGCCAATGCGCGAGATTCGGCAAAATACTAAAAGAAATTCCAGTACAGGCAACGAAAAAAGAGAAAGAAAAAGAGCAGCATTCTTTTGTCAGGCAGCAGGAGCCTGAGATAGTTGAGGCGCTTGTGCCTGACTATGGGCATAGAATAAGGAAAGCAAGGGAAAAGCTTGGATTAAACCAGAAAGACTTTGCTGCGAAACTGAATGAAAAGGAGTCAGTAATCCATAAGCTTGAAACAGGCGAGTTTCACCTAAGCCTTGAGAATGCAAAAAAAATGGAGAGGATTCTGCACATAAACCTTGTAACCAAATATGAAGAGGAAAAAAGAGTCTACGCTCCTGGCGAAGCCCCTGAAATGACTCTCGGGGACTTGTTCAAGAAAAAGTAAACTTCTTTATTTTTTTTGTTTATTTTCTTTTAAAAATGTATATTGTGCTGCTTTCCTGCTTGTCAAAAAAAACGAGATTATAGTTTGCAGAAAGATAATCTGAAAGCTGCTGAATCTGCCTTTTGCATTCTGTGTCTGTATCCGCGCACAAAAATGAGTTTGAAGAGTGAACAAGAACAGCATCTGGATTTTTGTCAAGTGTTTCAATAAGTATTGGAGGAGAAAAGAAATTTGCCTCAAGCTTGTTGTCAACACAGGGCATAACTAAGGGAGTAGTTATCACCAAAGGCCCACTAATGTTGTGTGAATTGATAAAATCACAGAGAGCCTTTCCAGAGGGAGGGGTGTACTCCTTAAACTCAATTTTAGGGAATACAAATACAGAAATAACCAGCGCCAAAATAATAAATGCAATAATAAGGCGTTCGCCCAGCTTATTAAATATTTTTGAGAACCCTATGCCTGAAACAATTGCAGCATATGGCAAAAATACCAAAGCAAATCTCATTTCTTTGTGAGGCATTTGCGTGAAATAAGTAAAGAGCAAAACTAAAGTGAATATCAAAAAGTTATAGTTTGGCTGCGTGTACTTCTTTTCATAAAAATAATAAAACACGAAAGGCAATGCAAATATAAGAAAGACATTCTGGGTTATTAAGCCTGAAAAATAATAAAAAATATCTCCTGAATACAGCCACAGCCCTGCGTGCGCAATTGTATATGTTCCCTGCGCAAAAGGCCAGAACATTGCCTCAGCCAGCGTGTCTGCCGACGAGTATTTGAATGCATTAAAAATCAAGTAAGCAATAACAACAATAAAGTATGGAACTAGGAATTTTGTAAAGTTCTTGCTTGATTGCTTAAACTTTCTTGAGACTATAAACTCAACAAAGAAAACGAGCATGTAGGCTGCTAATAAGATGCCCTGCGGGAATCTTGCCATAAATGCTGCTGCTGCAAAAAATCCAGTCCAAGCATATTTTTTCTTTACAAAAAAGTAAAATGAAAGCAATGCAAAAAAAGTTGAAGGGATGTCTGTAAGTATCTGCCCTGAATGAAAAAAGTAAACCGGGGTTACTGCAAGAAGAAACGGCGCCAGAAGCATTGCGGGCCTGTATTTCATCTCTCTGCAAATCAAATAAACAAGATAAATCGATGCTGCTGAGAAGCCAAGGGAGATAATTGTACCAAAAATGGAAATGTCAATTCCAAGAAGCCAGCCGAAGCCCACAATAAGAGCCAAAACCATTGGACGCAAAGGTTCAAAATACCCAGAAGCTCCAAGCGAATATATGTACTTTGCCTGGCTCAGATATATTGAACAATCATAGCAAACACCATAATATTTTACAGTCGTATAAATCCTGAACAAAAGAAAAGCGGTTACAATAACCAAAATCCAAAAATAGTTTTTATAAAAAAGACTCTTAAAAAAACTTTTCATATCAGATATTCTCGCATTCCTTCTGCTTTGTCTTAAAAGAGCTGCAAATAATTTTGCCAAGGTCTTCCTCGCCAATCAGCCCGTAATATTTTTTTTCAGCAATTATTGTAGTAGGATATCTTGTAACATTATACTGGCTTTCAACAAGTGAAATCGCAACTTCCTGCGGCTTAAGGTCAGAATCTATCGGGAACACAAGAAGCCTGTCGCCAAAGATTTTCTTGTAGTGTGTCAGCAAAAATCCCTGGTCATTGCATTCAGGGCAGTCATACTTCTTATAAAAGTAAAGCACGTTGACAATGTCCTTGCTGCACTGCTCATTAACCTGTTTCGCAAAAAGCCAGTACCTGAAATTATCTAAAATATAGTCCCTCTCTATCAACTCATATTTTTTTGTATTGATGTTGCTTTCTTTTTGGTATTTTATCAAAGCGTCAAGAGTCTGGCCAAGATCCCTTACACTCTGGTCAAGTGTTATGTATAAGGTGTCGCAGCTCGTCTGGCTCTTTCCAAGCGTGCTCAGATACAAGTATTGGAACTGAAGGCTCTGGTAGTCGATGTCCTTCATTGTATTTACATCCTGCACAAAATTAAGCCTGAATTCGTCCCAAAGAAGCCCAAGCACCATTCCTAATGAAAAAATGAGAAGCGTTATCACTGCAACTGCAAAATACTTGTGCTTGCTTATTTTTCTCTCGATTTTTACCATTTCTGCTTCCTTCCAAACAAGGTTTGGATAATTACTATAAAAATTATTGCGCCAAGCATCGGGAAGTATAAAAACAGGTAAGGGATTATGTGCCACAGCCCATTCTTCCTTATCCTTTCATTTGCATTCCTGTATGAAACATACAAAATAAGCAGGCTGCAGCCCAAGACTATGAAAAATAGCATGCCCCTGCTCGCCGTAAAGTTAAGCAGATTTATGGGTGTTTCAAAAAAGGTCATAATATGCGGCATTATGTTGAATTTTATAACAAAAAGCTTGTGAAACATTTCCCTGAGCGGCTTGTACGAAAAATAGAAAAAGAAAAATGAGCCAAACATCGCCCATATGAACATCGAGATGTTGGCGGGCATCATAAACATTCCAAAATCCCCATATTTAGGGTTTAGGAAAAGCTGCCTGTACTTGAAAAAATTGAGTATTCCGCCTTTATACCACCTGTTTCTCTGCCCGTAAAGCTCTTTTATATTTTTCGGGGCAGTTGTATGGACATATGCATCAAAGCACTGCCTTATCTTGTAATGATGCTTCTGCAGCCTGTAGCCAAGCTCCATGTCCTCGGTAAGATTTCCAACCTCAAAGCCTCCAAGCTTCTGGAAAATGTCTTTTCTGTAAAGCGAGAAAGGGCCCGGGGTAATGTAAATCATATCCATATGCCCCATTATCCTCATATAGAAGATTGCAGTAAGATACTCAAGCCACTGCATTTTCTGTACCAATGTTTTTGGGTCCCTTACTTTCATTGCAGGAGTCACTGCTGCAAGGCTTGGGTCTGAAATGTGCATAGCCATCATTTTCTTGAGAGCCTGTTTTGAAACAATTGAATCTGCATCAAGGCATGCAAAATATTTTCCCTTAACCATTCCTGCTGCCTTGTTCATTGATGCGGCCTTTCCCATGTTCTTTTGGGAAATTATCAAAATATTGCTGTCCTTGTTTTTTGACTTGATTTTCTGCATCAGCTCAAGTGTCCTGTCTTTGCTTCCATCATTAACCATAACGAGCTGAAGCTTGTCTTTTGGATAATCCAAATCAAGAACTGACTTTGCAGTCTCCTCAATAGTGTCCTCTTCATTATATGCAGGAACAATTACTGAAACAAAAGGATGCTCCTCAAGTTTTGTCATTGATTTCTCAGCCTTCAGCTTGTGGCTCCTTTCAATATAAGAGTACAGCCAAAAGACTGCAAAGTAGAGTGCGAAAACATAGCTTACCCACATGAAAATATTGATAAAATTCGGCAACTCATTCACCTTTTTAAAATTTCAGTTTATATTTTGCGTATAAATAACTTATGAACGTCTATTCCGGAGCCTTAAGGTACTGCCAGGCTTCAATTTCATCATTACTGTAAATTTTCTTAAACAAGTTTGCGTCAACAAAAAGGAACAATAAGCCCTGCTCGGGCTTTGTCCACACCTGTCCTTCTTTCATCTCCTGGTCAATCCAAATGTACTTTATTTTTGATTCATTCAGCAGCCTTGTTGAATTTTTGAAATTCCTGGAATAATAAAGCTCAGCAGAAAGGTTTTCAGTCCTTAAGTTTGCTGTGAGCGTGTCTGAAAAAACAGGCTTTCCTGCATAATATTCTATCCAGAACCCTTTATCAGGATGTGAAAACACAACTCCGTAAGGCTGCGCCTTCAAAAAAATAAGCGAGTCAACTGCATCTCCACTAGGCTGCATGTCCTTGACAAAAAAAGAATATGAAACTGAAGCAAAAAGAATTGTGCAAACAACTGCAATAATAGATATTGCCTTCAAAGTGTCAAGCTCCCATTTTGTGTTTATGATTTCAGAAAGGGCGTATGCTGAAAATAAAACTGCAAAAAGGTTAAGGTAAACCGGCATGAAAAAGAAGAACTTTGAAAGTACTGAAAGCAATATTGCTGCAAGATAGACATAAACAAGCCCGTATTTGTATTTCCATGAAGCCATCAATCCAAACAGCGAAAGGATTATTGAAGAAGCTGCCAAACCCACGGGTGAGCCAAATTCAAATACTGTGTGCTGCAGGAAATATTGTTTTACGCTAAGTATATGTTGAGGCAAAAACAAAAGCATAAATAGTATTAGGACAAAAGAAAGTATAATTGAAGATTCAACTCTCTTTTTCTTAGTTAGTGAATATGTCAAAAGCAAAATTGCCGATACAAGTGCATATACGTCAAAAAACAGGGTTGATAAAAACAAAACTATAGACAATGCAAAATAAATTTTCTGCTCTTTATTATAAAAATAAAGCGCAAGCAAAAGTATGGGCATTAAAATTATGTGATATGTAAAAAAGTTTGAAAGATACATGAATGGAGTTGAAACTGCCAAAAGGATTGTTGAATAAATACATATTTCCTTTCTAAACCCGAGCTCTTTTGCCAAAATGTAAAACAAAGCAAGAGAAAGAAGACCAAAAAGAATAGGGAGGAATCTTAGCGCGCCTTCTGGCAAAAAAGAAAATTTGTTTATGAAATAGTAGCTCTCAAATCCGGGCAGAGGCTTCCAAAGCCTGAAAAAAGTGGGGATTGTGAGCATCAATACTCCAAGAACTGCAAAAATCTTAAGCACCTTCAACTTGTATTTGTTCAACTCTTTTTCCAAGTTTCCACCTCAAGCCCGCAGATTATTTCATAAACCTTTATCTGCTCTGAATAAATTAGTTTAAAGCACTTGTCTTCGATGTATGAAGGATTCTTATTTTGCGGAACATAAAGATATTTTGCATCATATTTGTCTGCTATGCCAATTGCCCTAAGCTCAAAAGGAGTGCTGTAAACCTTGAGTATGTCATCAAGCCTCTGGCCCGCATCCTTGATAAGCATAAAGTCAGTATCTGCAACATTAGGCTGCTTTGCAACTGCAGTTATCAGGTGCCCCATCTCAATTGGCGCCAGAACTGCGCCTTTATCCTTCTCAGACAAAAGCTTCATTGCGCCAATTTCTTCCTTTGAAACAGTTGCAGTATTTTCAGCAAACAAAATACTGAGGGACACAAGATTGAATATCATTAAAATTGCAAATCCAACTGCCAGTGAGTACATAAGCTTCGGGAGCCTTGTTTTTCTTAAATACTCCTGCATATTCGCAAAAAACAAGCCTGAAAGGATTATCAAAATTATTCCAATAAAGCTTAAGCCAAGAGTTGGCGTGATAAACCTCAGCCATAAAAGCACAACAAGCGAGAGAGCGAAGCTAACCAAAAGGAAGACATCCTGGTTCTTATATTTGAAAATAAACCAGAAGCCAAGATATGCCCCAACAATAACTGGAAGGATTCCTATGCCAAGAACTGCCTGCGCAACTGTTGTCTGGGTAAAATACTGGTTAAGCATAATTGCAGGGACATTCTGCCAGATTACATACGGGCCGTGGGCAAAAAAAGCTTTCTTGAAAATAATCATTCCTCTCCAGAGCGCGATGAATGAATAGAAAAGTATCATCTCAGTTTCTTTTCTGCTCACCCCCATATTTTCTATTTTTGAAAAAATAACATATACAAGAAATGCAACAACAAGCACAGTGGATGATGCGCTTATGAATGGAAGAACGAATGCAATAAACGCAAAATAATAAACTGCCCTGTTTGTCCTTGAAATAAACCAATAAAGTGTCAGGAAGATTAAAGGCATCTGAAGCGACAGGGATGAAATTGTGTTAAGAGTTGATATAAAATAAATCGGGACAAAAATTGAAAGGAATGCTGTAAACAACGAAACATTTTGGTTCCTTGTTATTTTTTTGGTGATTAAATAAACCATAAAAACAATCATTGATGCAAAAATATTTGGGATTATCTTTAATGCTAATTCAAACGGCATAAAGAGTGTGAAAAATGCAAGGACATACTGGAATACTGGCTGGAACAAAAACTCTCTTCCGCCATAGCTGAGCTCATCATAAGTTATAGGCGTTCCAGTTTCCTTGATGTGCTCAACCTGCCTGTAGTTGAAATATGCGTCGTATGTGAAATTCTCAGAATTTAGCGCAAAATATATTCTAATGCCTGCTGAAAACAGGAATATCAGCACTAAAATTACTATTGCTAGTCTGTTCCCCCTCATGAGGCATTAAATTTGCAATCAATTTATAACCTTATCGAAAAATATTCTGAAAAAACCAGGAAGAATTTATAAATAGCAACAACCAGCTTAGTTAGAGGGTTAAAATCATAATAGACTCAGCAGACAGCATAAAAGAACCTTCAAAAGTCAGCAGCGGAACTATTGTAGTTGATGAGCTGATTGGGGGGTTTGAGCCTGAAGTAATCACAACTTTTTACGGGCCTTCTGGCTCTGGAAAGACAAACATTTGCATGGTTTCTGCAGTTAATTTTGCGAAAAACAAAAAAGTTTTCTACATTGACACAGAAGGCGGGTTTAGTGTTGAAAGATTAAGGCAGATAACTAAAGAATCTGACAAAATCATGAAAAACATTTACATTTTCAAGCCAACAACTTTTGAAGAGCAGGCAAAAGTCATCAGCAAGATTTCTTCAATCATTTCAAAAGACGTGGGCATAATAATTGTTGACACAATCTCTTTCCTTTACCGTTTAGAGCTTGGAGACAAGGATGCGCATAACACAAACAGGGCATTGGGAAGGCAAATCGCTCTCCTCGCGCAGATTGCAAGGAAAAGGCAGATTCCTGTCCTGATAACAAACCAGGTTTATTCTGACTTTGACAACAGGGAAAAAGTCAAGATAGTTGGCGGAGACCTGCTTAAATACGGCTCAAAGTGCATTGTTGAGCTTCAGAAAACACCTGACAACAAAAGAAGGGCAGTTGTAAGAAAGCACAGGAGTCTGCCTGAGGAAAAATCAATTGTATTTGAGATAGTTGAAGAAGGAATAAAAAAATCAAAAGAAGGAAAAAGTTTTAGAATATTTTAGTCGCCCATGAATTCTTCAACTTTTAGTGAGAGCTCCTCATCTGGCTTAAGCAATCCCCTGTTTCTCATATATTCTCTTGCAAGCAGGTAAAAAATTAAGCCAAGGCTTCTTCTTCCCTTGTTGTTGCATGGAACAACCAAGTCCAGGAAATTTGATTCATTGTTTGTGTCGCACAAGCCAATTACAGGTATTCCTATGTTTGTCGCATCATTTACTGTGTTCCTGTCCGGGATAGGGTCTGTAACTAAAAGGATTTTTGCTTCAATAAATTTTGAAAGCTGCCTATTAGTCAATATTCCTGGAGGATATCTTCCTGCAATAATTCTTACCCCAGTTGCTTTTCCAAAAAGCTTTACAGGGTCCCAGCCATTCTCCCTTCTGCAGACAACAAGTATGTCTTCTGGCTTATAGTTTGAAAGCATTTTTGCTGCAAGCCTTATTCTTTTGTCAATTAATTGCAAGTTTAGAACTGACAAACCGTCAGGCCTTGCCTTGTAAATAAACTGCCTCATGTACTTTGTCCTGAACTTTGTGCCTATATGTGCGCCTGCCTTGAAATAAAGGTCAGAGGGCACTAAAAATGATTCCTGTTCTGCCATTTTAATTCTCCAAACCAAGCTTTAGCAAGAATGAACTGCGTTTTTTTTACCTCAGCAGTCAATGCCCATGGGCTATTGCACGCCCATGCGCTTTGGTTGTAACGAGAGTGAGATTTGGGGTTGTTTATAAAGGTTTTGACTAAATTTATAAATAAAAACACAATATAAGTTGTGTATGGATAAAAAGAGGCTTGAACAGCTGCAAAAAGACATGGCGTTTTTGGGGAAGGAAGTCATACGATTTGATAGAGAAGATGTTCCGCGGCTTTTGAAAAAAACATACGCCGACAAGCTGAAAGGCAAGAACTGCATTTATTTTTTAGGAAGTGCGGCATCAGGCAGCGCAATTGCATTCCATACAATAAAATGCCTTAAAACATACAGCTTAGAAAATGACCACTGGATAAGCTCTGTAGCTGGGTTTATTGTTCAGCTTAATGGCACACGGCTGCTTGTTGACCCAGGTCCATTTGTGCTGCAGCAGATTCATGATGGCAATATAGACCCGAGGCTGATTGATGCAGTTCTAATATCACATCATCATGCAGACCACAATGTTGAACAAGCTTTGATGAATGTCATAAGTGCTGCAGGAAAACGAAATACTGATTTTGAGTTAATTGGAGATAAAACTGCAATTGAGGGATTCAGGTATAACACTTCAAGGGCAACCACAATTGTCGTGCCTGAACCTCTTGATTTATTCCACGAAAAGATGCTAAAAGGAGGAAAAGGAATCGTTCTGAGCCCTGGAAAGAAACATCGCGTAAAGAATATAGAGATTACTGCGGCACCTGCAACGGATGTTGAATTAAAATACAAAGGAAAAAGTGTTGCATATAGCATTGGATTTAGATTTAAAACAAATAGTTTAACAATTGGATATTTTGCAGATTCAACACCATTCAAACTCAGCGAAGAATATCGATATGCATATCATCCTACAAAAGAAAAATCTATAGAATCTATCCCTGAACTAAACAAATCACTCGTTATGAAATATGGCAACTGCGATGTTTTGATAATAAACATGAATTCAATTTTTGATTCGCTTAGACCCTACAGAAAAATGGGAATCGATGGTGCAAGAGAAGTTTTACTGTATCTTAAGAGCATAAAACAGGAGCCAAAACTGGCTATCCTGCACCACTGGGGCTATAATACTGGATTAACAACGCCAAAAATAAAAAAGATTTTGAAAAGGGAAAAATGCAGAAATGTAAGGGAATTTGCTGCAAAATATATACAAGAAGTTACAGGAATTAGAACTGTTGCTTCGCATGACTTGAGCCTGCTTCAGATTCTTGGAAAATCAAAATATAAATGGCACCACGAATATTAGAATTCCGCCAAATCTTCGTAAACAGGACCTTCGCCTGTAAGTGTGCTCTTAATCAAATAGAATTTATCTACTTTGAAAGAAAGTTTCGGAACTTTTACTGATTCCAGCTTCTGTTTGAACTCTGGCTTGTTCTTCAAGAACTTGACTCTTGCCAAAGTCACATGAGCCTTAAACTTTTCGTCTTTCTCTATCTGTCCTGCAATTTCCCTGAATTTTTGCTCAGGCTCCAAGCCAACCCATACAACATTCACATGATGCATGTTAGGGAAAACACCAACAGTTCCAAGTGCTGCTTCAAATGGCTCAAACTTCACTTTAGAAAGCTGTTCCTTCAAGCTTCCAAGCTTGTCTTCAGAAACTTCACCGTAGAATTTTAGTGTCAGGTGAAAGTCTTTGACAAGCTTCAAGCCGTCAACTTTGATATGTGACTGAATCTTTCTAAGCTCATCTGCAACCTGTTCAGGAATTTTTACTGCAGCAAAAAGCCTCATAAATAAAGAAAAAAAGAATTAAAATTTAAATCTATTGATGGAATTCGTCAGATTCTTCTTCTGAATCAGGCGCCTTGAACTCCTCGCCAGACTCCTCTTCTTCAGGCTCTTCCTCTTCGCCGAATTCCTCTGAGTCTTCTTCTGCTGATTTTTCTTCCTGCTGTTCTGGCTCTTCAGACTGTTCAGCGCCTTCTGCAGGCTCTGATGCCTTGCCAATAACTTCAGCAAAACCAACTCTTCTAAGTACCTTTGATACTCGTACTTTTACAGATTCTCCTTCCTTAACCCCAGGCACGAAAAGCACAAATCCCTGGACTTTAGCTATGCCGTCGCCTTTTTCGCCGACCGCATCTATTTTAACGTCAACTTCGTCACCAACCGCTACTGGCGGTGTCAATTGCTGACCTCCCATTCCTCCTCGCCTTCTCATCATATTTAATTTACCTCACTTAATTTTTTGCAGGCTTTCCTGCATATGCAATTTATTATATATCTTGTATTTAAGCTTTTAGTTATATAAAAGCATAAAGCTTTTAAATTGACCCAAGATTGAAGTGTTATGGCAGAAAAGAAAATCGGGGCTGAATTTTTGGGAGAGAGGATAATTGCTGAAAGCTCTAATGAGTCAAGAGAATTGTACAATAGGAACAGGTTTGGGACAGCCATAGAAGAGGGAAAGCTGCAGATTTCAATGATTGAGGCAATGTACCTTGTCGAGAAACAGAAACTATCCTTAAAGCAGGGCAAAAAGAAGCTGACTCAAAAACTGCTGCTGAACCTTGCTGAGGAAAAAGAGCCCGGATTCTGGATTAGGTACTGCGTTTACAGGGACTTGAGAGACAGGGGATATATTGTCAAGACTGCGCTTAAGTTTGGCGCTGAGTTCAGGGTATATGACAGAGGAGTAAAGCCTGGTGAAGACCATGCAAGATGGATAGTTTTCCCTGTGCACGAAAACAGCACACTAACATGGCATGATTTTGCAGCCAAAAACAGGGTTGCCCACAGCACAAAAAAAAGGCTTTTGATAGGCATAGTTGACGAAGAGAATTCAGTGACATACTACGAGATAAAGTGGACTCGGCCTTAGTAATCACCGTTCTGGGTTAAGAAAAACTTAATAAATACACTAAAGAAATATTGATAAAATGATACGCGATGAAATCTTTGAGCTTGTAAAGGAAAGAGGGCCTGTTCTGCCAGTACAGATTGCAAAGCTTATGAAGATGGATTCTTTGCTTGCTTCTGCATATTTGTCAGAGCTTGTATCAAGCAAAAAGATCTGTATATCGAGCACAAAGGTGGGAGGCAGCCCATTATATTATGCGCTAGGGCAAGAGATAAAGCTTCAGGATTACAGGCAGAACCTTGATGAGAATGAGCAGAAAGCATATGACTTGCTGAAAAAAGACAAGGTTGTGAATGATGCAGACCTTGGACCTTTGATGAAGTACACATTCAGGTCAATAAAAGATTTTGCTGTTCCGCTGAAAGTCAACAAAAAAGACATTTTCTGGAAATGGTACCTTATTCCAAATGACGGGGCTGTTGAGCTGATTAAGGCAAAAGTAAAGCAGCCGGCAAAGCCAACAATTGTTGTTAAGAAAGAGGAAGTTAAGAGAGAGGAGATAAAGGAAGAGAAAAGAGAAGAAAAGAAAGAAAAGCCAAAAGCTGCAGCTGTTGAGCCAAAAAAAGAGCAGCCAGCTCCTGCGCCTCCAAAGCCAAAAGTAGAGGAGCAAAAGCCTGAAGCTTCTGTAACAGTTGAACAAAAACCTGCTGCAAAAGAGCCCCTGAAAGAAAAACCAAAGGTTGAGAAAACACAGCGAGAGCTAAGCTCTGCTGTGCACCAGAAACCAAAGGTTTCTGCTGAGAAAGAAGAAGTAAAGAAAGCAGTTGTGCAGGAAACACTTACTGACCCTGCATTCAAGCATCTTGAAGAATTTAAGAGAAAAAAAGAAGAGGAATTTGCAAAGCGCGAAGAAGATCTCAGGCAGCAGCTCGAGATTGAGAGAAAGGTGTTTGTGGAAGAGCTGAAGAAGCAGGCTGAAGAGGTAAAGAAAAAGCTTGAGGAAGAAAGGCTGCAGAAAGAGGAAGAAGTAAAGAAACAGGTTTTGGATGACACATTCTTCATAAAAATCAGGACATTCTTTGATGAAAACAAAATTAAGCTTGAAAGCTATGAGCTTATCAAGAAGGGGAAAGAACTTGACTTTGTTATAACTGTGCCTTCTGCTGTCGGAGAAATGAGGTATTACTGCAAAGCAAAAGACAAGAAAAAGGTAAATGAGGGGGATTTGAGCACTGCCTATTTGAAAGGGCAGAGCCTTGCTTTGCCTGTCCTGTTCTTGACTACAGGCGAACTAGTGAAACGAGCGTCTGAAATGATAGGAAAAGAATTTAAACTGATGCTTGTTAAAAAGCTGTAATGGGAGTAAAATTAACAGAGCTTTTGATAAGGCATGAAATAAGCATAGACGCGCTTAAAGGCAAAAAGCTTGCAGTTGACGCTTTCAACACATTATTCCAGTTTCTTACTACAATAAGGCAGAGAGACGGTTCTCCTTTGATGGACAGCCACGGAAACATAACTTCTCACCTTGCAGGATTATTCAACAGGACAACAAAATTAATGGAAAGCGACTTGAAGCTTGCATTTGTTTTTGACGGAAAGGCTCCTGAGATGAAGTCAGAGGAAACTCAAAGAAGAAGGGAGCTGAAAGAAGAAGCAAAACTAAAGCATAAGGAAGCTGTAAGCAAGCAAGATATTGAAGAGATGAAAAAATATGCTTCACGAATTTCTTATCTAAACGAGGAAATGATTGAAGAATCAAAAGAGCTTATTTCTGCATTAGGCTTGCCTATTCTGCAGGCTCCAAGCGAAGGTGAAGCCCAGGCATCTTATCTTGTAAAGAAAGGCGATGTTTGGGGAATAGTTAGCCAGGATGCAGATTCTTTGCTATTTGGGGCTGAAAACATTATCAGGAATCTCAGCATTGAAGGAAGAAGGAAAAAAGCGGGAGCTCTTGCGTACACAACAGTAAAGCCTGAGCTTATAGTTTTGTCAGAAAACCTTGCTCACCTTGGAATCACACAAGACCAGCTTATTGTACTTGCATTATTAATTGGAACTGATTACAATATCGGCGGAGTTAAAGGGCTTGGCCCAAAAAAAGGCTTGAAGATTGTAAAGGAATACGAGCTGGATTTTGACAAGCTTTTCAAAAACATAAACTGGGAGTTTGACTTTAACTGGAAAGAACCATTCAATTTAATCAAAAACATGCCTGTAACTGATGACTATAAGCTGGCATGGGAAGACATTGATGAAGACAAGGTTGTTGAGATTTTGTGCAATAGGCACGATTTCTCGAAAGAAAGGGTTCTAAAAAAGATAGAAAATCTTGTGAAACAGAAAGAAGAGAAAAAGCAAACTGGGTTAAAGAAATGGTTCTAGCTGCAAAAATAAAGCTAAGGGATGCAGAGAATGCAAAGAAAAAGCTTTCAGGCAATATTGACTACAAATATGATGTTTTGAAGCAGGGAGAGTTTATTTATTTTCCATTAATTGAGAAAGTCAAAGGCTTTGAAACTGTTGACATCAAGCTTGAGGCTAAAGAGCAAAAGCCTGCAAATCTGAGAGATTTTATGAAAGAGAAGCTTACTAAAAAAGAGCTTGAACTTATTCCAAGCTCGTATGATGTTGTTGGAGATATCGCAATTGTTGAGATAAAAAAAGAGCTTGAGCAAAAAGAGAAGCTTATTGCAGAAGCCTTGCTTGCGCTGCACAAAAACATTAAGGTTGTTGCAAAGAAATATGGGGTACATGGAGGGGAGTTCAGGACAAGAAAGCTCAAGATTCTTGCAGGGGAAAAAAGAAAAGAGACTATTTACAGGGAATCTGGAGCGCTGCTTAAGCTGGATGTTGAAAAAGTCTATTTCAGCGAGCGCCTTGGAAGCGAAAGGTTAAGAATTGCAAAACAGATAAAGAAAGGCGAGAATGTTCTGGTCATGTTCTCTGGCTGCGGCCCTTATCCTATAGTTTTCTCGAAAAACAGCCCTGCAAATCTTATTTTCGGAATTGAGAAAAATCCGGTGGCGCACAAATACGGAATGGAAAACATTCAGATGAACCACTCTGGGAACGTCCGTTTGTTTATGGGTGATGTAAAAGAGCTTATGCCTCTGAAAAAAGTTGGCGTTAAGAGCAGATGGGATGACAAACAGCTAAAGTCAAGGATTACACTTACGCCTAAGCCTGAGATTATTGAGATTTACCTTAGAAAAGGAGATTTAGAAAACCAGTTTGATAAAATCAACAAAGCAGTCAGCAAGCTAAAAGATTTTAAAGTGATGATTCACCAGCCTGCGCCTGATTTCTATAAGGGAAAAAGGATTTCGCTTGCAAGCCTTGACAAAGAAGAAAATGATAATGCTGTTGAGTGCTACAGAAAGATAGCTGAAATCTGCAGGAAGCACAAAAATGTTATCGGATATATTGCTCATGCATATTCTTGGCGGGCTGAGCCTAAGCAGAATGACAAAATGAGGCTTATGGAGAATTTGTTTAAAGTAAAATCAGAATATCTTTTCCTTGAAAATCATGTACATAACCTGCATTCAGATGCTGATGAAATAATTAGTGTAATGAAAAAAGTTGGATTGGCGCAGCACTGTGTTGATATTTCGCACCTTTATTTGAAATACAAGGACAGCAAAAAAGTTTTGGATGCTGTTAAAAAAATAAAAAAATTTTGCAAAGTTTACTTTCATGCAAATGACTCTGACGGAAAGGATGACTCGTTGGAAATTGGAACTGGGAAAATAGATTTCAGTAAAATTATTGAGCTTGTTGACTTTGGCGTGCTGGAAATTGAAAATAAGAATGAGGAAAAGCCTCTTGAGCTGATTAGAAGCTACAATAACAAATTAATGGACTGGAAGTTTGACAGGATAGTTATGCCACTTCCAAAGTCCGCTGAAGACTTTCTTGAAGCTGCAATGCTGAATGCAAGGAAAGGCACAATAATCCATTTCTATGATTTTGTGCATGAAAACGAATTCCCGAATTCTTCAATTGAAAAGATTAAGAAAAAGGTAAAAAAATTCAAAATTCTTGGCATCGTAAAGTGCGGGCAGTATTCTCCTGGAAAATTCAGGGTTTGCGTTGATTTTCAGCTGATTTGAGCGAAAACCTTTTAAAACGAGGCTGTTCTTTCTTGTAATATGGGCAAAACAATAAAGACTGGAGTTGTTGGTCCTGCAGGAACAGCTTCGCATGAGGCAGCAACAAGGCTTGGATACAAGGAAATAGTTTTCTTCAGGACAATCACTGACGTATTTGTCGCACTTGAAAACGGGGAGATTCGGGTGGGGGTTGTGCCGATTGAGAACATAATAAGGGGAAATGTCGGGGACACTCTTGACGGATTGTATGATTTCGAGCCAAAAGTCGTTGGAGAAATTGTTGTTCCAATAAATTTGTGCATTGCGAGCAAGACTAAAAATAATATTAAGATGATACTTTCTGACCAGAGAGCCATTGCGCAATGCCTGTTCTACCTGAACAAGAAGTTCCCAGACCAGGAAGTGATTAATGTGGCGAGCGCAGCTCATGCAATGAGGTATGTTGCTGAGAGCAGGATGAATGACTGTGCAGCAATAGGCTCAGAGTTTGCTGCAAAACAATACAAGCTTAACATAATTGACAAAAACATCGAGGACAGGAAAGGCAACCTTACAAGATATCTTGTCATAACAAAATCAATCAGCGCAAAGCCTGGAAAAAAGAACAAGAGCTCAATATTCATATTCCCTAAAGCAAAAAAAGACCAGCCAGGAATACTTTACTATGTTTCAGGATGCTTTGCAAAGAATGACATTAACCTTACGCAGGTTTCATTAAGGCCTTCAAGAAAAAAGCTGGGGACATATTATTTCTACTTCGAATTTGAAGGCCATGAAAAAGATGCCCGCGTACAGAACGCGTTGAAAGAGCTTGGCAGCTACGCAGACTACAAAATTTTGGGCAGTTTTCCAAGGACATTCTAGAGAAAGGTTTTTATACCATTGACTTTAGGCAATAGTGTGTGCTATGATGAAGTGAACACCCTCAAATCCGCAAGGAGATGACGAAGGGAGTAACTACTGAGCACACAATTTTAATTCTAGAATTAAATTATCAAAAAATTATCACAAGAACAAACTAGCCAAACATCTTTGTTTCTTCTTCCATCTCTTCCTCTTCTTCCTTGACTTTCCGGACTGCCTTTACAAAGTCTTCTTTCTTGACCGTAAACCTGTTCTTCCTGATTGCAAAATATCCTGCCTCTGTGCATACTGCCTTAATCTCTGCGCCTGAGAACTCGTTCATCAAGTCCAAAATTTTTTTCGTATCAAATTTCTCGAGCTTCATGTCCTTTGTATGTATCTTGAAAATTGATTTTATCCCCTCCTTGTCTGGCAATGGAATCTTGATTAGCCTATCCAATCTTCCTGGGCGCGTAACCGCAGGGTCAAGTATGTCCCTCCTGTTTGTTGCGCCGATTATCTTGACATTCCCGAGGTGCTCAAAGCCGTCTATTTCTGCGAGAAGCTGCATAAATGTCCTTTGGACTTCCCTTTCGCCTGAAGTTCCAATGTCGACTCTCTGCGCTGCAATTGCATCAATCTCGTCAATAAAAATTATTGCTGGAGCCTTGCTTCTGGCAAGCTCAAAAATCTCTTTTACAAGCTTTGCGCCCTCGCCAATGAATTTCTGAACAAGCTCTGAACCGACTATTTCAATAAAAACTGAATTAGTGCTTGCTGCAACTGCTTTTGCAAGAAGAGTTTTTCCTGTTCCAGGCGGTCCATGTAAAAGGACTCCTTTTGGAGGCTGGATTCCCACTTTCTTGAAAAGTTCAGGCTTCTTCAGCGGAAGCTCGATAACCTCAATAATCTCTTCTTTCTGCTTTTCAAGCCCGCCAACATCTGCCCATTGTATTTCAGGCTTTTCAATAACAACAAACTGCTCGACATTGAACTTTGCAGTCTTTTTTATTTTATCATGAATAACAAGATTTTTCTGGTCAGCCAGTACATAGTCTCCTGGCTTTAGCTGCCCTTTCAGCTTTGAAGCAATCTGCACAAAGAATTCGTTCCCATTTGGAAGCCTTACAACTGCGTGCTCTCCTAAAACGTCAATAATCTCGCAGACAACCAAAGGCGGAGCCTGGAATCTCTCAAGCTCTTTTTTCAGGTTTGTGACCGTCTCCCTTAAAACCTTATTTTCCTGCTCAAGATAGTTTGCATCGCCATAGTTATATGCAACTTTCTCAAATTCACTCAGCTCACCGTTTTTTTCATCCATGTTCAGAATTTTGGTTTAATATATATTTAAATTAATATGCTTTGCTTCAGTCATTACTTGACACTTGCAGTTATGTTAATTCCTTTAAGCAATGCAGAGCCGCATAATACGGGAGTTTCAACCTCCCATCCTGAGCTCTGTTTCTGCTCTTTTGTTGTGCCTTTTATGCTCTTGAACAAGTTAATCATGTTATCACTTATCCTTATGTCCTTGACACTCTGCTTAATCTCCCCGTCCTTGATTAAGAATATTCCGTCTCTTGGTATTGTTGAGAAATCTCCTGTAAGATAGTTCTGGAACCTAGTATACCAGATATTTGAAACCCTCAAGCCGGTAAATCCGTTGTACAATTTTTCCTGCTTAAGTTTTCCTGGAGCAAGAACTATGTTTGAAGGCTCAGGGCTCAGCAATCCTGCGCTTGCTGTTGTTTTTGTATTGTATTTTTTTGCAGTTGATGTGTTGTGCAGGTATGTTTTCAAAATGCCTTTGTTGATTATTGCTGTTTTCATTGAAGGAACTCCTTCTGCATCAAACTTTGCAGTTCCAAGCCCGTCAGCCAAAGTCCCGTCATCATATATTGTGACTGAAGGAGCTGCAACCTGCTTTCCAAGCATGTTTGCAAAGAACGACCACCCTGACTCAACAGAATAAATTGATGAAGCGCTGCCAAAATAATCAAGCAGTGATGCAAAAGGATATGGATCAATTATCAAATGATATTTTCCTGGCTTAAGCTTGACTGGATTTTTTGCAAGAACTGCAATTTCTCCAGCCTCTCTTCCTGCTTTTGCTGCATTAAAATTGGTAAGCTTGGTTGAAACAAGGTTTGAATAGCCTGAAGCATCTTTCTCAAGGAAAGCCCTTATTGAAAAATAAATTTCAGTCTGCCTGTCTTTGGCATCAACCCCTTTTGAAGTCAAAAGATGCGTTGAGCTGTTTGAGAATTCCAAAACACCTGCGCACCTCTTTGCGCCTTCTTCCAAAGCCCCATTAATTCCTGCCCTTACAATGTCAATGCTCTTGTCTGACAGATTCTCTATCTTCGTGTCATAGTTCTCAAGCTTTGAATACTTGAATGGGCCATTTGCTATGCCAAAATAATCGGATTTAGGCTCAGAAGATTCTGCAAACTTAATCATTTTTGTGACTAGGGTGTTTGCTGAAGCAGGATTCATTTTCTCAAGCGAAGTTGAGATTAACCTTTTCCTGTAGTTCATGAAAACATGCAGGGAAGTGTCCTGCCATGTCTGCGATGCTGCAATCTCGTTGTTGACAAACTTAATCTGTGTTTTATCAGTATTATCAATATTTACAATAACATCCTCTGCTTTTTTTGAAAGCTGCCTCAAAATATATCTTGCTATTTCCTCTGGATTCATCTTACCCTCAATCCTGACAGCCTTATTGTTGGCCCGCCCATTGAAACAGGAATACCCTGCATCGGCTCACCTTTTCCGCATGTTCCTGCAAACAATTCAACATCTTTTGCTATTGCATTTATTGCAGAATAAAATGCAGGAGTTGTGACCTCAATAGCAGGATTAACAACTGGCTCGCAGATTTCCCCGTTTTTTATCAAATACGCTTCTGCACCAACATATTTTTGGTTATACCTTTTATCATCAATATTCCATTCCATGAAATTTTTTATGTAAATGCCTTTCTTTGTTTCCTGTATAATCTCGTCCTTTTCCCAGTCACCTGGCTCCATGAATGTGTTTGCCATCCTTACTATCGGCTCTCGCTGGAAAGAAACTGCCCTTGCTGAAGCATTGCTTTTTATTCCCAAAGTTTTTGCAGTCTGCCTGTTGTTCAGGAATTCGTTAATATTCCCATTTTTAATAAGCTGCCTTTTTCTTGCCTTGACTCCTTCATCATCGTACAAATAAAATCCTGAGCTTCCTTCAAGAGTCGGGTCTTCTGAAACATTCACTATTTCTGCGCCAATTTTTGTTTTAAGCATATCTCTTGTTACAAAAGATTCTCCTGCCTGCGCTGCTTCTCTTCCAAGAATCCTGTCTGCCTCATATGGATGCCCTGTGCTTTCGTGGACAGTAATGCCTACAACTTCTGGACCAAGAACAAGGTCAATTTCCTCTTTTGGAGGCTTTATGCCGTTAACAAGATTATTGTGCAGGGCTTTTGCCTGCTCAACAATAGTTGAATCCAGCTTCCATTCATCCAAAGCCTCAAGCCCTTTTGTCAGATTATAAGAAAGGTATTTCTGTTTTGTTTTCTGCTTTTCTGCAACTGTGATAAACCAGAGGAAAGATGTTCTTGGGAATTCTGCCTTAATGTTTGCGCCTTCTGAATTTACAAAAAGCTTTTTCTCGTGCGACGCTGAAAATGAAAGCTGCCTCATCGGCACTTTGAAAGGCAGGTTGATTATTGCCCTGTCAATTCTCTTAAGAAATGCAATCTTGTCCTCGTGCGACATTGACTCATTGGATTTTTTTGCCTTAACTAAAATGTTGTCTTCAAACATTTTCTCTTCAGAAAACTCAATTGGCTCTTTTATCAGCTTCCTGCTTGCCCTCGCAATCTTTATTGCCTTCTCAACTGCCTTTTTCACGTCATCTTTCTCGAGCCTGTTTGTTGAGACAAAGCTCAAGCTTCCTTTGTCCAATACGCGGACAGCCATTCCTTCTGCCTGGTCAAATGATGCAAGGTCAAGTACGCTGTTTTTTAAAAGAAATCCTTCATCTGTTGATTTTTCAACCCTTACTTCCGCATAGTCGCATTCCCTGCAAAGCTTCATTGCGTATTCTGCGATATCTTCCATTTTATTTTCTTTATCTTGTAGTTTCTACTTGCTCAATCTCTTCCTTAAGCTTTTTTATTGCAGGCTTCTCAAACCTTTTTCTTGCAGGCTCAAGAAGATTTACAATATAATCTCCAACACCTTTCTTCAAGTCCATTGGATGCAGCTTTCCTTCTGCAAAATCAGACTCGAGCTTAAGGTAAGAATCGTATTCAACATTTCCGCCGAATTTCTCGGGACGGTCAATTTTCAAAACTGCCTTTTCTTTTACAAAAATCAAATGCTTTGACCAGTCAAGTATTGGGTTGAACTCCAGAATCTTTGCAGGACAGAATGCATTGTTGATTTTCTGTCTTATCTCATCAGGAGAATCATGAATATAAACTGCTGAGCCTACAACTGACTTGCTCATCTTCATCTCAGACCAAAGCTCCTGCATCTTATCTTCTGGAACCGGCCATATTTTCGGCTTCTGCAATCCAAGAATCAAATGCCCATGAAGTGCGACGGGTTTTACAATTTTGCCGTTGATTTTTAATGGATGGATGTGGAGCTTTTCAGCAACCTCTCTTGCAATAATCTGGGCTTTTCTCTGGTCAATTCCTGCATGCGCAATATTAATGTCTTGGATAAAAATATCTGCAACCTGCATTGGCGCATACAAAAGCCCTGCAAGAGGAACTGAATCTCCTTCTTTCCTCCCCATGATTGTGATTGCCCTCAAAGCTCTCGCAAGAGTGAGCTTTTTTGAAATATCTATTACAGAAAGCCAGTATTCATCATTGTTGTGGTAGAGCTCGTCTGCATTAACATACTTAACTTTTTCAGGGTCCCCGCCCATTATTTCTATTCCCGCTTTCAAGCCTTCTTTGAAGTAATCTGCGCTTTTTCTTATGACATCCAAGTCTCCGCCAAGCTTGTTATTAATCCAGGCGTGCCATGTTGCCAAATACTGCGAACAGTCAACCTTTGCTTTCTGCAAATCTGCAATCTTTTGTCCTGTAACCAAGCCTGTGCCCAAGTGCACTTTTCCAGAAATCTCAAATCCAATGTAATGCTTCAGCTTTACACCATTTTCAAGAAACTGCATCAGGTCTTCAGGAGTAAGAACTTCCTCCACATTCCTTGTTATTAAGTCAAATCTTTCCTGAGTATCCAAATCCCATCACCATAAACTGAGTTAATACTTATGTTTAAAAACCTTTTCATAACAAATTTATAGTTAAGGGTTACACCTCTAGATATGAACATCTCAGTTACATGGTTGAGCTCATATTTGTACTGCAAAAGGAAGTTCTTTCTTGAGCAGGTTCTGGGGATGGCTGAGCCTCTAAATGAGATTATTGTCAAGGGAAAGATAAAGCATGAAGTGTATGATTTGGCAAACAAGCAGGAAAGGGGCATTGTGCTGTCAATTGATTCTGCTGACAGGGAGTTTATTTTTGGGAAATACAAAAATGCATATTTGAAGAACCTAAACAATATCCTGCTCATACAAAAGAGCACGCTTGAAAGCCTTAAGCTGAGCCAGAAAGAGCTTTTTGAAGAGCTATGGCCTTTTTTCCAGAATGAAGCAAATGCAAGGACAGACAACATAGTTAATTTCGTCAAGAAAACACAGCTTTTCGGCAAAGAGCTTTGGGAAGCCCTCCAGCCTAAAATAGAATCAGAAATGTATATTGAGTCAGATAATCTTGGATTAAAGGGAAAAATTGACAGGGTTGAAAAATACCAAAATCCTGACAATTTTATACCCGTCGAGCTCAAGACAGGCTCTGCGCCTAAGGAGGGAGTCTGGGAAGGACACCTTATACAGGTGTCTGCATACATGATGCTGCTTGAAGACAGGTTTAATGCAAAAATTGACACTGGAAAAGTTGTTTACCTTAGCCAGGGCGCGACTAGGGATGTTAAGATAAATCCGTTCATAAAAGACGAGATAAAGAGGCTGGTAAGGGAAATAAACGCACTGCTGGCTAAATCTGAGCACAAAGAGGCTCCGGCAATTGCAGCAAACAGGAACAAATGCGACTCATGCGGCTTAAGGAAAGGGTGTTTTAATCTCTGAAAAGTTATAAAATAAATCGAAAATCAGGCTCAGAAATATACTCATTTGTGATAAAAACATAGAAATATTTATATATGAAGTTGCAGATTTCAGACTTAAAGTTTTTTAGGAGGTCAGAACATGGCAGAAGAAGACAGAGTTGTTTCAAGACAGATTATGGGCAAGGTAATTGTCAGCAAGACAGGAAAGAGATTCGGAGAAGTTGGAGATGTTATCTTTGAAGCCAGAAGCGGCGAGCTTATTCACATGATTGTGAAGAACCCGACAAGCTACTCAAAGAGGCTTGACCTTGAAAAGGACAAGGAAGGCAATATCCTAATACCATTCTCATCAGTAATCGCAATGGGCGACTACATGGTTGTTGCTGAAGAAGACATAATTTAATTTTTTTTCTTTAATTTATTTTTAGTTATATTTAAATAAGAAAGGGGGTATTTTTGAAAACTATGAGCACGATATGGACTGAAAAATACAGACCCCAGAAGTTTTCTGAAGTGCAGGGGCAGAAAGAGATTGTACCTAGAGTTGAGGCTTTTGTAAAAAGCAAAAATATGCCCCATCTTTTGTTTGCAGGCCCTGCTGGCATTGGAAAGACAAGCCTTTCCATTGTTATCGCAAAAGAGCTTTATGGAAGCTCATGGAGAGAAAATTTTCTTGAGCTTAATGCATCTGATGAAAGAGGCATTGATGTTGTCAGGAATCAGGTGAAGAACTTTGCAAGGACAAGGACAATCGGTGATTTCCCGTTCAAAATCATTTATCTTGATGAATGCGATGCTTTGACAAGAGAAGCTCAGCAGGCATTAAGACGAACTATGGAGAACTACACAAAAACGTGCAGGTTCATACTTTCGTGCAACTACATTTCAAAGATTCTTGATCCAATAAAAAGCAGGTGCGCATTATTCAAATTCAAGCCCCTGCTGAAAGAGGATATTTTTGCAATAGTTGACAAGATTGCAAAACAGGAAAAGCTTGCTGTTACTGAAAAAGCAAAAAATGCATTAGTTGAAGTCAGCGAAGGGGACTGCAGGAAAGTTGAAAATATTCTTCAGGGATGCGCTGCAATGAAAAGCAAGATTGATGAAGATGATGTTTACGAGCTTGCATCAACTGCAAAGCCAAAAGCAGTTATTGATGTACTGAATCTTGCTTTGAAAGGTGATTTTATAAATGCAAGGGACATGCTTCTAAAAACAATGCTTAACCACGGCCTCTCAGGGCTGGACATTATCAAGCAGATTCAAAAAGAGGTTTGGGAACTGGAGATAGCTGACAAAAGAAAGCTGGAGCTTATAGACGCCTGCGGAGAGATTGAGTTTAGGATGGTTGAAGGCTCTAATGACTTCATACAGCTTGAATCTTTGTTGTCAAAGTTCTCAATGCAAAAAGATGGCTAAAAAAGAGGACAAACTCGGCAGGATTGCCAAAGACATAGAATTCTTGAAAGATACAATGCTCACAAGGCTGCCTGAAAAAGTGCAGAGGCTTGAGCAGGAAAATGAAAAACTGAAGCTGGAGAATAATGTTTTTAATGATGAGAAAAAGCTGCTTCTGGAAACAAACAAAAGGCTTGAAAGGAAGAAAGGGGACAATGAGCTGCTTTTCAAAACAATTGAAGACATGAAGCTGAATCTTGCATCAAAGCAGAGTGTTGTTGCAAAGCTTCAGGAGGAAATTGACAAACTGAAAGAAGCAGTTGTTGATTTCAGGGACAAGGAAGTAAACTATGAAATTGATGACAAGAAAAAAACACAGCAACTCGAGATTATTATCAAAAGATTAAAAGCAGAACTTTTCAAGAAGCACATGCTGATGAGCAAGTTTGATGAAACCAAGAAAATAATGGAGCAGCAGATTTATGCATTAAGCAGGGAAAAAGGAAATCTTGCTGATGAAAACAGGTTAGTTATTGCAAAGCTCCAGAGCTTGGTTCAGGCCATGAGGAAGCATGAAGCGCTTTCAACCGGACTTAAAGGCGAGTTTTCTATGAAACTAAGCGAGCAGAAAAACCAGTATGAAGAAATGATTCGAAGGCTGAATGAAATTAATATGAGAGAGGTTCTTGATAAAAATGCATCAGTTGCTGCGATGCAGAAAAGAATCAAACAGATGCAGCAGATGCTTGTTTTGAAAGATGAAAAGCACAAGAAGATGCTTGACGAGTTTGAAGGCTTGATAAGGAAAGAAAGCAGTTAAAAGTTTATTCTATTTTTTAAAAAATCTAAAAACAAAACTAAATAAAAAAACTAAATAAGAAAAATAAAAAGAAAAAATTTATTCTGCGTGTTTCAGCAGAATCTTTGTGCTAATCTCATCCTGATAGTCGTAGTCAACCTTCACGCTGACAACTTTTAGGAACGAGGTTTCTGTTGCAAGCTGCTGTATGCACCTTATTGTTGTTGAGCCGCCTCTCAAGGTTACATACCCTGAGGTAGCTGTGCCGTCAGCAAGCCCTGCGCACTGAAGATTTGGCATTGCTGTGTCAACTGATACAAGAACTTTGTCTGCGTCAGCTCTTGCCTCGCTGCACTTTGTGCCAACCTTGTAAATGTTGCCGTTGCCTTTCTTCTCTATCTTGAAGATAAATGCAATCTTGTTTGTGCCTGCAACTGATTCAGAAAGCTGTGTCACCTGTATTGGCGCTCCTGAATTCAATACCTGCTTGTCTTCTGTGACAGTGCAAACTCCGCCCTGCTCATTCAGGTTGCTCTTTATGCAAAGCCTGCTAACTGCCTCTGTTGCATATTTGTAGCAGATTTTTGCTGAAACAGGATATTCAAGGTTTCCTGCGACAGATGACTCGTGGTTAAAATCATCGAAGGTAACATAGACAGGATTGCTTTCAATAATATTTCCTTCAGGGTCTTTGTATTTTCCAAGAAGGTCTTCCGGAGCATTCATTTTCGTCTGCTCCTGTGTTTTTCCAAACTCGACAGGGTCAATCCCGCTTACCTTTATGACAATGTCCTCTTTTTTAACATCTATCTCACCATCATTCTGCAGCTTGACTTCTATGTCAAAAGGAAAATCTCCGCCGTCATATACTTCTGCAGGCGGTGCATCTTCTGTAAATGTTGCAATTAACCCTGTAGTGCCGCCTATGTATGGTTTTAGCTTTTCAGCTGACTGGTCATCTCCGCCCTGGCAGCCGAATACAAGAACAAATGTGGCTAACAAAATTAAAATCAGTTTTTTATCCATTTTTTTAATCCTCCTATTCAGTTGATATAATTGTGATTGGCTTTGTAACCTGCTTCTTTACACCATAGCTTAATTTCAAAACAAGCGCGGATGCAAGGTCTGAGCGTGACTGCGCGTCTGTGTAGCAGGTAATTGATTTCTGGTTTTCAAGGTTAAGTGTTTCTTTTGGCAGGCAGGTTAGTGCAGTCGTTCCAAGCTTGACTTCATCAATATTTATTATTCCAAAATCCCTGTACTGGTCTAATGGCTTTCCTGAGCAGGCATCCTGAAGCTTGGTTTTTCTTACTATTTGCGCACCGTTCTCAATATCCTTCTGTGAAAGTGAGATTGTGAATGTGAGCCTAACCATGTTTCCTGCTTTTCTTGTAGAGGTTGAGGTTATTGAATCAATTGCAACAGGAGCTCCCTGCCCTTGCGTCAAAGCATTGTTTGAAACTCCAAGTGTGCACTGCCCGTCAGCATTTGCATCAACACATGTTGCATAAGTAATTTGTGTCATGTACGGGAAGCATGCTGTGATTACTGTGTTCTGCGGGAACTGAAGCCCTGGTGTTGAAACAGGGTTGCTTTCAAAGCTTACAATGTCCCAGTCTCCTGGAATAACTGCATCACTTACTCCTGATTTTCCCTTAAGCTGGACAGAATTCTTGAACTGCTTATAGCTTACAAATGAAGGGTCAAAACCGCTAGCATAAAGGTTTACTGTTGTGTCAGCCCATCCAAGGTTCTCTACCCTCAGGTCAAAGAAAATTGAGTCTCCTTTTGTAACTTTCAGCAAACCTGGATTTTCAAGTGAAATCTCAACTCCCTTAAGTCCAACATATGCAGACTCCTGCTTTGGCTGCTTGCTGCCGAAAAAGCCTCTCTCAGTGCCGTCCTGCACAGTGCATGAAACTAAAAGAACTATTAGAACTGCAGATAAAATAAATAATTTCTTTGTTTCCATCATCTCTCCTTTTTGCAAATTAGTTTATTCAAATATATATAAACGTTTCGTCATTGCGTCAGTGGCCTTGCCACAGTAACCTGTTTTGTTATCGAAGTTGAATATCCATAGTCAAGCTGTATCTTGAACAGTGTGCTATATGTGTTTCCTGCATCAATCGGCTCTTTAAGCGAACATATGAGCTCAACTTTGTCATCCTCAAGCTTGAATTTCGCTGGGCATGAAAATCTGCCCTGCCCAGGTGATTTTGAATCATAAGTATAATCTTTAGAAAGCTGGATTGCAAAATCAAACCTGTTAAGGTCATCGCCTACTCCTGATGATGAGCACATTTTTTCAACATTTGTTGCAGGGTTCCTGAATACATTGCCTTTGCCCATGTTTGCAACAACAATCCTGAACCTTGGAATAACCTTGCCCTGCCCCATCTCAATAATGGTTTCCTCAACTTCAGTCACTGCCAAAGGAGAGCCCTGCCCCCTGCTCAAGTTCAGATTTCTGTTAAGTTGCTTAAAGTTGCAGCTTCCCAGCCCTGTTCTTGGACCAACGCATGCAAGCATTTCTGCAACATTTGTGTACTTATAGCATGCTGTGGCAGTTATGTCAAAGCTTTGCTTTTCTGCTGCAAAAATAGGCTTTGCCTTGAATTCAGCGTCATAAAAATTTGCCTCGCCTATTGGAAAGCCAACACTGCTTCCGTGCAAAACCTGGCTTACTGAAAATCTGCCTGGTTCTGCCTGAATAAAAGAAGAAGGATAGCCTAGGACAATAACTCCTTTATCCAAATCATAAGCTCCCCTGTTTTCTGCTTTAATCTGAACTAAAAAATCTTCTTTTTCATATACTTGATAATCAGGGAATGTTATATATTCTAGATTCAAGCCAGCATAGCCAACCCTGTAATCTGTTTCCTGACTTGTCTGAAAAGCACAGCCTAGCAAAAATAACATTGAAGCTAATGCGAAAATTAGTTTGTTCATTCAAAAGTCTCCTGTGTTGCTGCTTTTTCCAAAACCTTAACATCAGTCTTTGCTTCAAGCCCGTAGCTGTAGGTTGCATTGACTTTTATAAAATGTGTTGTTACTGGAGTTGCGCCAAGCACTGCTGAAGGGCTTCCTGAAGAAGTAATCCTGCAGTTGAAGCTGACAAAATCCTTTACATCAAGGCTTTCTTTTGCATACTCTGGATCCATCCTGTAATAAGTTTCTCCTTCTTTTTTAGCAAACTCGGTGAAATTAGCAGGTGCGCATCTCTCGATCTTCAAGCTTTCTGGAACAATTATCTGCATATCCTTTACATTTCGTATGCTGCCCTGCGTCCATAAATTCTCAAGAGTGATTCCAAATCCTGTGCCCTGAGGCTCTCCGACTGCATAGCCTGTAAACATGCTTCCTGTCGGCTTTGGCGCAGTAATCAATACTGCAAGAGGCATTGCCTCAAAAGTTTCTATTCCAATTCCAACTGGGCCAGGCGTGTATCTTGCAACAGGAGTTTTTTCCGTTATACCTTGCTCAGTCAGAATATCTTTTCCCTGCTTTGCATAATCTATCTTTAATGTTCTGTCAACAAAATAAACAGGGATGTAACTTCTTGTTTCAAAATCAAATGCAGCAATTATCCTTACAGTTTTTGAGCCTGAAGAATCTGATGTGAAATCGCAGCTTATGAGCTGCCCTGAGCTTACTAAGTCTAGGAAAGATACTTGTTTTGGGAAAACCGTTGTGGTGGCTGCGCCTTCTGCCCTGCAGTAAAGCTTTACAACACATTTTGCATCATCAGGATGCTCATAACAGTATTGTATGTCTAATGTTTCTCCCTTAAGATTAACCCACACTGTTGTAGGCTCGCCTTTTGTAAAAGTTTTCTGGCTGGACCTTATATCTTCAAGGAAAACTCCAAGTTTCCTGTTTGAGCTTGCATCAACCTCTCCTGTGTAAAAATCTCCTGACGCAATTGCTATCTGCTTGCTCCACCATTTTTCAGGCAGTTTTACAAAATTAACCATAAAATCAACTGCTTTCTTTGTTGCCAGCTGTGAATCTATTGTCAGCTCGCCTGAACCAATATACCTTACTGTGTTTTCAGCTGCATTTGCAACTGAAGGGAAAATGCCTGTCTGGGGGACTACAAACAAAAGTAAAATTATAATAACAATAAACGCGGCTGCCAGCTTCCACACATAGCTTGGCATCTCAAAACCCTGCTTCCCGCCTGATGCAGATTTTAGTTTCTTAAGCTCTTTTTTAGTTTTCTTCATTTCTTTTGCAGTGCTTCCAAAGTGAGAGAAGAGCCACAAAGCGCCAACACCTAAAGTCCAGAATGGAAATAAGTCAAGGAATACAAAAGGACCTTCTCCTATAAACTCTCCGGCTGGCAAAATCAATCCTATTATGTTTCCCATGCCCTTGCCTGCTTTTACTGAAGATATTGCGGGCATTACAACTGGAAGAACAAAAAGCAAAGTCAGTACATCAATTACTGTGCTTACTCCTGGTATCGCTCCAATTCCAAGCAAATCAACAATGTCGCTTATCAATGCAACAACAAATGCTAGAACAAATTTCCATGTTGAAGGCACTTCTGATTTCAAGTCAGAATATTTGTCCTTAAGCTCGTCAACCTCAACACCATGGTCAACCTGCTGCCTTGCATTTAAATTCTGGACAAGCCCGCCAACTCCCTCAAGCCTTTTGTCAATAGACTGTCTGAGCGAGTCAATTTCCTTTGACTCTTTTTCCTCAATATTGTGCGAGTATTTTTGCAGAAGCTGCGCAAGTTGTGGCTCCTGCTGAGCCTGTCCCCTGACTTGCTTTAATTTTGCGGCTTTGTCTGCAACAGTTAAACCCTTTCCTCCTGCTGCTGCACCTCCTGCTGCTGCTGCTGCACCGCCTTTTCCACCGCCGTAACGAGCCATTGCTGCAGTCATTGCAACATTAGCTACCTGCTCTTTGAATCCTGGGCCTACTGCTTTCTGCTGTGCTCTCTGCCTTATCATTGCAGGAGCCTGTGAAATTTTTTCTGTAACCTTAAATTTTGAAATAAACGGCTTGACTAAAAGGAAGATTAACAAAATATGAAGTGCAGTCGGTCCGAGCGCAAGAAGCACAACACCAAGGACAACAAAAGTTCCTATTAATGCCTGCCTCATTGTTGAATCTTCTTTGGGCCTTACAAAGAAAAGCATGACTAGAAGCACTGCAATCCAGCCAAATACATTCTGAAGGAATGGCAGTGGAACGAATGCGTCTATGCCTTTAATGGTTCCAGAAGAATAAAGCCATGAAAACATTGCTGCAAAAATGAAAATATTAACATCCCTGCTTGAGCCTTCTGCAGAAGGAAGTATGCTGTTAAGAAATCCCAGCTTGATGTAGCCCATCTTTTTTGCAAAATGCAATGCAAGAACTACTACCAGAACATAAGGCCCGAAATAGAACAGTACGAAAAAATAAAGTATCCAAGAACCTATTTCTCTCAATGGATTTTCGTGGTTAGGCTGCGCTGCAAGCGCGTAGAGCAAAACCCTTACGCCAACAAGGACTCCGACAAGAGAACTCCAGGCTCCAGTAACTGGAAAAATCTGCCCTAACGGTGTTAGAAATCCTTCGTCAAATCCAATAACCATAATTCCTCTTTTTTAGAGCTATTTTTCAAGTATTTCAACCTTGAAGTCTAAAATATCGATATCAGAAGATTTAGGAGTAATCTTGATTGCGTTAGTCCCTTCTCTCACCAATGTCCTTATGTCCTCAGAATAGGTTCTGTCTTTTGTATCAACATAAACTATGGCTGAGTTTACAGAAACCTCAACATTCTTGAATGCTGTGCCGACAAACTTAAACGACATGTTCAAGCCATTGTCGTTTATTTCGTCAATCTGGTCCTTGCTAAACTCAAAATAATAGCTTGGATAGCTTGGAGCTTTAAGGTATTTGTTAATTGAAATATCTCTCATCAAGTATGAGCCCTTTGTTGTCTTGAACACAATTGTGTTTTCGCCAGTCATAAGCCTGTTTGGCAAAAACTCTTTCTTGTGCAGTGAGCCGCAGTCAGGTATGCTTGATACAAGCATTCCTCCGTTCAAAGTTATGTCCAAAGGATTAACCTCGCCAGGGCTGCAGTCAGGATAATAAACAAGTGAAACCTTGTCCATGTTCAACAACTCGTCAGTTGTTATAAGGAAAGTTGTTGTTGCCTGCTGCGCGCTGACATCTTTAATGTCTGCAGTAACTTTTGCTTTTTCCAAACTGTATTCATTTGAACCAAAAAATTTGTCAGAAACCCTGAATTCTAGTGTGTTTTTGTCTTTCAGGTATTTGTTTGGTAGCGGTATTGGCTCAATGCTTGGCTGTGTTATTTCATTATTGTAAACAACATTGCCGTTCAGCTTTATTATCAATCTTCCTACTGCCTTTTTAATATTAAATGAAAGTATTACGTTTTTTGAATTCTCTGCATCAAGGTCAAAGTCAAATGTGTCTGTCTGCTCGCTGAAGAGGCTGTTTTTCACATAAACTGTTGTTTTTGTGTCAACTGTCTTTGTTTCAAAAACTGAGGTTAAATATACTGAAGGTAAAGAATCCTTTATTGTTGTCTTCTCAACCTCAGTTAGCTTTCCAGGATGCTCAAAAATAATCATGCGTGTCAGGTTATCGTGTGCTGCAGGCTCTTCAATAGTGCCTTCTTCTGTAATATTTCCTTCAAGAATCAGTTCTCTTGTTTCAGGAGGCACAAACAGGATATACAGAATAATCAATACTGCCATAATTACAACAAGCGCTGCTGCACTTGTTCCTGTGGCTTCAGCTCTTTTTCTCATACTATCACGTTCTATAATATATCCTTGTTTTTATATGTTTTGGTTTTTAAAGCTTTGGGTTTTTGGGAAAGGTTTAAAATAGGTATGTGGCAACTTGTATAAAGTGAAATAAAATGGTCACATCAAACAAATTCCTAAACGTTTGCCAGAAATGCAAGGCAGCCTGCTGCAAGATGGGCGGGCCTGATTTCACTGAAGAAGAGATGAAACTAGTTTTGAAATCAGGGCACAAGTGCTGTTTTTTAAAGGTAAGAGAAGGAATTTATGAACTCCAATCAAAAAAGTGCATATGCCCGTATCTGAAAAAAGATTATTCGTGCGAGATTCACAAGATTAAACCTCTTATGTGCAGATGCTGGCCTGTTTTTCCAATGCTCAATGGGAAGAAGAAAAGGTACATGATTATAGATTGCCCTATCACCAAGCTTCTCACCCAGGAACAAATTGCAAAATGCAAAAAAGAAGCATCCAAAATCCCAAAAAAACTGCTTGATGCTGCACTTGACTTTTCAACTCTTTCAAAATCCAATGCAAAACTTATAAAAATGAGGTATGACAGATTCAAGAAACAAGTGCTAAAATGAAAATAATCCACAAAGACATAAAGAACGGGGAAATAAAGTTTCGCGTAACCAAGCTTGATGATTTATGGTACTTGAGCCACATCATTGAGAAAGGAGATTTGCTTAAAGGAAAAACTGAACGAAAATTAGAGTTGGGTGAGAAAGGTGACAAAGTTAAGAAATCAGTTTTCCTGGAAATTAAAGTCGACAAAGTTGAGTATAATCAAAACGTGCTAAGGGTTGGGGGAGTTATAACACAATGCCCTGACACAGTTGAGAAAGGAGCTCATCATTCATTTTCAATAGAAGAAGGAACAATTGCTGAGCTTGTTAAAGAGCATTGGGGGCGGGAGCATTTTGACAAGCTGGACCAGGCAGCAAAAGAAAGAGAGGATGTTCTGCTTGTTGCTTTTGACAGGGAAAATGCCACATTTGCAATACTGAAAGCGTCCGGGTTTGATATACTGACTGAAGAAGCCGGGGAAGTTGAGAAAAAAGATTACAAGACTGAAACAAAGGATTTCTATTTGCAGATTCTAAAATTCATGCAGGAATATCTTGAAAGGTACAAGCTGAACAGGGTTGTGGTTGGAAGCCCAAGCATATGGAAGCAGAATTTTGAAAAAATTGTTCCTGAAGAGCTGAAGAAAAAAATAGTCTGGGCAACATGCTCAACAGGCGAGAAAAAAGGAATTGCTGAGATTCTTAAAAGAGACGAGATAAAAAAAGCGCTGAAAGAAGAAAGAATCAGCCTGGAGCTTAGGCTTGTCGAGGATTTGCTTACAGAAATCAAGACAGGAGATAAAGCAAGCTACGGAATCAAAGATGTGAAAGAAAAAGTTGAGATAGGCGCTGCTGCAATTGTTATTGTCACGGATAGTTTCCTGAAAAAACAGAAAGAAGAAGGAAAATACAAGGAAATAGACAATCTTCTAAACATTGCAGAGCAGACAAAAGCCCAAATATACATAATCAAGGGCGACCATGAAGGAGGAAAGAAATTAGACGGATTGGGCGGGATTGGCGCGATTCTTAGATACAAAATAAGCTATTGATTCTAAAATAAAAGTAGAACGCAAAATATTTATTCTATAACCAAATCAATTTTCCTGTTCCTTAAATGAGAGCCAGTAAAGTCAAACCCTGCCCTCTTTTTAGGAAAATGCTCTAGTATATCTTTTACTCCTTTCCCTTTTATGATGATTTCAATTTCAACAGAGTCTTTGCCAACAAGGCTTCCTTCCTTATGAACTGAACCTTTTGCCCCAATCTCAATCTGATCTTCAGCGCGAATAAGTTCCTTGTTTATGCCTAATGAAATTTTCATTGCCATTTGCATCACCCAAATCCAAGAACAGATTAAGAATATATAAACATTTGCGGGATTAAAATTATTCTGTCCTGTTTAAGCGCAATTTGGCGTAATAATGTCCAGACGGCTTGATTGTCCTGGCTTTAGTTATCGGATTAATTTCAACAAGCCCAAATCTATAGCTCGGCCCTAATGCCAGCTCAAAATTGTCAAATGTCGACCAGTAAAAATAAGAACGGACATCGACACCTGCCTGAATTGCTTTTTGGATTGCATATAGATGCGCTCGTACATATCTAATCCTTAAGTTATCATTCTTGGTGCAGCAGCCATTTTCAGTTATGTGTATTGGTTTATGATACTTCCTCCATAATTTCTTGAGTCTGCGGATAAATAGAATAGGAGCATACTCCCACATGTCATCGTGTCTTTTTCCGTGCTTCTCCAGTATGCCTGGGTTATCAATTTCAACCAGCGGGAATGGATTGAAGGTGACTTTCCCGTAATAGTTGATTCCAACATAATCTGTATTCGAGAATGCGCTATGGATTCTGCTGTTCATTATGTAGCTCCATGTTCTTGCAGCAAATGAGCCAAGAAAGTTGCTTCCCATGTAATACATTTCATTTTTGGCAATGCCGACTGGAGCTGAAAGCGATTTTTTAAGCAACGAATATGCTTCATTATGAGATTTGACAATATTATCCAGAGCCTGCTTCGCCTGAAGTAGATTTTTTTTATAGGGCGGATATTTGCCCTGAACATAACTGAATATCACCAATAATTCCGGCTCATTAAAAGTTACCCAGGAATCGCAAAGGTCTCCAAAATGCTTAATCATCTGTTCTGTATAGTTTTTGAATAACGCAACAGATTCTGGATGCGCCCAAGTGTAATTCTGAGTAAACCAAATCGGGCTCGCATAGTGGTGCAGAGTTAGCATGACATAAAGCCCTGACATTTTTAGGCGGGAAAGAAAACCTCTGTACTCTGCAACAGCGCCTGCATCAAATTCTGCATATGGAGCTCTTTGAAGCCTGCCCCAATCTAAGCTGCATCTGTAGGCATTTCCAAGATAACTGATAATATCTGCATCTGACCTCCAGAATTTTTCATGTGCAATTGTATTGTGCAAAACTGAACCGTCTTTTGCATGAAGCCCTGTCCAGTCATGATATCCCGCTGTCTCAATCTGTAGCGCAGATGTTGCAGTTCCAAATAAAAAATGAGCAGGAAGCTTGATAATTGCACTCTGCCCAGCTGCTTCATCAATCAATGCATTCGCAATTGCGTCTTTTCTTGCATTAATCTCGTGAACTGTCAAACCCTGAGGGATTGAAATGCCAGCTCCTCTCTGATAGTGTTCTCTTAGTGCCCTTAAATATATCAACAAGGATGATGAATCAGATGCTACCTTTTTTCCTTCAAATCTAGTTGCAATTTTTTCAAGAATCTTAAATAACTGTTCCACATCCTGCTTTCTTTTGTCATCAAACAAGTAAAGACTAAAATCTCCGGTTAGGTTAACAGAATCCAGCTTTATTTTAAGTTTTATTGCATCTGAACGCATCTATTTATTCACCTGTATTTTATCACGTTCTGGATTTACAGTCTACTGATATTTATTTGTTCTGATTAATTAAAAAGTGAATGAGAAAATAATTCCCAAAAAACTATGGACTGAAGGAAAAGTTTATAAAAATAAGAGGCAGTCTAGGTCAGATGTCTGAACTTGATGCACAAATCCAGGAAATATACTCTGCAGTTGAATATACCCAAAAAAAGATTATCCAGTTTGGCAGAATAAAGCAAGGCCTTGATGTCAGACGAGATAAATATATTTCTTCTTTGCGCGCTGACTCTTTTGAAGACAGAAGCGAGACCATACAACTTCTGCACGACAACTATCTCAAGCAGATAAGGCTGCTTAAAATTGCTGAGAAAGGCTTGGCTGAGCTGGAGGCTCTGGAGCACAAAGCTGAGTCAGTTGCAAAGAAAGCCGGTTTTATTAGCTACTTCGGAAATATTGTGAAACTTAAGGCGCCTGAAGCCGCTCTTGCCAAGGTCTCAGTAATTTCTTATTCATTTAAGAAAATAAAGAAGTTTATCCCCCATTCTAAGAAGGAATATGCAAGAATAAATGATTCAATTAACTCTCAGTTCAAAATAATCAGCCAGATGGTGGAATCCCCGCATGACCTGAAACTGAAAAAAGAACTGATTGAATTGTATGATCGTGAAACAAAAGGCATAAAAGACTTCTACAGCAAGCGCTTAAATGACAGGGTGTATAAAATAATCAACACCCTAAGCCCGGGAAAAGCTGCAATCTTGGTTGGGATTTTTAATCTGCCTGCTTCTGGGCACGTGATCCCTGTCACAATGCCCTTTGTCGGAGTTTATACTGCAATACTTCTCGGCGCGCTAAGTGAAGTTCTCAAGTGGGGATTACTTAGCGGATACTTGGCATATGTTAAAAAATAGGCAATCATAGAAATTACAAGAACTATGTCTTAAAGCTTGGCCCTGACGTCAACTGCATAGCATCCTTTGCCTTTGTCCAAAACAATTAATGGATTTATCTCAATCATTTCAAGATTAAAGTCCTGCGCAAGCTGCGCCAGCCTGAAAATTGCATCAGCAACTGCATCAATGTCTGCAGGAAGCTCTCCTCTTGCTCCTTCCAAAATCTTGTATGACTTAATCTCTTTAATCATAGAATAAACATCCTGTTTTGACAATGGCAGTAATCTTGAAGAAATGTCTTTCAAAATCTCAACATAGATTCCGCCATATCCAAATGTTGCAAACAATCCAAATGCGGGATCTTTGTTTATGCCAATTACAAACTCTCTGCCCTTAATTTGCTTTTGTATTTCAACTCCGTTTATTCTTGCGTTTGGAACTGCCTTTCTTGAATTTTCCATAATTTTCCTGAACATAATCCGGGCTTCATCATCTGAATCAATGTTTACTGCAATTGCACCAATGTCTGACTTATGAGATATGTCTGGGGAATTAATTTTCATGACAACAGGATATCCTATTGATTTTGATTTTTCAACTGCATCAGTTTCATCTTTTACAAGACTGCTTGGAGGAATTTTTATTCCGTAAGACGAAAGAAGATAGAAGCCTTCTTCTGCAGACATGAGCTGCCTGTTCTCGTGCTTTAGCCTTTCTGTAATCTGCCACACATGGTCCTTGTTTCCTGAAACATGGACAAACTCTGGCTTTTCCCTTTTCAAGAAACCGCAATAGTAATGAGTCATTGCTGCCAAAGATTTTATTGCATCATCAGGTGTATCAAAATTAGGTATGTTGTTTGCCTTAAGCACTTTTGTTCCTTTTGCAGTATCAACCCCTCCCATGAATGATGCAATAATTGGCTTTTTGTGTTTTTTATGCATCCTTACAACTGCCTCTGCAGTCTCCTTAATCTCTGTCATCTTTTGCGGAGTAAGGATGACCAAGCAGGAACCAACATTCTTGTCAGCCAGAACTTTGTCAATTGCATATTCATAAGTTTCTGCAGAAGCATCACCGATTACATCAACCGGATTTACGAAGTTTGCCTGCACTGGAAGCTTTTCAGCCAGCTTGTCCGTTGTCCCTTTGTCAAACTGTGCAACATTTATTTTGTAATCAGAACATGCGTCAACTGCCAAAACTCCTGGACCTCCTGCATTTGTAACAATTGCAACACCATCTTTCTGCGGAGGCTCTGAAAACGAGAAAACTCTTGCAACGTCAAACAAAGTGTTTACATCTGGAACTCGTATGACTCCTGCCTTGTCAAATGCGGCATTGTAAATAGAATCTTTTCCTGAAATACTTCCTGTGTGAGAAAGCACAGCCATTGCGCCTTTCTCTGTTATTCCTGCTTTCATAACAATTACTGGCTTTTTCAGGCAGACTTTTGAAGCAACGTCAAGAAATCTTTTTCCATCTTTAACACCCTCGATGTACATCAGGATTACTTTTGTGTCAGCGTCATTTCCAAGATATTCTAGCAAATCTGCTTCATGAATATCCAAATTATTTCCAAGGCTGATGAACTTGCTGAAGCCAAAATGAACTTTTTCAGCCCAGTCAAGAATTGCGGTGCATAATGCACCAGACTGGGAAAGGAATGCAACCTTTCCTTTTGGAGGCGTTTTTGTTGCAAAAGATGCGTTCAGATTATTGTGTGTGTTAATTACTCCAAGGCAGTTTGGTCCAAGAATCCGTATTCCATATTTTGTTGATATCTCGAGCAAAACTTCCTCTAACTTTTTTCCTTCCTCACCTATTTCCCCAAATCCAGAAGATATAATTATTGCAGACTTTGCTTTTTTCCTGCCAGCTTCTTCAAGAACCTGCGGGACTGCTGTGTTTGGAATTGAAATAATAACTAGGTCGATATCCTCATCAATTTCTGAAACTGAAGAATAGCATTTCAGTCCCAAAATCTTCTTATGCTTGGGGTTAACTGGATAAATTTTTCCCTTGTATTTGAATTTTATAAGATTGTCAAGAACTGCAAAACCAACTTTCTTCTTGTCAGGGGAAGCTCCTATGACTGCCACTGAATTCGGATTAAATAAATTCGTAAACAAATCCTCCACCTCTTTTTTAAGCTAGGCTTTGTTTAGGAGATTATACTTATAAATGTTTTCACTGGAGAATATAAACATTTAAATAGTAAATCCGTTTCTTTGTTGTCACTACTTAAAAAATAAAACCACAACTCAGAGACAGCAAATTTGATATGCAGCAAAAGTGGTGAATAAAAATAAGAAAGAGGGGGTATGGAAAATGATTGTAAAAGATGAGTTTTTAAACAAGCTCAGAAGATATTTCTGCCTAAATTTATATGAAGTAAAGATATGGGCTGCATTGCTTTCAAGAGGAGTCAGCACTGCAGGAGAGCTTTCTGACATCTCAAATGTTCCTAGAAGCAGGAGCTACGATGTTCTTGAGAGCCTTGAGAAAAAAGGATTTGTGATTCACAAGCTTGGCAAGCCAATAAAGTATATTGCTGTGCCTCCAAAGGAAGTTGTTGAACGAGTTAAGAAAAACTTCAAAGTTGATGCTGATGAAAAAGTAAAGAGACTGGACGAGCTTAAGGGCTCTGATGTATTGAATGAGTTGACTGTATTGCACACACAGGGAATTGAGATGATTGAGCCGGCTGACTTGTCAGGAAGCCTTAGAGGAAGGCATAACCTTTACGACCATCTTGAAACAACAATAAAGAATGCTGAAAAGTCAGTAACAATTATGACAACAGCACAGGGATTGATAAGAAAAGTTGATGCATTAAAGCCAGTGTTTGAAAGGCTGAAGAAGAAGGGGGTTAAAGTGAGAATCGCAGCTCCGCTTACAAAGGACACTGACGATGCAGTAAAGAGCTTGGGCAATCTTGCAGAAGTAAGGCATGCAAAGAAAGTCAATGCAAGATTTGCAATTGTTGACGGCAAAGAGCTTACATTCATGGTCATGGATGACGCAGAAGTCCACCCATCCTATGATATAGGCATCTGGGTCAACACTCCGTTCTTCGCAAATGCTGTCGAAGGAATGTTCGACACTGCTTGGAATGAGATGGAGCCTTCAGGCAAAGTCCTTAAGAAATAATTTTTTTATTTCTTTTAATTAGAGGGGGTATTGATGAATGGACCTTGACAAAGTTGTACAGAGCCTGCATCCATTAGAAAGAAAAATAATACCGGTTCTAAAAGAGTTTAGTTCTTTCAATGACTTAGTCAGGGAATCAGGGCTGCAGGAAGTTGAGGTAATGAGGGCGTTGCAGTGGCTCCAGAACAAAGGGCTGATTGAACTTAAAGAAGAAGTAAAAGAAGTTATTGAGCTTGATGAAAACGGAAAAAAGTATGTACAGGAAGGATTGCCTGAAAGAAAAGTTCTTGCGGCTCTGAAAAAAAGAGCTATCAGGATAAACGAAGTTCCTGAAAAAGCAAACATAACAGGAGAAGAGCTTGGAATATGCATCGGAGTCCTAAAAGGAAAAGCTGCAATCACAATTGACAGGGGAGTCATCGAGATTACGGGTCCTGGAGAAAAGGCGCTTGATGCAAAAAGCCTTGAAGAGCATTTCCTTGACAGATTAAACAGGGAGCAGGTTGTTGAGCTATCTGGCTTAAAGGATGAAGAAAAGTACTCGCTGGAAAAATTAAGGACAAGGAAAAGAATAATAAAAATTTCCATTAAAAAAATAAGGACTGCATATTTGACTGAGCTTGGAAAAAAAGTTTCCAAGAAAAAATTAGAGGGCTTGGTTATAGATGTCCTGACTCCTGAAATGCTCAAGACAGGAGCCTGGAAAAAGAAAGATTTCAGGAGCTATGACATAAAGATTAATGTTCCTTCAATTTCTGCCGGAAGAAAGCAGAGCTATAGAAGATTCCTTGACCAGGTCAGGCAGAAGCTTATGAATCTTGGATTCACAGAAATGTTCGGCCCGATTGTTGAGACTGATTTCTGGGACATGGATGCATTGTTTATGCCCCAGTTCCACAGTGCAAGAGACATACATCAGGCATACTACATAAAAGAGCCTGAGTTCGGAAAACTTGACGAGAATATTGTTGAGAAAGTAAAGAAATCCCACGAGAACGGCTATGGCACTGGAAGCACAGGATGGGGCTATAAGTTTGATGTGAAGAGAACACATAGGCATTTGCTCAGAACTCAGGGAACTGCATGCAGCGCAAGAATGCTTGCTTCAAAAGATCTGAAGATTCCAGGAAAATATTTTGGAATAACAAGATGCTTCAGGTATGATGTTATAGATGCAACACATAATGCAGACTTTTACCAGACAGAAGGGATTGTTGCTGAAGAAGGCTTGAATTTCAGCCACCTTAAAGGCATATTGAAAATGTTTGCAGAAAAGTTTGCTGAGACTGAGCAGATTAAGATTAAGCCTGCATATTTCCCGTTCACAGAGCCAAGCGCAGAGCTTTTCGCAAAGCATCCTGAGCTTGGATGGATTGAGCTGGGGGGCTCTGGAATTTTCAGGCCAGAGATGACAAAACCTCTCGGCGTAAATGTTCCAGTGATTGCATGGGGTATAGGGATTGACAGGATTGCTATGTTCAAGCTTGGATTAAAAGACATAAGACAGCTGTTCACCCACGATTTAGAAGCATTAAAAAAAATTAAGTTTGTGTGATAAAAAATGCCAACAATAACATTTTCATTAGAGGACCTTGGAAAATTAGTCAGAAAGAAAATCACAGCTAAAGAGCTTGACCACTTAGTTGAATATGGCAAAGGCGAGGTTAAGGCTTTTGATGAGAAGCTTGGAGAAGCCCAAGTTAATTTTGATGACACAAATCTTCCTTATTTGTGGAGTGTTGAAGGTTTTGCAAGGCTTTTGAGAGGAATTATTGGAAATGAAAGAGGAATGCCTAAATTCACATTAAAAAAGCAGGATTACAGGGTAGTTGTTGATTCAAGTGTGAAGCAGGTAAGACCGTATGTTGCTGCATTTGTTGCAAAAGGAGAGAAAATTAATGATTATTTATTGAGGCAGATGATTCAGCTTCAGGAAAAGTTCTGCGAATCATACGGAAAGAGAAGGGAGAAAGCTGCAATTGGAGTTTATTCATGCGGAAAAATAAAGTTCCCTGTGCATTACAAGGCAGTAAACCCAAAATCAGTTTCATTTGTCCCATTAGACCATAAAAAAGAGATGACTCCTGAAGAAATTCTTGAGAACCATCCAAAGGGAAAAGAGTATGCCTGGATTTTGAAGGACCAGAAAAAATATCCTCTGATTGTTGACAGCAACTCAGAAGTTCTTTCATTCCCTCCAATCATTAACAGCAATGAATCTGGAAAAGTCAAAGTCGGGGATGATAATTTCTTTGTTGAAGTTACAGGAACAGACGAGGATACAGTAAATCTTGGACTTAACATAATGGCTCAGGCATTTTATGACAGGGGCTTTGATATTTACTCAGCTGAAATAAGGTACAGTGACAAGAAAATCACAACTCCTTTTGATTTCAACCAGACAGTTGAATTGAATTTTGAGGATGTAAACAAAGCTCTTGGGTTGAAGCTTACAGAAAACCAGATTAAGATCCTGCTTGAAAAAGCAAGATATAATGTTAAAGGCAATACTATTAGTGTCCCGAACTACAGGAAAGATATTTTGCATACAGTTGATATAATCGAGGATGTTGCAATTGCATATGGATTTGACAAATTCCAGGAGATGCCTCTTCAAAAATACACTCCAGGGGACACTTCAGAAATAGTCAGATTTGCTGACAAGTTCAGGGAGCTTATGGTTGGGCGAGGATTTCAGGAATTGATGAGCCCGATTCTTACAAACAAGGAATTGATGTTCAAGAAAATGAATTTAGAGGAAGGGGAGATTATTGAAATAAAGGACTTTATGTCTCTTACATTTTCATCTGTCAGAAACTGGCTGCTTCCAGTCATGATGGATGCGCTTGGAAAGAACAAACACTACGGCTATCCGCAAAAAATGTTTGAAGAAGGCATTGTCACAGTCAAGAACAAAGACAAAATCGAGGACTATAACAGACTGGCTGCAGTTATTGCGCATAACAAAATGAATTTCACAGAGATGAAGCAGAACTTTGATTATGTGATGAAGAGCTTAGGCATCGCATATGAAACTGTTGATGCTGAGCACGATTCATTCATCGAAGGCAGAGTTGGCCGAGTCTTGGTTAACGGAAAGAAAGTTGGATACATGGGAGAGATTTCTCCTCAGGTTATTATCAACTTCGGGGTTGAAGTTCCTGTCGCAGGATTTGAGATTAATCTTACTGATTTGTTAGAAGCGATGAAAATTGTTCCTAAACTAAAAGAGAAGAAAAAGTAGTTATTTCTTCTTATTTTTCTGCTTTCTTGTAGCAGTAAAATAAACATTAAAAATGAAAAGCATCAGTACTAGGTTTAGAATCACATTTATCACAGATGTCAATATCCTGAATATTATTTGAATAGCCCCAGATAATGCGCCTGGCGCAACTATGTGCATAATCGTTGATGGCAGCGCAATAAAAAACAGCAGGATTCCAACAACAAGGCTTACTAAAAGTGCGACAACCCATGTTAAAAAAACTGTGCTGAGATTTTGCCTTGAGAATGAAAGAATCTTTACAAAAAGATTCCAGCCTGTGGCTGAGTCCGCAGTTGCAATCGGCTGCCAGAAATACGTGCCGAAAACTATGAAAATGAGTGCAGCTAAAAAGTAAAGCACCGCGAGGACAAAAAAGAATATTGCCAACGGCAAAACTGTATTAACCAAACACACCCCTAGGATTACAAGCACAGCTGTTGGCGCAAGCAGCAGCGAAAACAAGTAAAAAGCAATCCAAAACACATTAGCTAAGAATCTTGAACCTTTGCCTGAAAAATCTCTTAGTGAAGTCTTGCCTGTATCAATAATCTCCCTTGCCATTGAAAGATAAACTGATGTGAAAAAACAAGAACCATACACAAGCAATGCAAAGTTCAGCAAACAAAAAATTATTGTAAAAACAAGATTGCCTGAAAAAATTTCAGCCAGCTGTCCGTTTGAAACTATGTAAACAAAAACCAGTTCAACGAAAATCAGAAAAAACACAATCAAAATCGCAATAATTATGGGTACAAACAAAATTTTATTGTTAAGAAAATCTTTCCAGCTTTTTTTCAGCAAACCAAAATAATCTATATCCAATTTATTCCTTTTTAACTTTCTTAGCTTTTGGCTTTTCTGCCTTGGCTTCCTTTTTGGCAGCTTTAGCTTCTTTCTTGGTTTCAGTTTTCTTTTCCTTAACTGGAGCTTCCTTTACTGCTCTTGGAGCCTTCTGTTTTGGCTTTGGCTCAACAACTTCAATTCCTTCTTCTTTTAATGCAGAAACAACATCTTCGTGTGAAGCATTCTTTTCAAGTTTCAAAACCTTGCCTGTTGCCTCAACATGGTTTATGTTGCACTTCTTTCTCCTGACCTGCCCGTCAATAAGAACAAACTTATTGTCAAGCACATCAATTACAACACAGATTCTGCCTGCTTCTCTGCCTGCGATTTTCATGCACAAACTTCCAACTTCAATCATTTTATCATCCTTGCGCGTTTAATCATTTCTAGCCTCATACAGCTTGAGCAAAGCTGCCCGCCAAACGGCCTGCTTGGCCTTTTCTCTGTTTTGCTCATTGAATGGAACTGTTTTGCCCTTGCCCTTGGCACTCCCTTTAAAACATCCCCGCAAATCCTGCATTTTGCAGCCTGAGGGATTCTTTTAACATACATTATTCTTGTAACTCCGCCCGGAGTCTTTCTGTGGACTCTTCGCAGGGTTCTTGATCTTCTGCTTCCTGTTACCATTTTATTGAGCTTTAAACCCTGATTTAAATAACTTTTGCTTTTTAGAGGGTATTTAGTGGATATTGAAGGCTTTCCTAAGAGCCATGCTTGATACAATAGATATTATGATATAAATGCCAAGCCAGCCTGGCTGCCATCCAAATAAGCTGAAACTGCCGAAAGGACGAAGCTTTGAATTGCCTATTGTGATTGTCTTAATCTGGCTGTTCTTAACCAATTCCAAAGGATTCTCATATTCCTGCTTGTCAGATATCAGTATTTTTTTCTCAGCATACGTATTATTTGATGAAAAGCCAAGAATATATTCGCCTTTGTCTCCCTTAACATTCCAGCTGAACTTTCCGTCAGTTGAAAACTGAGTTGCATTGCTCAGGATAGTCAGCCCTTTTGATTCTAAAGTAAGCTGAGTTAAATCTGCAGTTGTATTTGCCTGAAATAGTTCTCCTGGAAGCAAAGGATTAAAGCTTAAATGAGCTGAAAGCCAGCCGATTATAAGCAGGATTGGAATCATTGTTATCAAAGTTGGCTTCATGCTGTGCTTCATGTATTCAAAATTCTTTTCCATCATCTTTTTGCTTGCTTCTGCAGCTTTCTCAGGGTTCTTGCTGTGCTCTTTTGCCTCATTCTGCAGGCTCTTCATCTCGTCTTTAAGAGATTTCATAAGATGCTGGTTAGTGAACAGCTTGTATGCCCAAGTCATGATAATTGTGATTGAGAGAGAAATAATAACTATAACAAGCACAGGGTGAAGGTTCAGCAGCGGGTTAAAAATAGGGTCAAGGAAAGACATTTTTACTCCATAAACTTTCTCATTATCGGATGCATGTCCATCATGTGCTGTTTTGCAATGTCTTCATACATCTTATAGATAATCATGACTGAAAGCAGGATGCCTGTACCTCTTGACAATGCTCCCGTAAGGTCTGCTGTTGCTGCAAGGAATCCTACTGCCAAAGCACCCATTACTGTTAATGGCCCAATATATCTTTGAAGAATTGTTTCCAAAATCCTTTCATCTTTCCTAAAGCCTGGAATAGATAATCCTGATGCCATAATCTGCTTTGCAACACTCCTGGCATCCATTCCAGAAGTCTGAACCCAAAATATTGAGAACAAAACTGAGCCCGCCATCATGAACAAAATATAAACTAACGAGTGCAAAAAGTCAGAGTTGTTCAACGCATAAAGCAATCCCTTACCTAATGGGAAAAACGAGAATGTTCCTGTAAAAATCGACCTAACCAGGTTAGGCCCATCAATCCAAGCAACAAATCCTGTTGCAGGCTGGTTATTGATGAAGGTCCCAAGTATAGGCAATCCCCAGTTTTGAAGAAGGCGCGCCCATAGCTGTACGTTTGCCATCAATGCTGCAACCAAGATAACTGGAATGTTTGATGTGTAGATGAATCTTAAAGGCCATCTTATTCCAAATCCCCTTACTCTTCCAAAAGATAATGGGATATCAATCTTCATTGCCTGAGTATAAACTGAAATTCCAAATACAACAACTGTTGAGATAATTGCAGCAAGAGCCAAGCCTGCATCCGTAGGATTGTTCTGCATAATTTGCACAAAGAAAGCCCATACCTGCCCTATTGGAGCCTGTCCTGAGCCAAAAGCCCATTTTCCTGCTGAGTTTAATGGCGAGAATGCCTGTATGAAAATATTGTTCGCAACACCTGCAACGATGAATAATGAAATTCCTGAGCCAAAGCCCCACTTGCTGACAACTTCATCCATTAAGATAACAAGCAAACCTCCTAAAGTCAGCTGTGCAATCAACAGCATCTGAAGTGAGAAATATGTTGGAGTTCCTACAAACGATGCAATTGGAGCAAGCCCGCCCATCATTACGTAAATTGCTGATTCGAATATGACGAAAAACACTGCCAGCAGTTTTTGTGTTCCCTGGAATGTTTTCTTGCCTTCAGGTTTTGTCAAATCAAACTTGATTATGCCTGAACCATTCAGCAGCTGCAGAACGATTGATGCAGTTACTATTGGACCAATACCTAGTGAAACGAGCGAGCCAAAATCTGCACCCAAGATAAGTGCAAGCTGCTCAAACCTGAACTGGTACTGAGGGTCCAACCCGAATAATGAAACTAGTCCAAGAACAAAATATAAGACAAGAACAATCAATGTCCATTTTAATTTTTCCTTAAAAGAAAGCTTTTTCTGGGTAGGCCCTCTTACTTCAGGGATGTTCTCAATAAATGTTTGATACCAACCCATTGTGCACGCTCTTTTTCAACCTACGCTTTTTTTACTTGAACTTCAACCTTTTTTGGCTGAGGTTTTGGAAGCTCTTTTGCTTTTGGCTGCGCTGCCTTAGGCTTTTCCTCAGCTTCTTCTGCTTCCTCAATCTCATCTGAAGGCTCAAAAACTTCAACCTTGCCTCCAGCTCCCTCAATCTTTGCAATTGCATTAGCACTTGCCTTATTAACCTTTATGGTTATCTTGATGCCGTCCCCTTTTCCGAGAAGCTTTGTGTAGCCAAGCTCAGTCAAATCAAGAACTCCTGACTTTGCCTCCAGATTCGGAAGCTGGTACAGGTTTATTGCATTAACCTTTGTCTTGACTTGTTTGATTGAAGTAAATCCAACTCGTCCAAAATACTCCATTGGGTTTTGTGAATGCTTTTTGTTGTGCGACCTCTTTCCGCTTCCAGCCATTCCAACGCCGCCCCTGTTTCCTGAGCCTCGATGCCGTTTTCCTGAGCCCCAGCCGCAGACCTTTGTTCCTCGGTGCCTTGTGTTTTTCTTTCTTCTTCTGTTCATTTTACACCTTAAATCATTCTTGCTATCAAATCATCCATATTGTCTCTCAGCCCAAGAGCTCCGCCGATTGAGTATGGAGTCTTGATACCCTTTCTCTCAAATCCCCCTCGCGGAGGGTTAAGCCTGTAAATTATGCCTCGCTCTGCCTTTTTCTTTTTCAATGCATCAATAGTTTCCTGCTTTACTTTTCCCCATGTGACGAGATCATGAACTTTCAGAAGCATTCCTTTAACAACAGGAGTCTCTTCAAGAATAACGCAGTTGTGCTTTCTCCTCAAGTTAAGCTGCTCAAGAGTCCTTCTTTTAGGATTCTTAATCATGGGCTCTCCTTTTATCCTGATTACTGCGATTTTTTGCATTTTCAAATACTCTCCTGTTTTTCTTTTTCAGGGATTTTTCCCTCGATGACTCCAAGCTTCTGCCTGTGCTCTTCGCTTACCTTCATCTCCATTACGTTCTGAAGTGCTATCATGCATGCAGTTACAAGGTTTTTCTTAACACCTGTCTGCCCTCTTGTTTTGCTCCAGACATCCTTTACTCCTGCAAGCGCAAGGACTTTCTTGCACTCTTTCTCAACGCACAAACCTGTGCCTTTAGGAGCGGGCATTAGTTCAATAACAGCTGAGCTGCATTTTCCTGAAACTGCAAAAGGTATAGAATGAGGATTTCCGCATCCGCATTTCCAGTCTCCGCAGCCTCTCCTGATTTTCATAAGATTTAGCTTGGCATTCCTGAACGCTTTTTCTCTTGCGGGGATTGTTTCCCTTGCTTTTCCAATCCCTACGCCGACATAGCCGTTCTTGTTTCCAATAACTGCCATTGTTGAAAATGAAATTCTTGCGCCCTCTTTCTGCTTTTTCTGTGTCTGCTTGAAAGCCCTTCTCTGCCCTCCTCCAAACTTACCCTTGCTCTGCCCTATCATCAAAAGGTCAGACTCCATTCCTGGAAGCAAAGTGTCTACTATTTCCTGCTCCAATATTTTTTTTCCTGAATCAAGAACTACGCCGATGTCCTTAAGCTCTCCTGACTTTACAAACCTGCCAAGCTCTGTCTTTGGCTTCCAGCTTGCAAGAGCCTGCTGTTCTTTTCTTGCAGCTGCTTCAGCTCTGGTTTCATACGCCATTTTTACATCCCCATTATTTTTGCTTTAATTTCGTCAAAGTATTTTACAAAATCTTCAGGCTTTGCGCCCTGCTTAAGGCACAATGCAAACTGTTTGTTGTATTTGTCTGTGCCTGCAATTGATTTTGCAAATTCAGCAATGTGCTTTCCCTTAATCCTGTCTTCTGACGGAAAAATTTCTTTTGATGCATTAATCTTTAATCCGCCGTCAATTGCGCCTTTAAGCGCAGAGTAAATCTTGCATCCTTTTGTCAATCCTGCGAACGGGCTTGCATCAAGAATTGCCTCTTTTGCATTCTTTGCTTTTTTTGCGCAAAGAAGCCCTGCAAGGTATGCTGCAGGAACACTTGATGATGAAAATTTCCAGCCAAGTTTCTTCAAGTCTTTTGTTGAAGCTGAAGCAAGTATTTTGTCGCCGTCTTCATGATATTCAACAACCTGAAGCATTGTGTTAAGGTTGCTTGTCCTGATTACAAGCCTCTTCATTCCTGATTTCAGGAGTCCGAGCCTTTGCTTATAATCAGTCTTGCCCTGCCTTTTTCTCTTGTAAAAAACATTCCTTCTTGTCTTTCTCATTGTTCAGCCCCTTCTGTTTTTGGCTTTTCTTTTGCTTCAGGCTTTTTTCTATCCAAAATCATTCTGTGTTCTGATAAGTATAATTTAATGTGCCTTCTGCTTCTGAAAAATCCTCCTTTGATTTTTCTGATAATATCATTAAGGCTTGCCTTGTCGATAACTTCATGTGCAAAAAGTGACCTGATAAGCTCTCTCTGCGCCCTGACGTGAGTAACCCAATGCGCTTTCCTTGGCGTTCTTGCGCCAGATGCTCCTTTTCTTGTACCTTGGCCCCTGCTTCTTCCTTTTCTTTTCTGTACAAGGTGCTTTCTAAACCTTCCTTTGCTGTGGAAGTTTGTATTTTTCTTCTGGATAATTCCGAGGCTTATGAGGTCTGTGATATCTTTCTTTGTAATTGCCTCTCTTGCTTCCTCCAATCTTTCTGGATCTATCCAAACCTTCTTAGGCGAGCATTTCAAAACAATTGATGCCAGTCTTTTTTGTACAGTTAGTCTCATTTTATCATCCTTGTGTTAGTACTTTGTCTATTTCCTTTTTCTGCTCAATCTTCTGCTCTTGAACAGTTTTCTCTTCAGCAGGCTTGACTTCTTTCTTTTCAGTTTTCTTTGGCTCAGCTTTTTTCTTTTTCTTTCTGTCAAGCTTCTTTTTTCGTTCCTGCTTCCTGTTCTCAAGCTCTGCTTTTGCATCCTGCACGTATTTTTCAATTTCTTTTACATTTAGGACCGGG